>Ga0302178_10001333_pt1 | contig 20878 bp, 20 predicted proteins | sample I_Palsa_E1_3_FD_198790 | JGI IMG/M metagenome (GOLD analysis project Ga0302178, IMG submission 198790) | Peat permafrost microbial communities from Stordalen Mire near Abisko, Sweden - I_Palsa_E1_3 | ecosystem: Environmental > Terrestrial > Soil > Palsa > Peat permafrost | place: Sweden... | reverse complement strand
GACCGCGGCTAGTCGAGGTCGCCGTGCTCGATGCGCGCGAGGCGGCGCTCCCGCACCAGCTGGTCGAACTCGTGCTCCACGATGACGTCTCCCGGTGCGAGCGCGGCGAAGATGCCAGTCACATCGCGCATGCTGACCACGCCGAGCAGGCGTTCCCCGTCGACGATCGGCAGATGCCTGATCCACCTCGTGGCCATCTCGCTGGCAGCTTCCTGCAGCGGCATGTCGGGCGGCACGGTGAATACCTCGACCGTCATTACCTCGTCAACGGAGCAGCGGTCGGGGTCGGCGCCGAGAGCCACCGCGCGGAGCACGTCCCGCTCGGTGATGATCCCGGTGAGGCGCCCGTCGCTGGTGATCAGCAGCGAGCCCGTCTGCTGCCGCCACATGTGCTCGGCCGCCGAGCGGAGGCTATCGGACGGGGATTCCGTGACAGTAGCCTGCGTCATCACGTCCTGAACCTGCACCACCGCTCCTCATCGCCTCGGCCATCGGGTTTTCCCACCCTACGACCCGCTGGTCGCGGGCCAGCCGGGTGCGCTCTAACGGTCCCGGCGGGTGGCAGGAAAGCCGCGCTCCGCCGCGGCAGGCTCACCCGCCGGTGCCGCCGGGAGCGAGTTCGCGTTTCGGGCTGGCCTGGTAGCTACCATTAGGCTTGGTCCGGCCGCTAGTCCGCCCGTGTCGGCCCATGTCAGCCCCGATAGCTCAGCGGATAGAGCAACTGCCTCCTAAGCAGTAGGTCGCGCGTTCGAGTCGCGCTCGGGGCGCCCAGCAAAGCCCAGCTCAGGGGACATCTCGCCGACGCCGGCATGATCATGAACCGTGCAATTGACCGAGGCCCGCCTGGACGGTGCTCCGCCGGGGGATGCGGTGGGCGCGGTGACTACCTCGTCTGTGTCTTCTGCTGGGGCCGGTGGGGGCGGGCATTTGTGTCATTGCCGAGCCCAAGCCGATGGTGGACGACCTGGCGGGCCAGGTTAAGGACGCCGGGATCGTCGTGCAGGACGAAGTTGGTGTCGGCGGCCAGGATGATCCCGTTCAGCTCGAAGGTGAGCCGGTCAGGGTCCTCGCCGGCGGGAAGGTCGCCCTGGTCGAGAGCCGTGGCCGCGAAGCCCCGGATCAGCGCCACGAACTGAGACTGGAAGGCGGCCACGCGTTCCTTGACCGGGCCGGGGCGGGTGCCCATCTCCAGGGCCGCGCCAGCGAAGAAGCAGCCCCCGGGGAAGGTCCGGCGCTGCAGGTGATCAAAGAACGCCTCGCACACCGCCACCAGCTGGGCCAGGCCGGGAGGAGCCGCGAGGGCGGGCTGCACGACTTCTTCCGCGAAGATCCGGCCCGCCTCCTCCACGGTCGCCAGCTGGAGTTCCTGCTTAGAGCCGAAGTGCGCGTACAGGCCGCCCTTGCTCATACCGATCGCCGCCGCCAGGTTCCCGATCGACAGGCCCTCCAGCCCGTCGACGGTGGCCAGTGACGCCGCCGCGCGCAGGATGGCCCTGCGGGTCCGCTCCCCGTCGGCGCGCGGCCGCCGCGGCCTGCGGCTGTCTTGCTGCACGGTCTCGTTCATCACCATTGACAAGTTAACACGATCGGTCGTACTCTAATTTCTAATACGAACGATCGTATTAACTGTATGAGCGATCACTGCCTCGGGAATGACAGGACCGCCCGCCAGCAGCGCAACGTCACGAAAGCGAGGCAGCGATGGCCGGGAAAGCAGTGATCAGTCTCAGCACAGGCCTGGAGGACCCGGAAAAGGTGACCGTGGCGTTCCTCGTCGCGGTCGGCGCCGCCGAATCAGGACGGCCGACCCTCATGTTCCAGGCCAAGGAAGCCGTCCGGCTCGCCATGGACGGGGTGGCCACGGGCGTCGCCTGCGATGGATGCCCCGCACTGCCGGACCTGCTCACCCGGTATGAGAAAGCGGGCGGCCGGTTCATGGTCTGCCCGGTCTGCTTCAACGCCAAGCAACTCGACAAGGGCAGCCTCCTGCCCAATGCCGAACTGGCGGGCAGCGTTCAGCTGTGGGACTGGATCGGCGACGGAGCCACGACTTTCAGTTACTGAGGAACCACGCTCAGCTCCTTGCGCACACCGGTTGAACGCGCCGTGTCAACGCGCAGGTCGGCTTCACCCTTGAGCGCCGGAGCCTCTGGCGGCCCAGCGGCCTGACGGCGAGGGCCAGTCTGTGACGGCGTCGATTATCTCGATCGTGAAAGCGGCCGGGAAAACTACCTCAGCAAGGATGGCCACGACTGGCTCCCTTCGGGACGGGGACGCAGCGTGCCCGGTGAGGATGGCCGTCGCGGTTCCCGTGGCCGCCGCTCATTGCGACGGCTCGGTGAGGTCACAGTAGCGAGGCGGCGGCTCAAGAACCAGCGCGTGAACCGACTCACTGTGAAGGCATCCCGCCAGGACCTCCCAGACAAGCCTGGCGAGAAGGAGATCGCGGCGGGTGGGCGAGGTCTCCTGGCTGAGCCGCGTGTGGTCGGGTTACGTGGGGACGCTGGCCATGAGCCGGCGCAAGCCCAGGGCCTCGCTGGCGATGATCTTCTTGGCTTGGGCGAAGGCCGCGGCGCGGGCGGTGATCGCCTGGTCCTGGTAGCGGGACACAACCGCGAACTCCACCCCCAGCACGTTGACCCGGAGCTTGCAGCCGATGTCGTGTTCTGCGGTCTGGATCTCCAGCCGGCTGGGTGTCGCGCTGCGGGTCCAGCGGGGGTCCGCGGCGGCGGTGAAGGGGGTCGCGTAGTGATCCCCGTAGCCTCGCATGCAGGCTGACCACCGGGCGAAGACCGCGCGTACCGGGGGGCTGGACTGCGCGCGCTCGAAGCTGGCCAGCTGGACGCTGCCGGCCAGGGTCGACGCATCGCTGCCGCCCGACTGCTGCGCCGAGGTGTTGATCCCAGCCTGCTGCAACTCGCGCTCGGCCTGGCCCAAGCAGCCGCCCCAGGGGACCGGCCGGCCGGCCGGGGCCGGGCTTTTCCCGGTGAGTGCGGCCCATTCGGCGGTCCCCAGGTCTGCGGCGCTCTCCGGCTTCCCCGTGCCTTGTACCCAGGACGGCAGGTGGTAGCCGTATGTCCGGACCGCCACCGGATCCGATACCCCGTACAGGCGGGATTCGAATTCGTCGGTTATCCGGACGCCTTGGGCAATGACTTTCTCCGACAATCCAGGCAGGAAGCTGAAGCCGAGCTTGCCCAGGCACAGCTGCTCCAGCCGCTGGGCGAGGTAATCCTCCTCCGCGTTCTGCAGCGGCGTCAGCTGATAAGCAGCGATAGGCAGCTGATACTGCAAGACGCTGGACGGCGTGGGCGTCGCTGACGGCGTGGATGCCGCTGACGGCGTGGATGCCGGGCGCACCGCCGCGGGTGCCGCGGTGCTGCCTCCCGATGCGCATCCGGTGCCGGCCAGGACGCAGCCCAGGCTCATCGCGGCCAGTATCGTGGTCCCGCCGAGGCGCTTCACGCTGGGCATCCTTCCGTCAGGGACTCGGCTGGTCCGGCCGCAGGGTGCGGATTACTACGTGCAGTTATTAGCGGAAATCGACGCTTCGTTGTTGTGGAGGTTGCTGGTCAGGTTGCCCTCCCAGCCCGGCTTCAGCCAGTTGAAAGCGCCCGTGTAATTGGGAGAGACCCAGGTGGTGACGTTGCAGTTCACCGAGTTGTTCCCCATGGACGCAGCGTCGTTCCGCACCGGCTTCCCCTGGCCCAACTGGCCGTCATCCGGGAACGTGGCGATGATGGTCCCATAACCCATCTGTATGGCGCCCCAGACCGCCCCTGTTTCGCCCTGGCTATACCACAGGCAGTAGTACCACTGGTGGCCGTCGCAGAGACTGGCCCCGACATACGTCTGGTCGATGTTCGTGCTGGTGGCGGGCTGGGCGGTCGTCGCCGGGTGCGTGCTGGCTACCGCCGGGTGCGTGCTGGCCATAGCAGGAGCGGTTATGGCAGCGGCCCCGAGGAAGGTCCCGAGAACGGCCGCCGAGGTCACCAAGAGTCTCTGGCGTCTCTTTATCATAGTTTCCTGTCCCTTCCGGCTAGAGATCAGCCAAAACGCTACTACGGCGAAGATCGCGGAACCAGGCAGACTAACCGGCAAAGTGACCGGAAAAATGACCGGCAGAGTTAGGTCGTGACCGGACGGCGGAATGGTTTAACAGGCCGTGCGGTGGTCAGCCGGCCGGGCTGGTGATGCCCGCGGCGCCGGCCGCATCCGCGACTGCCATGCCCGGCGGCGGCGGGTTCGCATAGATCAGGTCGGCATGATCGAAACCATCCGCTGCAAGGACGAGTCCAGCTCCACCGCGGCGCTTTGCTTTGCAGTGAACGATGACGTTGCCCATCGAACAACGGCCGGTTGATCAGCACGCCTGGCTTTCAGGGTTGAGCTGGTTACTCGGTGATATATCGCGCTAGCAGTGTGAGGTCGACTCGGGCGCCCTGCCGGTATTTTGACATCAAACTCACACATGAATCACGCGTAAGTCTAATGCCCCCGCGAGAAGGTGTGGCTCATGCCGGGGTTTAGGCGTTTCCAGCTTCTCTAAATCCCTGGTGGTACGGGAAGCATAGGAGGGTCGCGTGACACAGCTTGGCTCGCCGGCAACGGAGAGCAGTCCCAGCGACGGCGGCCGGCAGGCGGTACGCGGATCGCGGCTCGCCCGGCGCCGCCGCGTCCTGTTCTGGGTGGCTGGCGGGGCGGCCCTGCTGGCCATCGGCGGGCTGATTGGCTCCTCGTTCGTGAAGTCGCCGCAGCAGATCGCGGCGGATACTGCAGCGCCGCCACCGACGGTGACCACGGCGAAGGTTGTCTCCCAGGTCCTTACCTCGTCGGTCGAGATGCGCGGCGTGGTGTACCCCGCGACGCAGTACGACGTCTACCCATCCGCCCCGGAAGCAGATGCGGCGGGTACCGGATCTTCGGCCGGCGGTTCGGCTACCGGCGGCTCGTCGGGGACCGTGTACATATCGAGTCTGGAGGTGGCAGCCGGCCAGAGGATCTCCAACGGCGAGAAGCTCGCTGAGATAGACGGAGAGCCGCTGTTCGCACTCACCGGCGGAGTGCCTGCGTGGCGGGACATAACACCTGGTGAGAACGGGCCCGACGTGGCGGAACTACAGAAGGCCCTCGCCTCGCTCGGGTACTACTCCGGCGGCGACACGCCCGGGTTCTTCGGCACAGCAACCGAGGACGCGGTGTCGGAGTACTACGAGCACTTTGGCTACACCGCGCCGGCGACGGGCGGCGTGCCGATGACGGACGTGATCTTCCTGCCGTCGCTGCCCGCGAAGGTGATCGCGGTGAACGGCGCCAAGGGCCAGCAGCCCGGCCAGCCGTTCCTTGAGCTCGCCGCGCGCGGGTCGCTGGCGGTAACCGGCGAGCTGCCGCCTGCTTACGCCGCGCAGGTAAAGACTGGCCTGAAGGTGAAGATCTTTGATGAGGTCACCGGCATCCACGCCGCCGGGACCATCGCCGACGTGGGGACGGCGACGACGGTAACGCCGATAGGAGCGATTGTGAACGTCGGGGGCAGTGCCGCTTCGGCGAGCTCCGCGGAGTCGTCCACCGGTTCGGGGTCCACCGGCACGTCCGGCTCGAGCAATGCCGGCAGCGCTGCGAACCCGGAGGGCACGCCGTTCATCCCGCTGACCGTGACCCCGTCCAAACCGCTGCCCGCGGCACTGAATGGCGAGAACGTCCTGGTCACCGTGGAGACCGGGCGGACCGAGGGACCGGTGCTCACCGTGCCGGTCGCCGCGATCGTCACGACCGGGTCCGGCACCAGCGACGTCACCGTGGCCGGTGCGGATGGCAAGCTGACCCAGGTCCCGGTCACGCCAGGCATCTCCGAGAACGGCTATGTCCAGGTGACCCCGGTGAAGGCGGGCAAGCTCGTGGCCGGCGACAGCGTAGTGGTGAGCGGCTGATGACCGCGCCCGTGATCGAACTACGCGGACTCGCCCGGACCTATCCCGGCCCGCCGCCGGTACCTGCGCTGCGCCCGGCAGACCTGGTGATCGGGGCGGGCGATTATGTCGCGGTGACTGGGCCGTCCGGCTCGGGCAAATCCACGCTGCTGCACCTGCTCGGGCTGCTCGACTCCCCGACTGCCGGGAGCTATCTGCTGGACGGCCTGGACACGAGCAAGTTGCCCGACCGGGACAGGTCGGCGCTGCGCGGCAGGCGGATCGGGATCGTCTTCCAGGCCTTCCACCTGCTGGCCTACCGGACGGCGCTGGAGAACGTGCTGCTCGCCGAACTGTACAACCACACACCGCGAAGCACCCGGCTCCAGGCGGCGGCCGGCGCGCTCGGCGCGGTCGGGCTGGGGCACCGGCTCGACGCGCTGCCGACCACGCTGTCGGGCGGGGAGTGCCAGCGGGTCGCGATCGCGCGGGCGCTGGTCAACCAGCCGAGCCTGCTGCTGTGCGACGAGCCGACGGGAAACCTGGACTCGCGTAACGCCGCCTCGCTCATGGAACTGCTCGACCAGCTCAACTCCGGCGGCTTGACGATCGTGATCATCACGCACGACGCGGCAGTAGCGGCCCATGCGGGCCGGACCGTGACCATCAGTGACGGGATCTTGTCCGAGCGGATCCGGGCCGGCCATGGGTAGGCCGGGTGCTGGCCTGCCGTTGCCCCGGCTGACCGTCCGGGACACAGCGGCCGAGGCGATCGCGGGTATCGTGCAGCGGCCGGGCCGGGCCGGGCTGACCATGCTCGGCACCGTCCTGGGCGTGGGTGCGTTCGTCGCCGTGCTCGGCCTCACCGCTACGGGAGCGGGCCAGATCTCACGTCAGTTCTCGGTGCTTGAAGACACCACGGTCACGGTGGCGGACAACGGCCCCGCCAACGATGTCGCGCCACCCGGCACCAATCCGCGGATCGGTTTCCCGGCCGATGCGGATGTGATCGCGGACCACATCAAGGGGGGGGTCGCCGCGGGGGTCTGGTGGCCGGTCGCGCTCCCGGAAGGGACGAACTTCAGTGCCTCACTCGCGCTGTCGGGCGAGGCCTCCCAGACGGTCAACCTGCTGGCCGTCTCGCCCGGGGCGGTGAAGGCGATGGTCCCGGCGATGGTCGCGGGCTCGCCACTGAGCACGTATGAGAACGACACCGCGCAGCACGTGGCGATGATCGACACATCGACGGCCTCCGCGCTCGGCATCTCCCCTGCCCGCCTGCCCAGCCACCCCGCCGTGTTCGTCAACGGGATCGCCTACACCGTCGTCGGCATCTACAGCTCCGCGCAGCGCGTGGTCAGCGGCGGCAGCGCGATGCTGATCCCGGAGGACACGGCCCTGGCGGACTACGGCAACCCGCAGCCGGGCATCGGGACCCAAGAAGAAGCCCAGATGGTCATCGCCACCAAGACCGGCGCCGCAGAGGCGGTGTCACGGGAGATCGCTGCCGCCGAACTGCCGACCGACCCGCACCGGCTGGTCGTGACGCCGCCGCCCAACCCGCTGAAGCTGCAGGGCGAGGTGAACGGGGACCTGGCCGGCCTGTTCCTGATCCTCGCGCTGATCAGCCTGCTGATCGGGGCGGTGGGGATAGCGAACACGACGCTGGTCGCCGTGCTGGAGCGCACCGGGGAGATCGGCGTGCGGCGCGCCGTCGGTGCCCGGCCCCGGCACATCGCCGGGCAGTTCCTCGCCGAATCAACGGCGCTTGGCACGCTCGGCGGCCTGATCGGCACCTGCATCGGCGTTGGCATCGTGGTGATCTTCGCCGCCGCCCAGAACTGGACCGCCGTGCTGAACCCGGTCTACACCCTGCCCGCCCCGCTCATCGGCACCGTCGTCGGCCTGCTCGCGGGCGCGTACCCGGCGCTGCGCGCGGCGCGGACGAGCCCGCTGGCGGCACTACGGCACGCGTGAACCACGGCACGCCCGATGCCAAGCACGGCTGGAAAGGAACAATGATGCGCACCAGCACCGGCTGGGGTCTCCTGATCTGCTGCGCGGTCCTCACCGCCTGCACGGCCGCGCCCAAGGGACCTGACGCGACAGTGACAACACCCGCCGTCGGCAGGCCGCCCGCCCCGGCCTCCGTCGCGGCGGCCATGTCGTCGGAGGTGTTCACGCCCTACGCCGCCCTGGGCGCCGCCGACAACGACGGGCTGGCACCCGGTGACACCTATGACGCCCTGCACACCGCGTGCATGAACGACGCGGGCTATGGGCAGTACGCCGCCGACGCGCAGTACCCGGCACGTACCAACCGCGGCCTGGGCTTCCCGCAGGCGTACGGGCCATGGGGCTACGTAGGGACCGCACTGGCGGCTCAGGAAGGATTCCTGGCCGGAACCGGCGAACCGGGAGGCGCCGGGCCCGGTCCTGGTGCCAGTCAGCCCGGGTCGCCGTTGGGCAACCTGCCCACCGGGGCGCAAGCGGCCGCGGGTAAGTGCTTTAACATCCTGGAGAACTTCAACAACGCCCAGTTCGCTCACTCCATGTCCATCATCGAGACGCTGAACAACTACATCAGCACCGACGTGATCGAAGACAGCCAGTTCAAAAAGGCAGACAGGAACTGGTCGGCCTGCATGGCCAAGAACGGGTTCAGCTCCCCCGATGCAGGAGCGTTCTGGTCGCAGGCACAAGACACCCTAGGGCTCAGGGCGACCCCAGGGCAGCCGCCGCCCACTGCACCGACCGCCGCGCAGAACAAGACACGGATCGCATCGGCCGTGGCCGACGCGGACTGCACGCTGACCAGCGACCTGGCCGGGATCTACTTCGCCGTCCAGGCAAACTACGAGCAGCAGTTCGTCAGCGCCAACGAGCAGGCACTAGGCGCCGGGGTCCGGGAGTACAAGGCCGCGTTCGCCAAGGCGCTCAAGACGCTTCCCACCCTGCTCCAGACGACATCGGCCACACCGAACCTGCCCGGACCGCCCCGGCCCGGCCACCATGGCGGGCACGGCCGCACGACCAAGCCGTCACCCAGCCACTCCTGACAGCCAGTTGCTGGTGCTCCGGCAGGAAGTGGCGGTCCCGAGACTGCAGGTGAGCCGGCTGGCCCGACACGCTGTTGCGCTGGCGCCGGCGGCAATGGCGAGCAAGCGCGCCGGGTGGCAGCAGGAGGCTGCCAGCCGGCGCGCCTGTGCCCCGGGCTGAAAGTCAGCCGTTGTAGGCGACCGTGGCGTAGTCAGAGCCGCCATCGACGCTGTATCCGGTAACGAATACCGTCCCCGCGGTGGGGCTGACGGCCACCGAGAAAGCCTTGCTTCCGAGTCCGGCGCCGTCGTAGCGCTCGACCCAGAGCTGGGCGCCAGTAGCGGCATCGTAGGCAACCGTGGCGCAATCCCAGCCATCACCGGTCCCGGCGCTCTCCCCGGTGACGTACACCGTCCCCCCGCTCGGGCTGACAGCCACCGAATATGCCTCGTCGGTGAAGTTGCCCGGGCCGTTGTAGCGTGCCAGCCACAGCTGGGCGCCGGTGGCGGCGCTGTAGGCGATCGTGGTGTAGTCATAGCCTGCGGTGGTGCTGCTCGTACCGGTGTACCCGGTGACGTACACCGCCTTCCCGTTCGGGCTGACGGCCACCGAATATGCCTGGTCGTCGCCGCTGCCGGGGCCGTCGTAGCGCTTGACCCAAAGCTGGGCGCCGGTAGCGGCGCTGTAGGCGACGGTGGCGTAGTCATAGTTCGCGGTGCTGCCCCCGTAGCTGGAGCCGGTGACGAATACCGTGCTCCCGCTGACTGCCACCGAATTCGCCCCGCGGTCACCGTTGCTGGCGCCGTTGTAGCGGCTGGCCCACAGCTGGGCGCCGGTGGCGGCGTTGTAGGCGACCGTGGCGTAGTCATAGCCGTTGTTGGTCCCGATGCTTTCCCCGGTGACGAGCACTGTCTTCCCGTTCGGGCTGACCGCCACCGAGTGGGCGTAGTTGCCGCCGCCGCCGAAGCCGTCGTAGCGTGCCACCCATAGCTGGGCGCCGGTGGCGGCGTTGTAGGCGACTGTGGCGTAGTCCTCGCCCGTGGGGGTCCCGAGGCTGGACCCGGTGACGAACACCGCCTTGCTGTCCGGGCTGACCGCCACCTCGGCGGCCGCGCCGTTGTTGCTGGGGCTGTCGTAGCGTGCCGCCCATAGCTGGGCGCCGGTAGCGGCGTTGTAGGCGACCGTGGCGTAGTCCTCGGCGCCGGCTGCCGTGGTGTATCCGGTGACGAACGCCGTCTTCCCGTCCGGGCTGACCGCCACCGACGTGGCTCCGCCGTTGCCGGTGTTGTCGTAGCGTGCCGCCCACAGCTGGGCGCCGGGACTGGTCGCCGCGAGTGACGTCCCTGCCCCGGTCACCGTCACCGCCTGCAGGGCTCGGGGGGCTGCGGCCGAAGCGCTGGCCCCGGTTACTCCGCCTGCGGCTAGCGCAATGCCGGCCGCCGCGGCGACACATGCGCGGGTAATGTAACTCATTGGATTTCCTTCCTCGGCATCCTGCCAGCCGCCCTTTTCCTACGTCTTGAAGATCTTTCGGAAATACATTGAGTCGCTGCCGGAGTTTTGGCCTGCTCAGCTGGCGACATTGTTTCGTGGATAGCTTCCGGTTCCGTTTGTCACGGGAGCCCCGCACTGCTGGCAGAAGTTGTCTCCTGCGACGGCGCGTGTGCCGCACTGGGTACAGAAGTTCGGAGCCCGCTGAGGACCCGGGGATCCGCTCGGGCCAGCAGAGGAAATGACCTGCCCGCTGCCGTCGCCGTGAGTCCGCACTTCAGACACCGTCTTCTCGGCAGGCCTGGGTGCCCAGGACCGCGCCGGGCGCGGCAGAGCCTGCTGGCCCTGGGAGGAAGCCTTGCGCTGCTTGAGGATGAACAACACCACGGCGGTTATGAGGCTAGCCAGCGCCAGGAAGCCGCAGACACTGTGCAGGTACGACTGATGGACCACGCACTCGCCCGCGTTGAGTACCGCGCCAGGTTCGCTGCACGAGGGGAGATTGACGTTGGTCACTCCCCACAGAATCGTAAAGAGGACCGTAGCGATTGCTGCCTTCGTGATGGTCGGCGCTCTCGTAATCTTGATCTTCATTGCGGTCGCCTTTCGTAGGATCGGGACGGGCTAGGAACGCCGTCACGGCGGTCCCCGCCTAGGTGGCGGAGCAGTAGATTCAGCGTGCGCCCGGCCAGGGCGTGACGGCAGGGGCCGGGCGGCCCCATCGAGCGCGCCAGGTGTGGGCCGGACGGCCCATTCACCGCCGCGTGGCCGGTCACGCCGGGCCAGGGAGGGCCAGGGAGGGCCTGAGAGCGCCAGGCTTCAGGCGGGAGGGTTGACCGGGTCGATGCCGGCCTGGATGGCGTAGCGGACCAGTTCTGCGCGGCGGCGGGCGCCGGTCTTGTCCCGGATCCGCTCCAGATGAGATCGCACCGTATTGATAGACAGGAACAGCCGCTCGGCGATCTGGGCGTCCGTCGCCCCTCCGGCCAGCAGCGCCACTATCTCCCGCTCTCGTTCCGACAGCAGGCCGGCTGCACCGTCCGCCGTAGCCTGACCGGCGGCGGGAACGGTGACGGCGGGCGCAGCCCCAGGATCGGGCCCCGCTGCTGCGGTGGCCAGGGCGATGGCGTCGGCCTGGCTGAGCGTGCGGCCGCGGGCGTAGGCGGCCTCGAACGCGGCATCGCCCAGCGCAGCGCGCAGACGGGCATGGTCGCGGTCACGCAGCCCCGCTTCGATGGTCTCGAAAACCCGCCCTGCCTGCTCGTAGTGTTCGTCGGCGACGCCGTGCAAGGTGACGGCGCTGGCGGGGTCGGCGTCTGCGCCGGCGGCCAGCGCGAGGCCGAGGAGCGCGCCGTGAACATACGACGTGACGCCGGTGATCCGGGCTGTGTCCAGGCTGCCGAGGAAAAGCCGGCGGGCGTTACGGGGATTGGCGTCGAGGAGGTCGACGAAACCGAGGTTCTGCCGCAAACCGGCGGAAAGAGTCTGGTAGCCATGGTTGTCGGCGAGCATGCTCGCCTCCTGAAGGTGTGCCCGGGCCGCGCGAAGATCCCCCGCCGCGTGCTCGTCGACGCCGAGGTTCGCCAGCGTGGTGGCGAGCCGGTAGTTGTCTCCGGCCGCCCGGGAAAGGGTGATGGCTTCCTTCTGGTCAGCAAAGGCGGCGTCCAGATCGCCCGCTTCGCTCACGAACACCGCACGGCGGGAGAGAACGGAGGCAATCAGCCGGGGATCCCCGGCTGTCCGGGCCAGACCGACGGCTTCGTCGATCTGGGCCAGTGCGGCAGGCAGATCGCCATGCTCGAACCTGAGCCAGCAGAGCTGAGCGACGGCGTCGGCGGCGACGGCGTCATCGGCGAGGCCACGGGCGATCCTGATGGCCTCGCCAACCATCGAGGGGGCCGATGAGTCGTTGCCGAAGTGGTCGAGCAGGTGGCAGCTCGCGGTGAGGGCACGGGCCCGTGCCCTGGTGGGCATGCGGGCGTCGGGTCGCTCGAGCAGGACGGTGAGCGACTCGAGGATTTCGCCGCCGTGGCCGCGCATGTTGCAGAACCAGTGCAGCCCCGCCGCCAGCCGCAGGCCGGGCTCGGCACTGCCGGGATCGGCGACGCTGAACGCCAGTGCTGCGCGGATGTTGCCGAACTCGACCTCGAGCCGGTCGAGCCAGACGGCCTCGTGCCGGCCGCGCAGGTGCTTTCCGGCGGTCTCGACCAGGTCCAGATAGTAATCGCGGTGGGCGATACGGGTTTCGCCTGGCTCGGCGCCGGCCCGCAGGGCGAGGCGTTCGGCGGCGTAGTGGCGGACCGTCTCCAGCAGCCGGTAGCGGGTCGAACCCTGGATCTCTTCGGCCTGGACCAGGCTCTTGCCGACCAGGGCAGCCAGATGGTCCAGCACCTGCCATTCCCCGGTGCCGCCTGCTGAGGTGACCGCCTCGGCGGCCTCCAGGGTCCAGCCCCCGGCGAACACCGACAGCCGGTCCAGAACATGCTGCTCCTCGGCGTTGAGCAGGTCGTAGGACCAGTCGATCAGGGCGCGGAGGGTCTGATGACGGGGCAGCGCGGTACGGCTCCCGCCGGTCAATAGCAGGAACCGCTGGTCGAGCCGGGAATTGATCTCTGACACCGATAGCGAACCCAGCCGGGCCGCGGCGAGCTCGAGGGCCAGCGGGATCCCGTCCAGGCGCACACAGACCGCCGCCACCGCCGCGGCGTTGCCGGCGTCGAGGACGAAGCCCTGCCGGTGCATTACCGCGTGCTCGGTGAACAGTTGCACCGACTCGAAGGCGGCCAGCCGGCCCGGGGCGGCCAGACCGGCGGGCGGGACAGCCAGCGAGGGAACCCGGAAGACGTGCTCCCCGCTGATGCCCAGCGGCTCCCTGCTCGTGACCAGCAGGCACGCCCGCGGGCAGGACCGCATCATGGCGTCGGCCAGCTTGGCCGCCGCGCCGAGGACATGCTCGGCGTTGTCGAGGACCACCAGCAGGTACCGGTCGCCGACCGCGTCGATCAGGGTGTCGAGCATGGGCCGTCCCGGCTGCTCGCGGACTCCGAGCACGGCGGCCACGGTGCGGGCCACCAGCTCAGGGTCAGGCACCGGCGCCAGCTCGACTAGCCACACCCCGTCGCCGGCGCCATCCAGCGCATCGGCCGCAACCTGCAACGCCAGACGGGACTTGCCGATCCCGCCCGGCCCCGCGATCGTGACCAGCCGTGACCCGCCCGACACCAGTGACTGCAGCTCGGCCAGCTCTGCGGCCCGGCCCACGAAGCTGGTTGCCTGCGAGGGCAGGTTGTGGTGCAGCGCCGGGAACCCCATCCGCCCATTGTGCCCCCCGATCCCGCCCCCGCCAGCAGCTCAGAGCGCCGGATAGCGCAGCGCCAGATCGCGCTCGTTCGCCTCACCGAGCCGTCCCCGGCCACGCCGCCGGGTTTGATCCCGTCCGTTACGGAGCAGGACGGACAAAGCCATCTCATCTGCGCCGCCGACTGGTCCTGAGGTGCTCATGCGTCGATTGGTAGCGGTTTTCGTCATGTCAGTGCTCACCGCCGCGCTGCTGGCTTCTCCATCTGTAGCCAGCGCCATCCCGGGCCGGGCCCTATCCGGCACCGGGAAGGAGCCGGTCGCGGTCGGCACGGGGGGCGCCGTAGCGTCCATGGACCTGGACGCGAGCAAGGCGGGCATCACGGTGCTGAAGCATGGCGGCAACGCTATCGATGCCGCCGTTGCGACGGCGAGCACGCTGGGAGTGACTAACCCATTCGTCGCCGGTCCGGGTGGTGGCGGCTTCATGGTGATCTACCTGGCCAAGTCCCATCAGGTCGTGACGATCGACGGCCGCGAGACGTGCCCCAGCGCCTGCACGCCGTCGATGTTCATCGACCCGAAGACGGGCCAGCCGCTCGGCTACGACTACGCATCGGATCAGCCGCTGGCCACCGGGGTTCCGTCAATGGTGGCCACCTGGGCTAAGGCGCTGCGCCTGTACGGCCGCAAGAGCCTGGCCGCAGACCTCCGGCCGGCGATCAAGGTCGCGGACCGCGGGTTCCGCGTCAACGCGGACTTCAGGCAGCTCACCGAGTCCGGGCTTGCCGAACTGCGGGCCTACCCGGCCAGCCGCGCCCTGCTCCTGACACCAGCAGGCAACCCGCTGCCGGTGGGCTACCTGCTCCGCAATCCTGACCTTGCGCGGACCTACCGGCTGCTGGGCCGCCACGGCCCGTCTTATCTCTACGATGGGCCCCTCGGCCGGGCCATCGTCCATGCCGATGATCACCCGGCCGTGACCCCTGGGAACACCCTGGTCACCCTGCCGGGGATCATGACCATGAGTGACCTGCGCGCCTATACCGCCCGGGTCCAGGCGCCGACCCGCGTCCGCTACCGGGGGCTGGACATCTACAGCATGGCGCCGCCGTCCAGCAGCGGGTCCACCGTCGGCGAGGCGCTGAACATCCTGAGCGGATGGAACCTGTCGGCCGAGCCGAGGGCGACGGCGCTGTTCCACTACCTGGAGGCATCCCGGCTGGCCTACGCCGACCGCGACGCCTACGTCGGCGACCCCCGGTATGTCGCAGTGCCGCTGCACGGACTCCTGAGCCCGGCATTCGCCGCGACCAGGCGCTGCCTAGTGCACCAGAAGGCCCTCGTGTCCCCGGTTCCCCCTGGCGATCCCTTCCCGCCCTACCAGGGCTGCCAGAGCCAGCCCTCACCGCAGGCCCCGACGATCTCAGCAGAGGGACGTCACACCAACAACATCGTCACGGTCGACAAGTGGGGCAACATCGTCGCCTACACCAACACCATTAACTTCTTCGGCGGCAGCGGCATGACCGTGCCCGGCTACGGGTTCCTGCTCAACAATGAGATGACCGACTTCGACTTCGCGCCGCCAGCCCCCGGCGTCTACGACCCCAACCTCCCGGCCGGCCGTAAGCAGCCCCGGTCCAGCATGGGCCCGGTCATCGCGTTCCGCGACGGCACGCCGGTCTTCAGCGTCGGCGCGGCCGGCGGCTCGACCATCATCACGACCATCCTGCAGATCATCCTGAATCACGTGGACTTCGGCATGTCCCTGCCCGCGGCGGTGGCGGCTCCGCGGGTCAGCCAGACCAACTCGCCCACCTCACTGGCCGAGCCCGCCTTCTACAACAGCGCGCTGCGACGGCAGCTGACCCGCGAGTTCGGCGAGCAGTTCACCGAGGCGACCGGGCCGATACTCCCCCTTGATCACTATCCCGGCGACGCGACAGCACTGCAGATCCTCGGCCACGGGCGCTTCGAGGCCATCGCCGAGCCCGTCCGCCTCGGCGGCGGCAGCGCGCTGGTCGTGAATCCCTCGCCATAGCCGGCTGGCTTCTCCAGGTCAGCGGGCCCGGCAGGGCACGCGACAACCGGACGACACCGGCCCTGCCGCGTTCAGGAATCGGTTCTAGACGGCTTGCGCAGGAGACGGCCGATGCCAGCGATCGCGCGGTCGATGTCCGTGCCGAACGGATTGTCCTGCACCAGGTAAGTCCAGGTCGAGGTAGGCCGCTTCAGCCCGGCAGCATCAAGATCGAGCCCGTCCGCGGTGATCACCGCGGACCGGAAGGACTCGGCGGACCGCGTGGCGGCCTCGCCGAGAAGAGGCGCGAAAAGGCGTGCCAGCTCCTTGCAGAACTCGTTCAGCGGGTCAAGGCCGCGTCCCAGCGCTCGCAGGTGTATGCCCTCCTGCAGGTCAGCGATCCGCGCTAGATGCTGCACCCAGCCCTGGTCGAGATGCCACAAGGTGAGCTGCCGTGCGGCGCTGACCAGGGCGCCTTCATCGCAGCTGGCACTCAGCTCCGCGACGCGCTCGGGGCAGCTGCTGGCGAGTGCGCGCAGCGCTGCATCGGTGTGCAGGGCCCGTTCCCGCTGTTCTAGGACAATCCGGCGCTGAGCCTCGACGGGCCTGGCATAGCGCCAGGTGTTCCGGTGGATCTCCAGGCCGACGCCCTCGGCGACGCGCTGAGCATGAGCCACCGTCGCGTGCGGCCCCGGGTCGCGGATCCGGCCACCCGCCTGGACCGCCGGCTGCGGCGCGCCGTCCGGCGCGTACCGGACCACCAGCGCATCGGTCAGGCTGGTGAAGAAGACCGAGCCGCCGGGGTCTCCCTGGCGCCCGGCCCGCCCGCGCAGCTGCCGGTCCAGGCGGCCGCTCGCGTGCCGGCCGGTGCCCATCACCTGCAGCCCGCCCAGTGCCGCGACAGGGCCGGGCTCGCCCGCGGTGCCGCCCAGCCGGATGTCAGTACCGCGGCCTGCCATCTGCGTCGACACCGTGATCGCGCCCAGGGCGCCCGCCTCGGCGATGATCGCGGCCTCCGCCGCGTCGTTCTTGGCATTCAGGACAGCGCAGGTCAGCCCGGCATCGCCGAGCAGGCCGGCCAGCCGCTCGGATTCCGCCACGTCGAGAGTGCCGAGCAGGACCGGCCGCCCGGTCGCGTGCGACGCGACCACCTGCTCGACGACCGCCTTCTCCTTCGCCCTGGCCGTCAGGTAAAGCCGGTCCGGCTCGTCCTCGCGTACGCACGGCCGGTGCGGCGGGATCACCGCGATCTCGAGCCCGTAGAACTCGCGAAGCTGCTCGCCCACCGCCACGGCGGTTCCGGTCATGCCGCAGACCGTCGGGTAGCGCCGCACCAGAGACTGAACGGTGAGGCTGTCGAGGATCTCCCCGGTCTCGCTGGCGCCCAGCCCTTCCTTGGCCTCCACCGCCGCATGCAAGCCGTCCGGCCAGCGCTGCAGCCTGGCGACACGGCCCCGGGATTCGTTGACCAGGTGAATCCGGCCTCCGGCCACGATGTACTCCACATCGCGCCGGAGCAGGGCCTGCGCGTGCAGGGCGACGTTGAGCCGGGTGAGGGTGTCAGCATGCTCGGCGGTGTACAGCTCGATCCCGCCCAGAGCCCGTTCCGCGGACAGCGCCCCTGCCGCCGTCAGCTGCACCGAACGCGCGTCTTTGTCGATCTCGTAGTCCACGCCGCGACGCAGCGCCCGGACAAGGTCTGCCATGTCCCGGTCAGGGTTCCCCTGCTCCGCCGCGCCCGCCAGCACCAGCGGAACCATCGCCTCATCGACCAGGACCGAGTCAGCCTCGTCGATCAGGACCACGTCCGGGTCCCCGGCGACCAGGCTGGCCGGATCGGTGACAAGCCGGTCGCGCAGCACGTCAAAGCCGATCTCGGACACCGGCGCATAGGTGACCTGGGCGGCATAGGCACGGCGGCGCTCCCCGGCAGTGGACGCCTGGCCGATCCAGCCCACGCTCACGCCGAGCAGGCCGTAGACCCCCCGCATCCACTGGGCGTCGCGCCGGGCCAGGTAATCATTGACCGACATAACCTGCACCGACCGGCCGCGCAGCGCGTACCCGGCGGCGGCAATGGCGCCGGCCAGGGTCTTGCCCTCGCCGGTGGCCATCTCGGCGACCTGCCCGGCAAGCATGGCCAGCGCGCCGAGAAGCTGGACATCGTAAGGCCGCTCGCCCAGCGCCCGCCGGGCCGCCTCGCGGCTGAGCGCGCAGATCTCCGCCTCTCCGCCAGCCCCGGCCGCGGCCGCAGCCAGGTCGGCGTCGGCCAGCCCCGCGATCCGCTGCTCGGCTGCCGCGGCCTCCCGGAGGACTTCGGTGTAGCGGCTCAGGTCGGCCGTTCCCGGCTTCTGCAGGAATCGCCTGACCCGGTCGCGCAGGCCGCTCACCACCGGCCCGCGCGCCCTGGCACGGTGCCACCTCCTGATGCGGCGGCGCGGCTGAATCGCACGCTACGTCAACGCCCTGCGCCTGCGCCTGGTTCCGCGTGCGCGATAGCCTGCGCAAGCTCATCAATGTGGACTCTCACCCGCCGCCGCGAGTAGCCGCTGCCCGAGGACGCGCGCGGCCTCCTGCAGTTCAGGGCACTTGAGGATCCGGTAGGGCGCCGGGATCGCCGCGAGCTGCTGGGCGTACCAGACCGGGTTGCTGGTGCTGCCGGCCAGCCGGGTGGTCCCGGCATCGAGCGGCTCGAGCCGTCCGAGGGCGCGGGGGAGGCAGCGCGCCACGGTTTCGGCGGGCGCGTCGGTGACGGCGTCGACGTCGTACTCCCATCCGACGGCGAGATGCTCTTCGAGCGTGGCGACCGGGTCGAGGTCGGCGGGCGGGCTGAACGTGTCGTCGAGCAACTCCACTCCGCGAACCCAGTCGATCCGGTATGCCCGGCGGGCGTCCGTGGTACGGGACCAGCACAGCAGGTACCACCGGCCGTGGCGGACGACCACCGCCTTCAGCTCGGCATCGGTCAGTCCGTTGGCCCTTGCCCTGGCAAGATGACCGGGTAGCTGCTCCGTATTGCCGCCTGCCACCAGGGTTGCCACGGTGATCAGGCTGCGGTCTCGCTTGGACAGTTCCTCGCGTTCCCAGATATCCCCGAACAGGACATCGTCGGTAAGCGAGACCAGCTTCGGCGCGAAGTCACCGATGAGCTGTTGTGCTGGGGTCTGCTGCTCAGAGCCGGGCATGTCTTCCTCTCTTGTTTCGCTAGGACGCGTGCGCGGGCTGCGTATTGAGCTGCTTCACCAGCAGGACAATCTTGCGTCGTGCGAGCCCTGGTTAGTGCGGGCTGCTCCCGTTGGTGCTGGCTGAGTCGAGCAGCTGCCGCAGGACCGCTGTGTAGTTCTCCAGGGCCTGGCGGCCCTGCTGGCTGAGGCTGACCGAGGTCCGGGCGGTCACGCCGCTGCCTGTTTTGACCGTCGTCACGTAACCCGCGTCCTCGAGCTTGCGAAGGTGGGTGATGAGGTTGCCGGGTGTCAGCCCGAGCAACTCCTGGAGTCTGGTGAAGGACAGGTTGTCCCTGTCCGGGAGGCTGGCCAGTGTCACCACGACACGCAGCCGCGCGGGCGCGTGAATGACGGGGTCAAGCTGGGTCTCAGCTGCCATGCCGGCGGAGCCCCGTCTCGATGGCCGCCATCAGCAGGAACGCCCCGCCGCCGGCCAGCGCGCAGGTCGCCAGGATTGTCGCGGGTGCCAGCCACGCGCAGCTAGTACCGATGATCACTAGCCAGGCTCCGAGGGCGAACGCCGGCCGGTATCGTCCGAGGGCGGCGGCAAGGATATAGACCAGCCCGGCCAGCAGCACGGGACCCGCGAAGCTGATGAACGCGAGCGTCCGCGTACTGACGGAGCTGCTGATCGCGGGCCCGACGATGAGAAGGGCCAGGTACCCGACCGCCCACGTCATCACGAGGACGCGGCGGTGTCGCACGGACTGGCCGTCGATGCCCGCGACTGCCTTGCTGGCGATGGCCAAGACGGTCGTGATCGCGATACCGGCCAGCACGAACACCGCCGCGATCGAGACACCCGAGGGCCCGCTGTAGGGGTGCTGCCCGCGCACGGACAGCCACATCCCTCCGTAGCCGAGGAGCCAGACCAGGCCCCACGCCGCGTACACGATGGGTGTGCTGATGACGAGCTCCTTGCGGGCGCGTGCGCGTGCATCCTGCACGACGGCTGCCGCTTCCTGCACGCTCATTTCCTGGTCCTCTAGCACGTCGACCTCCTGGTCAGCTCGTAGCCATCGTCAAACTTTGTACTTCAAAGCTACTTTGCTTTGTAATGCAAAGTCAAGGCCCGCTCTGTCTGGAGACCGGCTCGGCGTACCAGCCCCGGCTATAAGCGGACTACATTTCAGCCTGTGCCGTGGCTGCCGAAGACGATGCAGAACGGGTGACCGGCGGGGTCAGTGAAGACCCGGAAGCCCGTCTCATGTTCACCCGGGACACGAGTGGCACCCAGGGCGAGGAGCTCCCGCTCGGCCTGGCCGGCATCACTCACGCGGATGTCGAGATGCAGTTGCTGGGGATAGGCCGGGTCGGGCCAGCGCGGCGGAACCCACCCGGCGGCCCGCTGAAAGGCGAGCTGCCGGAGGCCGGGCTCTGAACCGATCACCACCCAGCCGTCGATGTCCTCGTTGACTCTCATCCCCAGCACCTGGCAGTAGAACCCCGCGAGAGCGCGCGGGTCAGGGCAGTCGATCACTGTCTTCTCGAGGCGTCCGATCACGCCGTCAGCATGCCAGGCTATCCGGCGTCACGAGCTGCAGCCCTGCTCCTACCGTCGGTGGACCCGGCCAGGGATGATGGTTGTCGTGCCGCCGAACCAACCGCCCAGCCAGCCGGCCTCAGCCGATTCGCCGGACCCGGATGACAAGCCGGTGCTCCCGCCGCAGAGCCTGGACGACACCGACATCGGCTGGGGCGAGCAGCCCGAGTTGGATGACGAAGAGCGCCTCCGCCGCGAGCATCCACCCCACTGGGACACGGCCTAGCCCGTACCCGTGTTCCCGGTGATCATCCCGGCCGGGCGCTCCGGCTAGCGCCTGTCCCGGACCGGGCGGCCGGTCAGGCAGTCACGCGAAGTGCCCCGTTACTGATATTTCTCGATCAGCTTGTCC
>Ga0302178_10001331_pt1 | contig 20882 bp, 20 predicted proteins | sample I_Palsa_E1_3_FD_198790 | JGI IMG/M metagenome (GOLD analysis project Ga0302178, IMG submission 198790) | Peat permafrost microbial communities from Stordalen Mire near Abisko, Sweden - I_Palsa_E1_3 | ecosystem: Environmental > Terrestrial > Soil > Palsa > Peat permafrost | place: Sweden... | reverse complement strand
GCGTGGTCGTGCTGACCCCGGGCGTGCACAACGCCGCGTACTTCGAGCACACCCTGCTCGCCCGGCTGATGGGCGTGGAACTGGTGGAGGGGCGGGACCTGTTCTGCTCCCGCAACCGGGTCTACGTGCATACCACCCGCGGCAGGCGCCCGGTCGACGTCATCTACCGCCGGGTCGACGATGACTTCCTCGACCCGTTGCATTTCCGGCCGGACTCGGTGATCGGCTGCCCGGGCGTGATCAACGCCGCGAGGGCCGGCCATGTCACCATCGCGAACGCGGTCGGCAACGGGGTCGCCGACGACAAGCTCGTCTACACCTACATTCCCGACCTCATCCGGTATTACCTGCACCAGGAGCCGCTGCTTGACAACGTGGAGTCCTACCGGCTCGATGATCCGGAGGTGCTCGCCTGGGCCCTGGACTCGCTCGACGAGCTGGTGATCAAGCCGGTGGACGGGGCGGGCGGCAGCGGTATCGTCATCGGCCCGCAGGCCACCGAGGCGGAGCTGGCGGTGCTGCGGGAGCAGCTGCGGGCGGACCCGCGAGGCTGGATGGCCCAGCGTCCGGTCGCGCTGTCCACCTCGCCGGTGCTCATCGGTGAGGGCCTCGCGCCGCGGCACATCGACCTGCGGCCGTTCGCCGTCAACGACGGCGAGGATGTGTGGCTGCTGCCCGGCGGCCTGACCCGGGTCGCGCTGCCCGAGGGCGAGCTCAAGGTCAATTCCAGCCAGGGCGGCGGCTCGAAGGATACCTGGGTGCTGGTCGGACCGGAAGCGGCGCAGCCGACTCCGCTTCCTGCTGCCTTCCCGCTGCTGACGCCCCGGTCGACCGCGGCGGTGGCGACCGCGATAGAACGGCAGAGCGGTCCCGACCAGTGAACGACGAGCTGCTCAGCAGGATGGCCGAGACGTTGTTCTGGACCGGCCGTTACGTGGAGCGGGCCGACGACACCGCCCGGCTCGTCGATGTCTACGTGCACCGGCTGCTCGGCGATCCGGGGGCGGGTTCTGGCGTGGACTGCGGCCCGCTGTTCGGCATCCTCGGGGTCAAGCCCGGCGAGGACACCGAGCCTGACGTCGGGGTGGCGCTGTTCCGCCTGGCGTACGACGCGAAGAGCCCGAGTGCGATCTCCGGATCGGTGCTCGCGGCGCGGGCCGGAGCTCGCGGTATCCGCGAGGTGATCTCCAGCGAGATGTGGGAGTGCCTCAACGTGGCCGGGCACGGACTGGCGGGCCAGCGCCGGGCCGCCGAACGACTCGGGCCGCACGTGTTCCTCCGCTTCATCAGGGAACGGGCCGCGCTCTTCTTCGGCCTCGCCGACTCGACCATGAGCCACGATGACGCCTGGCGGTTCCTCGTGCTCGGACGGTCGCTGGAGCGGGCCGACATGACGGCCAGGCTGCTGCTGGCCCGGCTGCCGGGCCCGCAGGAGCTCACCTGGCCGCTGCTGCTGCACGCGTGCGGCGCCTATGAATCGTTCATCCGGACTCACGGCTGGGCCGCGGAGCCGACCCGGGTGGCTGAATTCCTGCTGCTCGACCGGCTGTTCCCGCGGTCAGCCCTGCATTCGCTGGTGACCGCGGAGGACTGCCTGATGGCCCTGAATCCTGGCCCGGTCAGGATCGGCATGGACGATCCGGCCCGGCGCCCGATCGGCCGGCTGCGGACCACGCTGGAGTACGCCGATCCGGCCCAGCTGCCCGATCAGCTGCCCGAGCTGCTCGGCGAGCTGCAGCAGGCCTGTGTGGAAGCGTGCGACGCGATCACCCAGCGGTACTTCGAGTACGAGGCGCCAGTCACCTGGGAACGGGACGGCTGAGCATGGGCTGGCGGCTGCAGGTGGTGCACACGACCGAGGTCAGCTACTCGGCGCCAGTCCGGGCCTCGTTCAACGAGGCCCGGATGACGCCGCTGACGATCCCCGCTCAGGTCACCCTGGAAAGCCGGGTCACGGCCGGTGCGGGGGTTCCGGTCTGGACCTACTGCGACTACTGGGGCACGTTGGTCAGCGTGTTCGACATTACCGATCCGCATGAGTCGCTCACTATCCGGGCCCAGGCCATGGTCGAGACCGGCCAGGGGCTCGCCGATGCGGCGCCGGCCCGGCTGCCCTGGGCGGAGCTGCGGGCCCAGACGGCCTCCGGCCGCCTGCTCGAGTTCCTGATGCCGACGCCGCTGACGACCGTGACCCCGGACGTCGCGGCCGCGGTGGTAGACGCCGTGCACGGCGCGGATCCGGTCGAGGCGGCCACCGAGATCGCTTCGCGCGTCCGCTCCCAGGTCAGCTACATGGCCGGGTCCACCGGGGTGCGGACCAACGCCCAGGAGGCCTGGGATCAGGGTCAGGGCGTATGCCAGGACATGGCGCAACTCACCGTGGCGCTGCTGCGCGAGGCCGGGCTGCCCGCCAGGTACGTGTCCGGCTACCTGCACGCCGACCCGTCGGCCGAACCCGGCCAGACCGTGGTGGGGGAGAGCCACGCCTGGGTGGAGTACTGGGCCGGCTCCTGGCTGCCGTGCGACCCGACCAGCGGCGCCCCGGTGCGCGAGCGGCACGTCGTGGTGGCGCGGGGCCGGGACTACACTGACATCCCGCCGCTCAAGGGCATCTACCACGGCGCCCCGACCAGCTCTCTCGACGTGACCGTCGAGGTCACCCGGCTGGCCTGAGGATAAATCTGAGGATAAACCCGTGGATATTGAATACAGGAGGTATTGAATACATTAGTCGTCGTGGGCGACAGGCATGAAGGACGGCTGGCCGGAGGAGCCCGTTACTGTAAGCTGCGCTAATCCCTTTAGGCTTTCGGGGTCGTATGCGCGTCCTGGGCTGGCGTTTTGCTGGTGTCAGACGAGGAATTCGTGGTCGCGGAACGATTGTTGATGGGATTGAGAGCGGCGAGAAGTCCGCCGGCGATCAGCGACGCCAGGCTGGTGAGCCCATCTGGCAATGTCAGCGCCCCCGACTTCCCCGTCTTAACGAGTGAGTATGTGACAACGACGCCGACCAGGCCGAGCAGCGCCAGCCCAAGGAACCAGACCAGCATGATGTTTACTTTCTGGTCACCTGACGGCGTGCTGCCGAACCAGCGGCCCAAAGCGCTTCTGCTTGTGGTCGTGCCAGTTCCCTGCGGCGGCGGCTGATTCGGCGCTGCCACTGGGGGCCTGGCCGCGGCCAGCATCGCGCGCACGTTACCCTCGAGGGTCGGGTTACTGGCCAGGACCTTACGAATGGCCAGTCGAATCACCGCCAGCTCATCTTCGTCTCGCGGATTGGCGGCCAGGTCTGCTAGCGGCTGAGGCAGCGCAACTCCCGCTTCGAGGGTCCCGAACACGGCCTGGAGCAAGCGACGGCCCAACCCCGCGTCTGTATTGTCGGGCTGCGCATTTACCAGCACCGCCGTGCCATAGGCAATTACCGCCGCCGACACGTACGGCGTCATCTGCGTCGCAATATCCCCGCTCATGTGAACCTCCCGCCCGGCCCTCACTGCTTGAACCCAGTATCGCCCTATTCGCCGGACTCGTCATAGCTGCCCGGCCATTAAGTTTCCGCTTATACCCCCATCAAGGCCGGCACGATAAGTTCCCCGCCGAAAACCGGCACGTTCCTATGGCATTCTGGGCGGCACTTGGGTCCGGCCCCCTCGCCCACGCCGCGAACGAGAGCCTGAGCCTTCTGCTCCGCTTCGGTGCGGGTCGCGTCGGCCCAGAACTCCGGCAGCCGCTCCGGGTGGCGGCCGTTCCAGACCTCCTCGATCACATCGCTTGCACGAGGTCCTTATTGGCCGTGCGGATGTCTCGCTCGCTTTGTCTGCGCGGCTCACCTCGACCAGCTGCTTGCCGTCGCGGCTTCGCCAGCGCCTAAGGCCCCGCCCACCGGATAGCTGGCGTGCCGCAACTCTTCGGTATCCGCCTCTGTAGCCCGCTGCCGTGGCGCTAAGCGGACGCCGCCGTCCCTGGCAGGCCAAGGTGACCCTGGTCAGCGGGACCACCACGAGCGTCGCCACGGGGACCGTCCAGTTCGGCGGCCTCACCGCAGCCGGGATCCATCTGGGCCTCATGGCCTGGGGCGGCATCGGCCTGGGGGTCCTTGCTCTCAGCCTGGGCCTCGCCGCCATCTGGGTGCGGCGGCACCCTCGCTCGCGCCGCGAACGAGAGCCTGAGCCTGCCGAACGGGCCGTGGTCCCAGCCCTTAGACCGGTCATCCTTCCAGCTGACCAATGAGCCGAAAACATTGACCGTGGCCCACGTCTGGGTGACCTTGCTGTCCTCGACGCGGTAAATCCGGATGGACGTGAACTCGATGGCCCGGCCCGCATGTCCCCCATATTAGGTCCCGTCGCGGGGTCAGGCCCGGTCGGCCGCGTCGGCGGGCTCGTCCTGGTCCAGGGCCGAGGTTGCGAGGCCGAGCGCCGCGACCGCCAGGTTCCGGACCAGCGGAGCGGTGCCGGCCACGTCGCCATCCGGGCCGGCCAGCGTGTCGTAGGTCTCGAAGCTCGTCAGCGTGTAGAGCAGGCGCGCGTTCGTCTCCACTGAGCCGTCGGCGCCGTCGAAGCGGCCAAGCAGGGCGGTGACCGCCTGCAGCCGGCGGGTGTCCCGGGCGGCGATCACCGTTTCCACGTCCGGGTCCAGGGCGGCGAGCGCGCGCAGCCTGCGCATCACCTGCCGGTCGGCCGCCCAGAACCGGCCGAAGACCGCGATGAACTCCCGCAGCGCCCGCTCCAGGTCCGGCTGGGTGAAGGCACCCGCGAGGCCGGACATCGCCCCGACATCTGCGATGTCGTCGCAGACCGCCTCAAGCAGCCCGGTCTTCGACCCGAACTGGTAGTACACGGTCGCCCGCGCCACGTCGGCCCGCTTGGCCACGGCGTCGACGGTGAACAAGGTGTAGCTGCCGCCCTCGCGCAGCAGCGCCCGGGCAGCGTCGAGCACGCGGCGGCGGACCTCGTCAACCCGCTCCTGCCGCTTGCCCATCTGGTACGGCCGCGGACTCATCGGACCGACACTCTAGCCAACGTGACGGCGCCTCCCAATGAGAGCGCGCTTGACGACGGCTGTCGTCGCGCGCTACTTTTATTCAGACATACCGTCTGCTTAAAAGTTTACCTGACTGGGCGAAGAGAGGGAAGTGCAATCCTCACCGCAGAACCAGGAGGCACGGCATGAACACGCTCGACGGACCCTCCGGCGTCCGGGCCAACTGCGTGGCCCCGGAGACGATCATGACCGAGCGCAACCGCGTCCAGATTCCCGCCGGCGTGCAGACCACACTGGCGGGACAGCACCCCCTCGGCCGTCTCGGCACGCCGCAGGACGTCGCGAACGCTGTCGCGTTCCTCGCCTGCGCCGAGGCGGACTGGATCACCGGCGTCGTTCTGGACGTGGCCGGCGGGGCCGTACTGGCCTGACCCGACTCATGAGGAGCCTGAACCATGGCTGGACAAGCAATGACCGAGCGCGACCGCCAGCGCCGCGCCCGGATCATGAAGGCGGTCAACGTGCCGATGCGGGCGGTGCTTGAATTGCCGTTCGCCACGCCGCTGGGCGGCAACCTGATGCTGATCTGCTACACCGGCCGCAAGACCGGCAGGCAGTACCGGCAGCCGGTGAGTTACGCGCGCGACGGGGATGTCCTGCTGACCCCGGGTGGCGGCCGGTGGACGCTCAACATGACCGACGGGCGGCCGGTCCGCCTCCGGCTACGCGGCCGGGACGTGACGGCGCGGCCGGAACTGGTCCGCGACCCAGCCGAGACCGAACGCCTGCTCGGCGTGATCGCACGGGAGAACCCGCGGGCGGCGAAGTTCATCCCGATCCCGCGCCGCCCCGACGGCCGCCTCGACCCCGACGTCCTGAACGCCGCCCTGACCCACGGCTTCGCCATCGTCCGCTGGCACCCGCAAGAGCCCGCTTAGGTGGGCAGGGACCGCGATCGTCCGCGGCAAGCACCACGGCCCGTTCTGAATATGGGATTTTAAGTTCTTTATTTCGAAACGAGCAGTGCTGCTCTATCTAGCCAACAGGCACCCCATCACTGGTCTTCACTTTTGCTGGGCGAGCGCGCAGAGTAAGGCCATGGGTGACGCGGTCGTCGGAGTGGTGGCGAACCCGCTGTCTGGTCGTGACATCCGGCGTCTGGTCACCCAGGCCTCGGTGTTCCCGACGGCCGAGAAGGCCAACATGATCCAGCGCATGCTGACGGCGTTCGGTGCGGTCGGGGTGCATCGTGTCCTGCTCAGCACCGATCTCGGCGGCATCTCGGCCGCGGTGTTCCGCGCCATCGGCCGGCGCCGCGGCCATGAACCGCGGTGGCCGGAGGTGGAGTTTCTCGACGGCCAGCCGATCCGGCAGACCGCGCAGGACACGGTGGACGCCGTCCGGCGGATGGTGACCGCGGGCGCGCGGGTGATCGTCTGCCTGGGCGGCGACGGCACCGCCCGGGTCGCCGCGTCCGCGGTCGGCCAGGTGCCGTTGCTGGCGCTGTCGACCGGAACCAACAACGTGTTCCCTGCGGTCAGGGAAGCGACCGTGGCCGGCCTGGCGGCAGGCCTGATCGCCACCGGCGTGGTCCCGACCCAAGGCGCCGACGGGGTTACCGCCCGGGCCAAGCTGCTCGAGGTGCGGGTGGGCGACCGGGTCGAGACGGCGCTGGTGGACGTCGCCACCTCGACCGAACGCCACGTCGGGGCGCGGGCGGTCTGGGACCCGGCCACCGTGACCCAGCTGTTCTGCGCGTTCGCGGAACCCGACGCGATCGGCTTGTCGGCCATCGCGGGCCAGCTGATGCCCGTCGCCAGGAACGACCCGTACGGGGTGACCGCGCGGCTGGCCCCGGACGCGGCCCGGCAGGTCCTGGCCCCGATCGCGCCGGGCCTGGTCGTGCCGGTGGGGGTCCGCTCGATCGAGCGGATCGAGGCTGGGCCGGTTCACCACGTCGACGCGCGGGCCGGCGTGATCGCGGTGGACGGCGAGCGCGAGCTGGCCTTCGGACCGGGCGAGCATCCCGCCGTCCGGCTCCGGGCGGACGGCCCCTGGTGCGTGGACGTGGCCGCGGTGCTGGCCGCCAGCGCTCGCCTCGGCCTGCTCGAACGCGTCCGCCAGTAGCTTCGTCCGCTGGTGGACCGGCGGACACCGATCGTCAAGGAGGACGACATGACCGACACCGTGGAGCGGAAGGCCCTGACCCGGGAGCACCTGCTCGACGTCTACCGGACGATGCGTACCATCCGCGAGTTCGAAGAGCGCGTGCACGCGGAGTTCGCGACCGGCGACATCCCTGGCTTCGTCCACCTGTACGCGGGGGAGGAGGCATCCGCGGCCGGCGTCTGCAGCAACCTCGACGAGCGTGACACCATCGCCAGCACCCACCGCGGTCACGGCCACTGCATCGCCCGGGGCGTCGATGTGGTCGAGATGATGGCCGAGATCTACGGCCGCAAAACCGGCAGCTGCCACGGCAAAGGCGGCTCCATGCACATCGCCGACCTGTCCAAGGGCATGCTCGGCGCCAACGGCATCGTCGGCGGCGGGCCGCCGCTGATCTGCGGGACGGCGCTGGCCGCCAAGATCAAGGGCACCGGCGGGGTCAGCGTCGCGTTCTTCGGCGACGGCGGCAGCAATCAGGGCACCACGCTCGAGTCGATGAACCTGGCCTCGGTCTGGAACCTGCCCGCCGTCTTCGTGGCCGAGAATAACGGCTACGCCGAGACCACGTCCAGCACCTGGTCGGTCGCCAGCGACAACATCGCGGACCGCGCGGCCGGGTTCGGCATGCCGGGCGTCATCGTGGACGGCTTCGACTTCTTCGCGGTGCACGAGGCGGCCCGCGAGGCCGTCGCCCGCGCCCGCGAAGGCGGCGGCCCGACGCTCATCGAGATGAAATTCACCCGCTACTTCGGCCACTTCGAGGGCGACCAGCAGACCTACCGGGCCGACGAGGTCGCCCGCGCCCGGGCCGAACTCGACTGCCTCAAGCGCTTCGCGGACCGGGTCACCGAGACCGGCGAGCTGTCGGTGGCCGACCTGGACGCCGTCGACGCCGAGGTCGCGACGCTGATCGAGACGGCCGTCGAGGCGGCGAAGGCCGCGCCGCTGCCCACCGAGGCCGACTTGCTCACCGACGTCTACGTGCGCTACTGAGGAGGAGGCTAGCCATGGCAAGGAACATCACCTACCGCGAGGCCATCAACGAGGCGCTGACCCAGGAGATGGAGCGGGACGAGAGCGTCATCGTCCTGGGCGAGGACAACGCGGGCGGCGCCGGAGCGCCGGGCGAGGACGACGCCTGGGGCGGCGTGCTCGGCGTGACCAAGGGGCTGTACCACAAGTTCCCCGGCCGGGTGCTCGACACCCCCATCTCCGAATCGGCGTTCATCGGCGCCGCGATCGGCGCGGCCACGGCCGGGCTGCGGCCGGTGGCCGAGCTGATGTTCGTCGACTTCATGGGCGTCTGCTTCGACCAGATCTACAACCAGGCCGCGAAGTTCCGGTACATGTTCGGCGGCAAGGCGGTCACGCCCGTGGTGATCCGCACCATGTACGGAGCCGGCCTGCGGGCCGCGGCGCAGCACTCCCAGTGCCTGTACCCGCTGTTCACCCACATCCCCGGCCTGAAGGTGGTGCTGCCGGCCACGCCGTACGACGCCAAGGGCCTGCTGACCCAGGCCATCAGGGACAACGACCCGGTGATGTTCTTCGAGCACAAGGCGCTCTACGACCTGGCCGGGCCGGTGCCTGAGGAAAGCTACGCGCTGCCGTTCGGCGAGGCCAACGTGGTGCGCGAAGGCGGCGACGTCACGATCGTGACGCTAGGCCGGATGGTGCACACCTCGCTGTCCGCCGCCTCGGAACTCGCTGCCGCCGGCGTGCAGTGCGAGGTCATCGACCTGCGCACGACCAGCCCGCTGGACTCCGACACCGTGCTGGAAAGCGTCGAGGCCACCGGCCGGCTGGTCGTGGTGGACGAGGCGCACCCCCGGTGCTCGATCGCCACCGACATCTCGGCGCTCGTCGCGCAGAAGGCCTTCGGCGCGCTGCGGGCCCCGATCGAGATGGTGACGGCGCCGCACACCCCGGTGCCGTTCTCGACGGCGCTCGAGGACATCTTCATCCCGGACGCGCAGCGCGTCGTGAACGCGGTCAAGGCGGTCACCGGGTGGACCCGATGACCGACGAGCGGATCGTCCCGGTGACGATGCCGAAGTGGGGCCTGTCGATGCGGCTCGGCAAGATCACCGGCTGGATCGTCGGAGAAGGAGACGAGGTAACGGTCGGCGACGACCTCGCGGACATCGAGACCGACAAGATCACCGGCACGCTGGAGGCGGCCGACACCGGGAAGATACGCCGCATCGTCGCCCGGGTCGGCGAAGACGTGCCGGTCAGCGGCACGATCGCGCTGATCGCCCCGGACGGCGTCAGCGACGACGATCTCGACGCCGCCGCCGCGGCCGCGCGCGCGGTGATCGACGCGGGCGTGCCCGAGGACGCCGAGGGCGCCGGCGGGCCCATCGTACAGATCGCCGAGGTGCGCGGGCGGAAGGTCAGTTTCGCCGGGGTGGGCGCGGACGGCGACGTGGTGCTGCTCATCCACGGCTACGGCGGGGACAGGAACTCCTGGCTGTTCCTGCAGGAGCCGCTGGCCGCGCGGTACCGGGTGTACGCGCTCGACCTGCCAGGACACGGCACCTCGAGCAAGGACGTCAGGGACTCAGGCAGCTCTGGTGGCGCCGGCGGTTCTGGTGGCGCCGGCGGTTCTGGTGGCATCGACGGCCTTCTGGCCGACGCTGTGGTCGGCGTGCTCGACGCTGTCGGGGCGAGCCGGGCGCACCTGGTCGGGCACTCGATGGGGGGTGCCGTCGCCCTGGCGGTCGCGGCCCGGGATCCGGGCCGGATCGCCTCGCTGACGCTGATCGCCCCGTCCGGTTTCGGCCGCCAGATCAACGCCGTCTATCTACGCGGTTTCGCCGGCGCGCAGACGCGGCGCGAGCTCAAGCCGCTGGTCGGCGAGCTGTTCGCCGACGACAAGCTGGTGACCCGCCAGGTGGTCGACGACCTGCTCGCCTACAAGCGACTGGACGGCGTCGAGGCGGCGCTGCAGGCCCTGCTTGACTCGCTGCTTGGCGGCGACGAACAACGCGGCGACTCCGCCGCGGCCCTGGCCGCGATCGGCGACGCGGTGCCGGTCACGGTGGTGTGGGGCCGCCAGGACCGGATCATCCCGGCGGAACAGGCGCAGGCCGTGGCCGGGGCGGTCCGGTACGTGATCGAGGGCGCCGGGCACATGCCGCACATGGAACGACCCGTGGAGGTGCAGACCGCGATCGAGGACACCATCGCTAGGGCCGGATGAGCGGGTCCGGTGCGGTTTCCCCTCAGCCTCCCCGCCCCCTCCAGCCTCCCCGCCCCCTCCAGCCCCGCCTTTGGCCGGTCCCGCCTTTGGCCGGTCCCGCCTTTGGCCGGTCCCGCTGGTCAGCCCCGGGTGAACGTGTCGGTGATGACGTAGTTGGAGCGACCGCTGTTGTCGGTGAATTCCGTGTAGGTCTGCACGGTCAGCACTGTCCCCGTCATGTTGAGCGCGCCGTCTGCCAGCTTCTTGGCGAAGCTGAACTGGTAAGGGGCCAGGAATGCCCGGCCGCTTGCCGAGCTGATGCTGGTGCCGAAGGTGATCCCGGTGATCTTTCCCCATGCGCACAGGGTCGGGGTGCAGGCGCCGAATGCGCTGACGCTGAGCGTTTGCCACCGAGTCGCCGAGCGGGTAACTGGCCGCAGCCGTCCCGTTGCGCGCCGCCGTGACGGGCTTGGCCCGGACGAACGTCTCGGTGACCGTGTAATTGGCGCGGCCGCTGCCGTCGGTAAAGGTCGTGAATTCCTGGACCGTCAGCGTCGGGACACGCTTCTGTCCGTTGAGCGTTCCCAGGAGGACGGTATGCGCGAAGCCGAAGTTCCAGTTAGCTTCGAAAGACCTGCCGGTCACTGAGCTGACATTCGCGCCGAAGACGGTCCCGGGGACATTACCCCGCTGGCAAGGTGACGGGGAGTAAGCTCCGAAGCCATCGACCTCGATTCCGCTTTTGTTTCCTTCGATGACGACGTCCACGACACTGCGGGTCGCCGGATTTAGTGTTCGCCCATGTTCCGGACAGGGCCGGGTTCGGGGCTGGCGGCACCGAGCTTGCCAGCGCGGGACTGAGAACGGCAGCTGCGCTGCTGCTGCCGCAGTTATGATGAGTGCCGCGATCACGGCTCTTGGTGTGCGTTTCACGCCTGACCCCCTCGGTCACGGACGGCCAGTCTTCCTGGCCATCGTGGTACGAGGATTCAGAGAGGGCACCCGCGTTTTGATACATAGATTTTATCAGGCTGACACCGCAATCCTCGGCTAGGCCAGACGTCCGACGCGGCGGCTGGACGGCCTGTGTCCTCGACTTGACAGACCCGATGTGCCCCCGTATGACAGATGCGGGCAGTGCGGTGCGTCTTTGGGAGAGGGCCACCGGTTCTGCGGGGAGTGCGGTGCCGCTGCGGGTGGGTGCCCGTCGTGCGGTGAACCCGCTGTTGCGGGCAAGCGATTCTGCCATGCGTGCGGCTTCGCGCTGTCCGGCACGGCGCCCCAGCCGGGTCCTGGCAGGTTGGCCGGACCGGCCGAGACGGCTCTGGATCTGGCGGCCAGGCCGGTGGCCGAGCGGCGGGTCTGCTCGGTGCTGTTCTGCGACGTGGTCGGGTTCACCCACTGTCCGAGGCGCGGGACCCGGAGGCGGTCCGGGAGTTGCTGTCCCGCTACTTCGAAGTGGCGCGGACCATCATCAGCCGGTACGGGGGCGTGGTCGAGAAGTTCATCGGCGATGCGGTGATGGCGATGTGGGGCACCCCGGCGGCCACCGATTCAGATGCCGAACGGGCCGTACGAGCCGCGCTCGACCTGGTCTCAACGGTGAGAGAGCTGGGAGCCGAGACCGAGACGCCCGAGCTGACGGCGCGGGCGGGTGTGGTGACCGGAGAGGTTGCCGTCAGCCTGGGCGCGGTCGGTGAGGGGATGGTGGCGGGGGACGCGGTGAAGACCGCCGACCGGGTCCAGGCGGCCGCGGAGCCGGGTCAGGTCCTGGTCGACGAGGCGACGTACCACCTGGTGGCGAGCGCGATCGGCTTCGCCGACGCCGGGTCGCACCGGCTGAAGGGCAAGGCCGAACCGCGGCGGCTGTGGCGCGCCACCCGGGTGCTGTCCGCCGTCGGCGGCATTCAGCGGGTGGACGGCCTGGAGGCGCCGTTGACCGGGCGGGACGCGGAACTGCGCATGATCAAGGAGCTGTTCCACGCCACCGCGGAACGGCGGATACCGCGGCTGGTGCTGATCTCGGGGCCGCCGGGGTGGGCAAGTCCAGGCTGGGCTGGGAGTTCGAGAAGTACGCCGACGGCCTGGCCGGGGAGGTGTGGTGGCACCGGGGCCGGTGCCTGTCCTACGGAGAAGGGGTGGCGTTCTGGGCGCTGGCCGAGATCGTCCGCCAGCGGCTTGGCATCGCCGAGGAAGACCTGGCCGAAGCCGCCACCGCCAAGCTGGCCGCCGGGCTGGACCGGTTCGTCCCGGACCCCGGCGAACGGGCCTTCATCGGTCCCCGGCTGGCTCGCCTGCTCGGTATCAGCTTCGTCGGGGTCAGCTTCGGCGGACCCGGCGGGACGGCGCTGGCGCGCGAGGAATTGTTCGCCGGGTGGCGGCTTTTCTTCGAGCGGCTCGCGGCGGTCCAGCCGGTGGTGCTGCTGATCGAGGACGCCCAGTACGCCGACTCTGGGCTGCTGGACTTCCTGGACCACCTGATCGACTGGGTCCGCGACCTGCCGGTGTACCTGCTGGTGTTCGCCCGGCCCGAACTGGGTGAGGTCCGGCCGCGGTTCGGCACCGGCCGGAACCGCAGCACCTTGACCCTGGATCCGCTGGACGCCGACTCGATGGATCAGCTCGTGGCGGCCTTGGTGCCCGGGATGCCACCAGGCGCCCGGGTGAAGATCACCGGCCAGGCCCAGGGCATCCCGTTGTTCGCGGTGGAAACGGTGCGGGCCCTGATCGACCGGGACGTTGTCCGGCCCGTCGAGGGGGTGTACCGGCTCGCCGGGGACATCGGCGAGCTGGCCGTTCCTGACAGCCTCCATGCCTTGCTGGCCGCCCGGCTGGACGCCCTGGATCCGCAGGTACGGCGGCTTGTTGCCGACGTCGCCGTGGTGGGCAGTACGTTCCCGGCCGAGGCGCTGGTCGCGGTGTCCGGACAGGACGAATCCAGTGTCCGTTCGGCCCTTAATGATCTCTTGCGCCGCGAGGTCCTGTCGGTATCGGCCGACCCGCTGTCCCCCGAGCGCGGCAGCTACCAGTTCGCCCAGAGTATGCTCCGGCAGGTCGCCTACGACACGCTGTCCCGCCGGAACCGCAAGACCCGCCACCTGAAGGTGGCCGCGCACCTGCGCGCCGTCTTCGCCGGTGACGGCGAGGAGGTCGCCGACGTCATCGCCCGGCACTACCTGGACGCGCTGCACGCCGTCCCCGACGATGGCGACGCTGCGCAGATCCGCGACCAGGCGATCGCCGCGCTTATCCGCGGAGCCGAACGGGCCGAACGCATCGGTGCGCCCGCCCGGCCGCCGCCAGCTACGCCAAGGCGGCCGGGCTAACCTCGCCTGACGCCGCCACCGAAGCGGCCGGCTTGTGGGAGCGCGCCGCCGAAGCCGCCGGCATAAACGCCGACTGGGCCCGGACCATCGAGCTCGTGGGCCGAGCCAGCGAGTGCTACCTGCGGGCCGGGCAGGCCCGGGCGGCCGCGCGCGCCCAGGCCATCGCCGGGGACGCGCTCACGAAGTGGGGCCGGATCGCCGAAGCGCGCCAGCAGCTCACCGCCGCCCTCGAGATCCTGCGGGCAGATCCCGACACCGATACGGTGCGTGCCCTCGATCATCTCTCGACAGCGGTGATCTACGCCAGCCCAGCCGATGCGGACCGGCTGTCCGCAGAGGCGCTCACCCTCGGCCAGGCGCTCGGCGTCACCGACCACGAGCTCAGCGAATTGTTCAGCACCCGCGGGACGTACCTCCTCCGCACCAACCGCCGCCCTGAGGCCGCCTCCTACTACCGGGAAAGCGCGCGGCTCGCCGAGCAGGCCGGCGACAGCATGCGCCTTGGCCGGGCGTTGCTCAACCTGGCCGACGCCCTGCTGCCCACCGACCCCGGGACGGCCGCGGAGACCGCCCGGACCGCCGCCGGGCAGCTGCGCCGGGTCGGCGACCGGGGCGCCCTGGCCGTGGCGCTGATCAACCTGGCCGAGGCGCTGCTGATACTCGGCGACTGGAACACCGCCGAGGCGGAACTCACCAGGCCCGCCGACTCCGACGCGCTGGCGGACAACGAGGTCCTCGTCTCCGAACGGTGCCTGCTGGCGGCGCTGCGCGGCGAGACCGCGGCCGCCGAGACCATGCTGGCGACGCTGACGGACCTGCGCGCCAGCGAGGATCCCCGGGACAAGGCGGTGATCAGCGGGATCGAGGGCTTCATCGCCGCCGCCCTGCGCCAGTCGCACGCCGCGCTGCGCCACGCCCGGGCCACCCTCGCCCACGTCGATGCCCTCGGAATGAGCCACGAGTGCCTGCGCTGGGCGTGGCCGCTGGCTGCCCGCGCCGCCCATGACCTGCGCGATACAGCCACCATCGGCAAGCTGCTCGCGCTGCTCGACTCCAGTCCGCCCGGGTACCTGGCCCCGATGCTGCTGGCAGAACGCGACCTCACCCACGCTCGCCTCGCTGCCAGCGCCAGCGCCAGCGACCAAGCGTCCATCGGCGCGTTCACCGCGGCGCTCGACCGTCTCCGGGAGCAGAGCACTCCCTACCATCTGGCCCACGGGCTGCTCGATTACGCGGCCTACCTGACCACTTTGGACGATGCCGAGGCGGCCGCGGCTGCCATCGAAGAAGCCAGGGACATCGCCCGCCTCCTGCGTTGCCAACCCCTGCTGGACCGAGGCACCGGCGTGACCCTCGCGGAACTTCGTGTAACGCCGTAAATCCCCTGCTCGGCATGTGTATCTGAATCACCGCCAGCGACTCTGTGATGATGAGCGAAGGGGTGAGGGCTGGCATGAGTTCGTGGCTCGCCTGGGGGATATTCGCGATCGCTGGGGTATTCCTGGGCTGGGTTGGCTATCACTTCACCGTGCGCACCCTGCGGTTTGTCGCGGCGGCGTTGGTGGCAGCGGTGATTGTGCTTGTCACCGGGTATGGCGTGAGGCACCCGACCCGGGCTCCCGCCGATCTTGTGAACGCGTTCATACGAGGGATGGATGACCTCAGCGGCACCTTCTTCCAGCCGCTGCTGCCCGGTCGCAAAGCTCCGGTGCCCGGGCAGGTCGGATGGCTCGTCATCATTGCCCTCCTGGTGTTTGCGTACCGGGAACTAGAGGTGTGGGCGGTGCGCTGGCAACCGCCTGCGGTGGACATCTCGGCTCTTGGCGGCGACGGGCCGGGTAGACAGGAGAACAGCGGGCGGGATACGCCGGGTGGCGGCCCGCAAGGGAAGCGTGACCATGACAAACTCGTCGCCGAACTCAGATTCCGGCTGCCAGCGGTGGAAGTGCGAGCGCCGCCGATCGTGCCTGGCGGGACCGCGCCGACTGGGCTCGCGTCTATCGCGGAGAACAGTGGCGTGGCTGGCAGCGGGCTCGCCGCCGCGATTATCCGCCTGGTGGGGATGCTGTGGCCGACCCCCCGCCGGTATCAGGTCCGGGTCTGGGTCTGGGCCAAGCCGGCCGACCCGCCGACGGCCGCGAACTCCTGCGGCCAGGAACGAACCCCCGCTGGCAGGAGTGTCACGGTCGACATCGAGGACGCTCAGGCAGGCGGGAGCATCGCGACGAAGACCCTGGCCGCGCGTGATCTGGACGATGCCGCCGCCCGCGTCGCGGCCTACGTCGCCCGGCAGATCTTCAAGGCGGATCCAACCGCGCCAGCCTGGTCGGTCGGCTCCTTCGATGGCAGTGACCTCGCTGCCCTGCTGTGCGCAAAGCAGCAGTGTGAACTCATTGATTGCCCGCAGGACGCTCACCACGCCCGGCGCAGGCAAATCGAGGAGCTCGAAAGAGCCGTGTGCAATAGCCCCGGGGCTGGTGTAGCCAGATACGAGCTGGCCCTCCTGTACGATCTTGAGGGCCGCCATGCGGAGGCGCTGTGGCTGCATGCTATTAACCGGAAGCAGTATCCCCGGTTCTTCCGCGGCCGGTACCGCCTCGGTATGTCTCTTGAAATGATCGCGAATCCTGGATTCGGGACACTGAAAAAGAAAGACGCGGATAAGTTCGCCGAGAGCCTGAGTATCCTCGACCAATGCGGCGTAACGGGCTATGCCTCACCAGGCCGCGCCGGTCTTGCGGCGCCACTGGCACGCGAACTGAGGAAGGAATTGCTGACGGCCGCGAGGAACGAGCTGCGCGAATGCCGGCGGCAACTGACCCTCTGGCGTCTCATCTGGGCCACGTTCTTGCACCGTGATGAGCGGGCGATGCGGAAACCCTACTGGCGGCTGGGGGAGCGCCAGCGCTTTGCGGACGGCGTTCGTGTCGCCGAATTGCTCGTCGCCGTCCGGCAGAGCCTGAACGAACAGGAGTGCGCCTGCACAGGCGAGGACCGCCGTCAGGAAATTAAGACGCGCCGTCACCCCAGTAGAGCCTTGCGCATAACGGCCGCCATTGCAGGTGGTAATGCGGCGATCGAGGCCGTCGGCGACCCAAGGACGCTAGCCGCGCCGGAAGACGGTGCGAAGATATGGAAGCCGGGTGCAAACGCGGAGAAAACACGCTGGCTGCCGTGGCAACGCCGCACACCATCCTGGCAGGCCGCATATAACGCGGCCTGCCTGTATACCGTGCTGGCCGACAGCGACAGGTACCGGCCGAACGAGAAGTATCTGATGGACTGGGCCGTCGTCAGCCTGAAACGCGTTGTTGACGATCGCCACTGCGAGATGGAGCGGCCATGGGACTGGATCTCACGAGATCCAGATCTGCGGGGCCTGAATAAGTCACCGGTTTTCCGCGAGCTCCTCCGCAAGCAGAAGCAAAATGATTACCCGAGGGCAAATCCAGGACCTGATCATACCGGCACTGAGCTGGCGGGATGGACGGTGTCGGGGCAAGCTGGGGGCGAGCTAGGACTCCAGGAGCCTGGACGGGGGAGGGCCGCGGGTGAGCACCGACGCCGCGCCGCTGGCCGGCCTGAGAGTGCTGGAGATCTCCAGCTTCGTGGCCGCGCCGCTCGGCGGCCTGACGCTGGCTCAGCTCGGCGCTGACGTCATCCGGATCTTTCTGTGCGGACGGAGACCGGCGCCCTGCCTCAAGGATCCGGTGACCGCCGTGGCTAACCGCGCCGGCCACACTGGTGGTGTGCGCATAACCAGCCAAGACGATGAGCCCGCCGGACAAGATCCCGCCCGTCACGAGCGGCCAGAATCGCGCGACGGCCAGCGTGACTCGCCAGCGGACAGCGCGCTGATCCTCGACGGCATACATGCGCTGCATGGTCGGCTGGATGAGTTCGAGCGCCGGATCGCTCCCTCGGAACGCTCAAGCCAGGGCGAAGGACAACCGCCCGGCGAGGGCGGCAAGCCGGGCTTCATGCCGGCCTGGAAACGCCCCACCGACGGCGAGGCCCGCTGGCAGGTCGCCGTCGCCGTCGCGGCCGCGGTCGCGCTGCAACTCCCGTTGCCCGACCGGCTCGTCCTGCTGCGTCCGGCCTGGCTGCTGCCGGCCGTGGAGGGCCTGCTGCTGCTGGTTCTGGTGATGGCTAACCCGCACCGCATCAACCGGGAATCCCGGGCGCTGCGATTGCTTGGCCTGGCCCTTGCCGCCCTCCTCAGCCTGGCCAACACCTGGTCGGCGGCCCGGCTGGTGATCGGGCTGGTGCAAGGTACCGAGGGCGGTACTGCCGGACCGCTGCTGGTCACCGGCGGAGCCATCTGGCTCACCAACATCATCATCTTTGGCCTGTGGTACTGGGAATTCGACCGCGGCGGTCCTGTGGCCCGGGCGAACGCCACCCGCGTCTACCCAGACTTTCAGTTTGTGCAGATGGCGAGCCCGCAGCTGGCTCCGCCTGACTGGGAGCCGACGTTCGGCGACTACCTGTACCTGTCGTTCACCAACGCCGCCGCCTTCAGCCCCACCGATGTCATGCCGCTGTCCCGCTGGGCCAAGATGGCCATGACGGCACAGGCCACCGTCTCCATCGTGACCGTCGCCCTCGTGGTGGCCCGGGCGGTCAACATCCTCAGATAGCTGCGATCTGCGCTATCACTCCGACGCTCGGAGTGGTCAGGGTGACGAGGTATCCCATGGTCAGGTACCTCCTGGGACGGCCGCGGTGCTCGGGGAGCCCGCGGCTGACGGGCTCTGGCTGTGGTCGGGCTGGTATGGGTGGTGCCTCGAGTGGTCGCCGGCCTCCCAGTTCTCGCGCAGGCCGGGCGCGGCCAGGTCCCAGTCGGGGCGGATCTGGCGGGTCACCTCGCGCAGATCGCGGCGGAGGTCCTCGAACGACGGCCGGCCCCAGAACCAGTAGCCGTTGTAGAGGCTGTAGATGACCAGCCCCGGCTTGAGCACGAGCGTGTACGGGATCATCGGGTTGTAGTAGGGATCGGTGTACTCGGCGATGTCGAGGTCCTTCTGAATCTTGTGGCCGGCGTCGGAAAGGAAGGTCCACTGCGCGCCGACCGAGTCCCGGAACTCGTTGGTCTTGAGGATGTTGTCGGTGGAGATCGTGACGATCTGGGTGTAGGCGACGCGGATCTTCGGGTAGTTGGCGGCCAGTTCGAGGTGCTGCTGGTGGTCCTTGGGGCAGAACCCGCCGCGCGAGAGCACCAGGATCATCGGGTCGATCCCCTGCAGCCCGCTCAGCCGGCGCCGGGTCTTGGTGTGGTCGGTCAGCTCGTAGTCGGGGAAGGTCCCGCCGGGGACGATGTCGGCGCGCATGAAGCTACTCCCAGCTGAAGGTTGCGTTGGTGACGTCGATGGCGATAGAGACCGAGTCGCGGCCGGAGCCGTCGGGTATGCGGACGTAGAACCGGCGGCGGGTCAGCTTGAGCAGGTCGTTCATGCGATCACCTCTCCAGGCCGGCTCGGGACTCGCTCATGGCGATCCGGCCCCGGCCGGGTGGCGGGCGGCCGTGATCTGGTTGTGGAGTGCTTTGAGCGCGTCGACGTAGATCTCGGAGAAGGTGGGGAAGGGCTGGATGACGTCGCGCAGCACCTCGATCGGTACCTGGGCGCGGATGGCCAGGGTGGCCTGCTGCAGCCATTCGCCGGCCTCGGGGCCGAGCGCGTAGGCGCCGGTCAGGTGGTCGCCGTCGGATAGCAGGGTCAGGAAGCCGTTGGAGCTGGCGTATTCATGGGTGTAGGTGGCTGTCTTGGCGACCTGTGACAGCGGGGCGGTCGCGGTGAACCGGGCCTGCGTGGCGCCGACCGAGGCGGCTTGCGGGTCGGTGTAGACGGCGTCCGGTATCGCGTCGTAGCGGGCCTCGCGGGGTTCGCCGAGGATGTTCGCGGCGACGACCTCGCCCTGGTACTTCCCGACGTGGGTGAGCAGCCGGATGCCGGTGACGTCGCCGACGGCCCACAACCGGTCGGCGGCGCGCAGGTGCGCGTCGACGCTGATGCCGTGCGGGCCGGCCGTGGCGCCGGCGGTCTCCAGGCCCTCGGGCACCCGGGGGCGGCGGCCGGTGGCCACGAGAAGGTGGTCCCCGCGCAGCTCGCGGCCATCACCGAGGGTCAGCACGTAGTCCTGGCCGTCGCGCCGCGCGGCGGTCGCCTGGATCCCCAGGACGAGCTCGATGCCGTCGCGGCGCAGGACCTCGCCCAGCGCCTCGCCCAGCGGCGCGGGCTCCCGGGCCAGGACGTGGCCGGCCCCCTCGACCAGGGCGACCTCGCCGCCGAGGCGGCGCACGGCCTGGGCCATCTCGGCGCCGACCGGGCCGCCGCCGAGGATCAGCAGCCGCCGCGGCACGGCCTTCATGCCGGTCACCTCGCGGTTGGTCCAGACGCCTGCCAGCTCGCGCAGGCCCGGGACGGGCGGCACGACCGGATCCGAGCCGGTCGCCACGACCACGTGCCGGGCGGTGTGCCGCACGCCGCCGACCTCCACCACGCCCGGCCCGGCCAGCCGCCCGGTCCCGCGCAGCAGCGCGATGCCCTGACCCGCCAGCCAGCGCTGCTGCCCGGCGTCGGAGTAGTCAGAGACCATGAAGTCGCGATAGGCCAGCGCCGCCGCGACGTTCACCTCGGCGCTGGCCCCCGCCTCCCGCGCTTCGGTTACCGCCTCGCCGGGGCGCAGCAGCGTCTTGGACGGGATGCACGCAAAGTAGGAGCACTCACCCCCGACCAGCTGACGCTCGACCAGCGCCACCCGCAGGCCGCCCTCGGCCAGCGCCCCCGCGCAGTGCTCACCCGGCGAGCCGCCGCCCACCACGATCACGTCGTAGTCGCTGCTGCTGGGTTCGCTCACCGGGAGGCTCGTTCCTGCACCATGTACTGCGCGTACCAGTCGGGCCAGTCCGGGTCGGCGTGGCCGATCTCCTGCTCGTGCTTGCCGTGCGCGGCGGCCGCCCGGCGCAGCGCCTGGGCCAGGTCGGCCGCTGAGTCGTAGGTCACTGACATGGGGCTCACCGGCCCGGAAGGCGGGTGGTGACTTCCTGGACGAACCAGCCGTTGCCGTCCGGGTCGCTGAACGAGACGAACGAGCCGTAGCTCTTGTGGTCCGGTGCCGCGCCATCGGCCCGTCCCTCGGCCCCGCCGTGGTGGAACACCCCGCCCGCGTCGTGGAAGACCTCGCTCACCCCGGCGCCGCGGCTGGTGAGCTCGTCCCGG
>Ga0302178_10001328_pt1 | contig 20912 bp, 20 predicted proteins | sample I_Palsa_E1_3_FD_198790 | JGI IMG/M metagenome (GOLD analysis project Ga0302178, IMG submission 198790) | Peat permafrost microbial communities from Stordalen Mire near Abisko, Sweden - I_Palsa_E1_3 | ecosystem: Environmental > Terrestrial > Soil > Palsa > Peat permafrost | place: Sweden... | reverse complement strand
CGGCCGCGAAGGCGGCCGCGAGGGCGCCTACGAATACTTGAAGCCGCGAGCCTGGGCCAATTTGCAAGCACGCGCCCGCCAGCCAATCGCGCATCCTTTCGAGATTTCGTCGGATGATCATCCCACCTGGGAAGCGGAACTCATCGACCGTACCGCCAAGCTATTTATCGGCGGCAAACAAGCACGTCCCGATGGCGGTGGTTCGCGACCGGTGTTCTCACCCGCAGGCCGGCAAATCGGCGAAGTCGGCGATGGTAATCGCAAAGACATCCGAGAAGCGGTCAGCGCCGCACGCGGGGCGGACAAATGGTCGAAGGCCACCGCGTACAATCGCTCACAAATCCTTTTTTATCTGGCGGAGAACCTGGCCGCACGCGCCGACGATTTCGCCAGGCACTTGGTTGCCCGCACTGATGTCCCGGCCGGCGCAGCCGCTCGCGAGGTCGAGCTGGCTATCGAGCGCCTGTTTACCTATGCTGCTTGGGCGGACAAATTCGACGGCGCGGTGCACCAGCCGCCCTTGCGCGGCGTGGCGCTCGCGATGCATGAGCCGCTCGGCGTGATCGGTATCGGTTGCCCGGACGAGCAGCCCTTGCTGTCCTTTATCTCGTTGCTGGCACCGGCCATCGCACTGGGCAACCGGGTGGTGATCGTGCCCGGCAATGCCTGTCCGCTGATGGCGACCGACTTTTATCAGATCGTCGAAACCTCGGATGTACCAGCAGGCGTGATCAATATCGTAACCGGCGATACGCGTGCGCTGCTCGCCGTGCTGGCGGCTCACGACGACGTCGATGCGGTTTGGAGTTTTGGCGATGCGGAACTGGCCGCCGAGGTTGAGCGCGCGTCGACCGGTAATTTAAAGCGCACCTTTGTCGATTACGGTCGACAGCTTGATTGGCACGCCCGCGAGACGGAAGGTTTGCCGTTCTTGCGTCAGTGCATACAGGTGAAAAATATTTGGATCCCTTATGGCGATTGAGGGGCTTGAGGCGATTGAGGGGCTTGGGGTGATTGAGTAATGAGCCGCCGCGCAAACGCGATGGCTTACTCTCGGCGCATTTTGCCCGATGGCGGGCTTAGGCGCACGGGTGGCTTTGCAACTGCGCGGTGTGCTAGCGCGCGCCGCGCAACTGCTGCCCTTGCTCGGTAATAATCGAGTCGAAATCGCCCGCCTGAGCGAAGTGCACCGCACGAACCTGGCCGAATTTACTGGAGTCGACCACCAAGTGACTCTCGACGGCACTGGCCATGGCCGCTTGCTTGATGGGCACTTCGTGGAAATTCCAGCAACTGACGCCGCGCGTCACATCGACGCCGCCCGCCGAAATCAACGCCTTGTTGATGCCCATATGACGTAACGCTTCTAGACTCTCGCTACCGGTAAATGAATCGGAAGAGGGCACATACAGCCCGCCCAATACAATCAGCCGGATATTATCCATGCGGCGCACGGCTTCAGCGACATTCAACGAATAGCAGACCACCGTCACCGGCCGATCATGCGGAATATACTGGCCTATCCTTGCCAAGGTGCTGCCGCAGTCGACAAACACGGTATCGTGAGCCGCGATCAGCCGGGCCGCGTTCATACACGCCTGGGCCTTGGCCTGTGCACAATGCTCTTGCTCCGCTTCCAGCACATAGGCGCCGCTCGCGGGCAGCTTGGCCGCGTTGACGATATGTCCGCCCAGATAGGTAAATAAGTCTGGATTGGCCGCTACATCGCGACGCACCGTCATTTCCGATACGCCCAGCAGCGACACCGCTTCACGGAGATGAATAACCGCCTGACTATCGAGAGCCTTGGACAAGGCGCGCAAGCGATCCGATTTCTGCATCATGTTCGGTTTGTTTCTGGAAGGAGAGAGTCTAGGTAGGATTTTGGGATAATTATAACAAGGGCGCAATGGGATGAGCGTTATATAACACGCTTTAGGCGAGACGAGTGTTCGCCATGACTACGCAGTTGCGATGCGCAGATAGCGTGCGGATAGCCCATTCGGGTAGTTGGAGCGCCGCTGATTATCGACCAGAATGCGTTGACTGATCGAGTGACGCACTGTGTGCGAACGCATTGAATGCGGATTCAATGGGGTGCAGCGGAATAATAAGGTCCAGATAAGCAACCAAGCCATAAAAAATGCCAGGTGAGCGATGTGTCGTTTCAGTAAGCTAGCGGTTGGTATGGCTCCCGGTCCAGAGCGCGGCGGCGCGACGAAGGTAGGTGTGGACCGTTGCATGAGCTTATCGTTGCTGATCAGGAGGGGTGTTAATGCAGTCGTAAGCATCGCTGCCGAGTCTGCCCACCTCGCGCCATACGGCAATGGGAATATCCTGATGGGCTGCGCGTCGATCAAGCAGATCCCGGCATATTTTTGCCATGCGTCTGAGCAGCGCAAGCGCATGGGTTTCAGGCATCTCTTTGAACTGATCGAGCACCCACGTCGCTTCGTCGACCCGTTGCGTCATGATGCGCCATTGGGCATCGCGAATTTCCTGAGCGTAGGCGCCGCGCTGTGCGAGTGCGCTGGAAACGATGTAGAGGGCGTTGAGTGCCAGAATGATCTCCGACGCAAGCGGGACGCCATGGCTGCTGTAGTCGGGCTGCGTGCTAGTCATCCGAATGACCTCGCCGGGCTGATTGCAATGTCGCCGAGTTCTTCTCTATCCACAAAAAATCCGCGCGTGACTAATCTGACTCGTATGTTCACGCTCGTCACCAAAACGCCTTTGGCCAGCAGCAAATTGCCATTCCGGTCCCGCACGCCAAAGCGTAGCGGTGCGCCCACCTGTATTGCGTGAGCGACAGTCGCAATCGGCACCAAATGCATTACAGCCTCCCTTGACGGGAGATCGCAGGCTTGATTGGGTAGCGCGTGGATAAATCAGTTGTGCGATACATTGCCCTAACCCCTAAGGTTAGGCAAAACGCATATCCGCGATTGGACGGCCGACGCCGCCCTTGGACGGACTCACGGGAGCCGTGAATCCAATGCTTGAGCGGTATGCAACCGGCAACCCCGCTGACCTGGTTCGTGATGAACCGTGGGCCCGGTGGCTTTGCGTCCCCGCCTTACAGCGAGTTTGCCTAATGTGTTTATATTTTGAGAATAGATGGAGCAGTATGACACAGACCTGTTCAGGCGGCAAAAACTAGTTGTTTGTGACAGATCTCCCTATTTTTTCGCACCGCGTTTCTGCTAGTGTGGCTTGCCAATATTTTCTGGGCTCGGCATGGAATTCGATTACGTGATTGTCGGTGCGGGCTCCGGTGGTTGTCCACTGGCCGGGCGCTTGGCCGAGAACTGTATACGCACGCCGGTATCAGCGACGACAAATTGCGCGATTTAATCCGCAAGCATGCCGACACTATCTAACATCCGGTCGGCACCTGCGCATGGGCAGCGATGCCGCGGCGGTGGGTATCTGCAGTTGTGGGTGCGCGGCATCGATCGGCTGCGAGTCGTTGACGCCTCGATCATGTCGACTTTGCTTGGTGCTAACACGAACGCGCCGACCATCATGATAGGCGAGCGGGCAGCAGAATGGCTGGCTAATGTGCGCGCTTAGGGTGTGCATTGGCGAGGCCAATGCGTTGGGGGGGGCGTCACGTGGAGCGGGCAAAGGGATGCTTACAACGCCCTTTCGGTTAAGCGTATTTCGCCGAGCAAGCTCGACGTGGCTAGCGTTCCCCGTCGAGTAAATCGCCCAGTAGAGTGTCGAAGGCGGTCTGCGCGTCTTCGAGTTCCTGCAGGGCCGCGTCGAAGGTTTGCAAGGCAAATTTCGATGGGCGTCCTTCGCCGTTTGGCGGGAATTGCGCTTGCAAGGCCGTAAAGGCCGTTTGTACTCGCAAGATAGCTGTCACCACGCGTTCCATTGCCTGGGTTTCTTCGTTGCGATTTTTTTCTGCTTCCATGCAAACTCCTGGACGGGGGGGAGGCGTGCCGATTTCATCGGCACGCTCAGGCTATAGTATGCCTAATTACGCCGCGTCCAGGCGTGGTTGTCGCGAACTTCCGCTTAGTTCTTTGCCGGCCGCCCAGTTTTGACGTTTTCCACGCCGGCAATAATGGCCAGCAGTTTTTTTGCCGGCAGTGTTTCCAGTACCTGCAGTCCGGCGCGCAACAGCTCGCTTTTCTTGACGTGGACCCCTGCGGTCAAGCAACGAGCTTTCAGGGCCGCGAGCTTGTCGTAATCGCCTTCCGGCATGGTGAAGCTATCGCGTACAACTTTATTCTTTTTCTTTGCGTCCTTGGTCTTGGCCGCTTTCTCGGGCGCGACGGCTTTCTCGCTAACGATCAGCTTGGCGGTGCGCGCAGCGGGCTTGGACTTGGTGGGTGCAGTCTGAGCAGGCTTCGTTTTGCTGGGGGCGTTTGCTTTTTTCGCGGCCGCCGTGACTGTTTTAGCCGGTGTCGCGGCTGTCTTTGATGATGCTGCCTTCTTGATAGGCGCTACTGCCGACTTGGTAGACGTCGGCGTCTTGGTTTTGGCCGGCGCGTCGGATTTGACCGCAGCCGGTTTGGCGACGGGCGCTACCACGTTCGGTGCAGTGACGATTTGTCCTTTCTCTACCGGGGCGGGCAGTACTGCGGATACAGGCACGGCGCTACGTTTCAGTTTAGCGGCAGGCGTTTGGTCTTCGGGAAGGGTGCTCATATTTGATCTCGGTATCGGATTATGAATCAGTATATACCGTATTATTGTTTAATTGTTGAGCTGGATCAATGCCTTCAGAATAAGCTACGGCATATAAATCGGGTAAAACGGCGCTGGCGATCGACCCTTGTTAGATCGAACTCTCTGTTTAAGCCGGCAAAGCCGATTAGCGAGTCAACAACAGCGTCGCCATGCCCGCTTCGCCCAGTAAAACCAGCAAGCTGCCGGCAATGCCGAGCAGCCGCCAGGAATTTGCCGTGGCCTGAGACATACCGACCGCGTGCGACAAACGGGCCAGTACCAGAAGGGCGCCCAGCGCGGCCAGATATCGCGGCGGGCCGTCCGCCAGTTCGAGTAGCGCCAGGAATAACAGGCTGAGCGGCACATATTCGGCGAAATTCGCGTGGCTGCGGGCGCGAATATAGAGCAACTGCGGCATGGAGTCGGTCAATACAAAATTGCTTTTGCTTCGCTCGCGGATAACGCGCAGGGATAAAAAGACATAAATCAGCGTGCAGGCTGTCGCCGTCGCCAGGGTGATGGTGAGTTTCAATCGTCCTCCCTTATGGCCTGTTCACCACGGAACACGCGCTTGCAAAGGTTGTCGCCTATCGCTACACCACGCACGCTTAAACGGCATAGGCGCTAATGCCTACCCGATACCGCGTCGATGCGCCGGGAGGCGAATCGACATTGTGCTGGCTACCGACCGGCCGCGTCAACAAAGTTGGTTTCAGCGCTGAAAGCGCGGCACTGAAAGTAAGCAAAACGTAAGCTTCAAATTCGTCTCGACGGCCGATTTGTCGTTAGGGAGAGCCGATTACTTGAGTAATTCGTAGGGGCCACCGCGTTCCACTGCGCGTAAATAGGCTGGGCGGGCGTGGATAGTTTCCAGAAAAGCCATCAGCTTGGGGCGCGTTTCATCGAGTCCGGCACGGGCAGCGGCGGCTTCGAGCGGAAAGCTGATCTGGATATCGGCGGCGCTGAATGCTTCGCCGGCGAACCAGGTGGATTTGTTTAATTCGCCTTCAAGGAAATCGAGGTGTTCTTTGATTTGCGGATCGATATATTTTTCTTGCACGCCTTCGGCAATCGAGGTCGCGACCGGACGCACAAAAACCGGCATCGGCTGTTTCGGCAGGCGTCTGAATACCAGGCGCATCAACAGAAACGGCATCAACGAGCCTTCGGCATAATGCATAAAGAAATTGAATTGGCGTTTCTCCGGCGTGCCTCGGGCTGGTTGCAAACGGCCTTCGCCATAGGTTTCCAGCAGGTATTCAATAATCGCGCCCGATTCCGCAACCGTCACGTCGCCGTCGGTAATCACGGGCGATTTGCCGAGCGGATGGACCGCTTTTAACTCGGGCGGCGCGCTCATGGTGGCCGGATCGCGCTCATAGCGTTTCACTTCATACGGCAGCCCTAATTCCTCAAGCAGCCAGAGAATACGTTGGGAACGGGAGTTGTTGAGGTGATGAACGATGATCATAAAAAAGTAGAAATCCGTCAGAAATGCAGGGTAGGAGTCATCTCCGCGGCGTCAAGTGACAACGGCGCGGAACAGGCTCAGAGTCTGGCTGGGTACGTCGGAAAAATCAATGAATTCACTAGTGGGATTCTACCTAATCGGCTTAAAGGACGTGGCGCGGGCGGATGTGCGTCCCTTCGCAGGGGGGCTGCATCTCTTCGCCGGCGGGTCTGCATCTCTTCGCAGGCGGGTCTGCGTCTTTCGGCAGGCGGATCTGTATCCCTTTACCACTGCTACAATCCCCGCTTACTTCTACGATGGCCTAGAGCCTGGACGCTGCCATGCAACGTAATCCACTCAGTGAGATGTCGCTGATACGCAAGCTGAAATTGAATCAGCTGATGATCTTCGAGCGTGTCCTGGAAACCCGTTCGGTGGTGCGTGCGGCCAACGAAATGCGCCTGACGCAGCCCGCCGTCACCAAGGTCATTCACGAACTTGAATCGACTTTTGATGGCGTATTGTTTGCGCGTTCCAATCGCGGGGTGATTCCGACCGAGCTCGGTGTGCTGCTCGGCCAGCGCGTCAAGTCGCTGATGGCGGAGTTGCGCTATATGACCGATGAACTCAACGATTTCCGCTTGGGGACCAGCGGGCACGTGATTGTCGGCACCTTGATCTCGGCATCGGCGCGCTTGTTGCCCCTGGCCATCGCCAAGCTCAAGGCGCAAACCCCCGGTGTCTTGATCACCGTGCGCGAAGCGGCCACCGCGCACTTGTTCCCGGCACTGGCGACAGGCGATCTTGATATTGTCGTCGGTCGCCTGCCGGAACGCGACTTGCCGATCGCGAGCGCATTTCCGCTGACCCACGAAGCGCTGTTCGACGAGTCCATGTGTATCGTAGTGGGCAAGGGTTATGGTCTGGCGCCTGCACGTGTCGAACATTTGAGCGAGCTGGTCGGGGCGCCGTGGATCTTGCCGACCCCCGATTCGCCGGCGCGTCTTGCCGCCGAACATATGTTTCGCGAGGCGGGTTTGGCGATGCCCACCGATATTGTCGAATCGTTGTCGATTTTGACGAATATCGGCTTGTTGCTGGAGACGCCGCGCATTGCCTTAATGCCCCGCGTGGCGGCGCGTCAGTTTGAAGATGCGGGGCTGTTGCGCATTCTCGATTTGCCCGAGACGGGCGCCTTCGGCACCGTCGGTTATTCGGTGCGCTCGAACAAGGAGCCCAGCGTTGCTTGTTTGGCGTTTATTGCTTGCTTGCGGGATGCGGCTAGTATTGCGCAGCCTGCTTGACAATGTTTGACAAATCCCGATCCTCCGTATGGCTACAATTGACTATCACCACAGGCGTGCCATGGTTCTTTAAGCGTGGCGAGTTCGTCACTCTGAATCTCGAGGTTGAAGGAGGCTGACATGAACCGCTCGAATTGCCAAACGCCAGGTCTTGCGAAACCGATACTCATTCGAGCCATGCTGTGTGTCACCGCTTTCACAGGGTGCGCCCTGAGCTTATCGAGCGTCAGTCTCGCTGCACCCGACATAGCAAGTGCCGCGCTGCCAGTCGCTGCCGCCCATGGCGACAATACCTTGCCGTCGGGTGTGGTCGCATTCGTCAACGGTGTGCCGATTGCACAGATCCAACTCGATAACGCGCTGCGCGCTTCCGGTCAGCCGGATATGCCGCTGTTTCGCGAAGCGATGAAGCAGAACTTGATTGCCCGCGAAATCTTCCGGCAGAATGCCGAAAAAGCCCACTACGACGTCAAACCTGAAGTGCTGGCGGCTATCGCCGAGTTCAAGGTCAATGCCGAAACCCAGGCCTTTCTAAAGGACAACGTTCACCCGGAGCCGGTGACGGATGCTCAGATCAAAGCCCGCTACAACGAAATCGTCGCGTCCTTAGGTCAAGACGATTACAAATCGCGAGTGATCGTCGTCCCTGACGATGCAAGTGCTCACGCCTTGTTGGTGCAACTCAAGGGTGGCGCCGCATTTGATGTTTTGGCTCGTCAAAATAGCATCGATCCGACCAAGGTTGTCGGTGGCGAGATCGGTTGGGTTAGTTTCAGGTCACCCGCGACGCAAGACCATACCCAAGGCTTGCCCCTGGCGGTTGCGCAGGCGCTAACGCAATTGCCGGTCGGCGGGGTGACGCCGGACCCGGTAGTGGTGGATAACGCGCGCGTGATCGTGAAACTCGATGCCAAACGGCCGACACAAGTGCCGAGCTTCGAGCAAATTAAAGAGACGGTACGCAAGCAATTGCAAACGCAGGCTTTGCAACAGGCGATGGCGGCATTTGTGGCCGCGCAGACCAAGGCCGCGAAGATTCAGCAATAGCCGATAGCGAGTGGGATCGTGACGCCGCACGAAGCAAGCTATGTGCGTGCCTGTAGGGCAGAGTCGAGCCCGGAAAGGGATCGTTGCGCTATGGGTCGATCTCACCGACGTCGATGTATCTCCGGCGTACGGTGAGCATATAGAACATCTTGCTCGACTTTCACGAGGTTTTGTCCGGCATCGACCACAAAATCAAAACCATTGTAGGCCGGCGATGACAACAGCAAGATGGCTGCCGCCACATCGTGCGGGCTGGCGATGCGCCTAAGCGGCGTTGCTTGGCGACTGGCATGCTCGAAATCTGCCTGGGTTTGATCATCGCTGGGCAACATCAGACCGGGAAACGCCGCATTAACCCGCAGTACCGGATCCGCGCCGATGGCGAGCATCTGCGTCAAATGACCCAGCGCGGTTTTACCAACGGTATAGCTGAAGTGGTCGCGGTGAAAATTGTCTTTTACCTTTTGATCTACGACGTTCACAACGGCGCCTTCCGCACCGGCTCGTTTCGCCTGCTCGTAAAACGCCTTGATGAGCAGAATAGGGGCACGGCAGTTAACCGCCCAGGCATGATCTAACTGAGCGACGGAAAAATCCGGGAAATGATCTTGCCAAAAGACGGAGGCATTGTTGACCAGTAGATCAAGCTTGCCATGCCGGTCGTACACGCTGGCTATCAGGCGCTCGATCGAGTCGGCATCGCAAAGATCGCACTGCATGGCGGACGCGCTGCCACCATTCTTTTCTATTAGTTTGACCGTTTCCAAAGCGGATTCATGCGACTCGCCGTAGTGAATGATTGCCTCATAGCCGTTGCTTGCAAAATATTGAGCAAACTCGCGGCCGGCCCGATCTGCTGCACCGGTAATCAATACTATTTTTTTGCTGGTCATTTCATATTCCCTATGCCGTTGCGAGTGCCGCTGACGGTCTACTGTCTTGGAATAGAGACGGTCAGGATGGTTCGCGGTGCTCCACAACATATCGCTTGGATAGGGGGTTAAATTAAGATTGTTATTTTTCGGACGAAAGGACGTTGTTGTTGGGCGTCATCTGGGTCGAATCACTAGTGCGGTATACGTGGGTGGGCGACAGTTCTTTGGCTATTGATAAAGGCGTCCGACCAATCGTCAAAGGTGCGCCATTGCCTTGATGAGAGCAGTGCGCAGGGTGTCTCCCCGGACCGGTTTCATCAGGTAATCGACAAACATATTGGCTTTCGTCTGATCCAACATCTCTGGCGCAAAAGCGCTGACGCCTATGATGGGGATCTGCGAATTGGGACCGGTTTTTTTCCTCAACTCATGAATTACCGCGAAACCATCTTTTCCTGGCATCTGAATGTCCAGAAGCAGGGCATCGTAGGAATCGATGCTGAGCATTCGCAGTGCATCATCCGCGTCCGGACTCACGTCGAATTTAATTCTCATCGATTCCAGCAAGCGTGCGAACGATTCTCGGACTGCCTGTTGATCGTCCACTATTAACACCCTACGGCCATTGAATGTTGAAGATTCAGCCGTGGGAGCCTCCAGCGAAACTGTCTCGCTTGGCGACTCCATTGTGCGTAAGGACGGTAGCAATACTGTGAAACAGGATCCTTGTCCGACTTCGCTTTTGACTTTGATGTCGCCATGCAGCAACTCTACCAAACCCTTGACGATTGCCAGACCCATTCCTATCCCTTCGTGCCGACGAGTATTGGATTGATCCAGCTGGGTAAACGGCGCGAACATTGTTTTGATCTGTGCAACGGGTATGCCGTTACCTTGGTCTTCAACATCGATTTGAAGCAGAGGCGTTCCAACTTCCGCAGTATTTGCGCGGGTGAGGGCTAGCCGCACGACAATTTCACCTCGATCCGAGTACTTAATCGCGTTGTTGACAAGGTTGCTGGCAATTTGTCTAACACGAGATGGATCGGTCAGACTTGATTCTCTAATGGGCGCCGCCTCGAAGCGAATAGAAAGCCCCTTTTGTTGAGCTTGCGGGGTGGCGTCTTTCTGGTATCGCTCAGCCGGCTTAAAGCCACACGCCAAAACTCAGCCACCGCACGCTTCCCCCTGGTATTCCCGTTTGGAATATTCAGCGCCGAATGTTTGATTGTAGTTCGGCGCGCGGCTCGCCTAGACTCCTGCAAAGACTTCCATCCAGCAGGTGACCTAGTGACTTTCGAATCGGCTTGCCCTCCAAACACCGCGCGCATTGTGCGTCATTACATCAATGGCGAATTCGTCACGAGCGCCGCGACTTTTCCTAAATACAGCCCGGTCGACGGCGCCGAGCTGGCGCAGGTCTGCGAAGCCGATGCAGCGCTCGTCGATCGCGCGGTGCGTGCGGCGCGCGCGGCCCAACAAGCGGGTTGGCGCGCCACCACGCCGGCGGTGCGCGCCGACTGGCTGCAGCGGATTGCCGACGGCATTGAAGCGCGCTTCGAAGATTTTGTGGCGGCGGAGGTTGCCGATACGGGCCGGCCGGTTGCTCAGGCACGGACCCTAGATATCGCGCGTGGCATCGCGAATTTTCGCACCTTTGCAGATCTGGTACGTACCGCGCATAGCGAGTTCTTCGAAACGCACGCCGCCGACGGCAGTGAGTTGATCAACTATGTGACGCGCAAGCCGCTGGGCGTGGTCGGCATTATCTCGCCATGGAATTTACCCTTGCTGCTGTTCACTTGGAAGGTGGCGCCGGCGCTGGCCATGGGTAATTGCGTGGTGGCCAAGCCTTCGGAAGAAACGCCGAGTTCCGCGACCCTGCTGGCCGAAGTGATGCATGAGATCGGTCTGCCGCCCGGTGTGTTTAATTTGATCCACGGGCATGGCCCGAATGCCGCTGGGGAGTTTTTGACGCGGCATCGCGGTATCGACGCGATTACCTTTACGGGCGAGTCGCGCACCGGCAGCACCATCATGAAAGCGGTTGCCGATGGCGTCAAGGAAGTATCGTTCGAGTTGGGCGGCAAGAATGCTGCCGTGGTGTTTGCCGACGCGGATTTCGACGCGGCAGTGGCGGGGGTGCTCAAGTCGAGTTTTACCAATGCAGGGCAGGTGTGCCTGTGCAGCGAAAAGGTGTTTGTCGAGCGGCCGATTTTCGAGCGCTTTGTCGCCGCGCTCAAAGAAAAAACCGAAGCCCTGTGTGTCGGCTCGCCCGACGACTCGAAGACCACCATGGGCCCGCTGATTTCGCATGGGCATCGCGACAAGGTGCTGTCGTATTTCCACTTGGCGGTCGAGGAAGGCGCAACCGTGGTGACGGGCGGCGTCGTACCCCGGTTCGGCGATGCCCGCGATCGGGGCGCTTTTGTGATGCCGACTATCTGGACCGGCTTGCCCGATACCGCGCGCTGCACCACCGAGGAAATCTTCGGGCCGGTCTGCCATATCGCGCCGTTCGATCAGGAAGACGAAGTGATACGCCGCGTCAACGATAGCGCCTATGGGCTGGCCGCCAGTATCTGGACCTCCCAGCTGGCGCGTGGCCACCGCGTAGCGCGTCAAATTGAAACCGGCATTGTCTGGGTCAACGCCTGGTTTGTGCGCGATCTGCGCACGCCGTTCGGCGGCGCCAAGCTGTCGGGCATCGGTCGCGAGGGTGGACGCCATTCGCTCGATTTCTATTCCGAACTGACGAACGTCTGTGTGAGGATCGCATGACCACCCATCAGCACGAAAAAATTCAGGAACTGGCCGATGCGCTGTGGCAGGCTCAGCACAGCGGCGTGCCGTGTGCACCGATACGCCATGCGCTTGCCGAGCTAGGTGGCGCCGCGCTCGATCATGCCTACGCCGTGCAGCGCGTCAATACCGCACGGCAACTCGCCGCGGGCAAGCGCCTGGTCGGACGCAAGATTGGTCTCACCTCCAAAGCGGTGCAGGCGCAACTTGGCGTCGCTCAACCCGATTTCGGCATGCTGTTCGACGATATGGCCGTGGCGGATGGCGAAGAGATTGCTTTATTGCGGACCCGGCAGCCCAAGGTGGAAGCCGAGATTGCCTTGGTGCTGGGGCGCGATTTACCGTATGAGCGCCACACCATGGCCGATTTGATCGCCGCCACCGCTTATGTTTTACCGGCCATTGAAGTTGTCGGCAGCCGTATTGCCAACTGGGATATCCGTCTAACCGACACGGTGGCGGACAACGCCTCCAGCGGCTTATTTGTGCTCGGCAATCGTCCCGTGAAACTCGGCGATTTCGACACCATCGCTTGCGGGATGGTGCTGGAACGACGCGGCGACCAAGTCAGTGTCGGAACAGGCGCGGCCTGCCTTGGCAACCCGCTGTACGCGGCACTGTGGCTAGCTAATACCATGACGCGCGTCGGCGCCCCGCTGCAGGCCGGCGATATTGTTTTGACCGGCGCATTGGGGCCGATGGTCAGCGTGGTCGCGGGCGACGTATTCACGGCGCATATCGAAGGCCTGGGCTCGGTGAGCGCCTATTTTGATAATCAACAGGAATCCTCATCGTGAAAGATAATGTACGAATCCCCGTGGCCATCATCGGCTCGGGCAATATCGGCACCGACCTGATGATCAAGGTTTTGCGCCAAGCCAAGCATCTGGAGATGCGTGCGATGGTGGGTATCGATCCGGCGTCCGACGGACTTGCGCGTGCCGAACGTCTCGGTGTGCAAACCACCGCGCAAGGTATAGAGGGTCTGCTCGCTTTGCCGGGTTTTGACGAGATTCGCATTGTGTTCGATGCCACCTCGGCTGGCGCGCATCACCGTCATGCGCCACTGTTGCGCGAGCGCGGCGTGCAGGTGATCGATCTGACGCCTGCGGCTATTGGCCCGTTTGTGGTGCCGGTGGTGAATTTGTTCGCTCACCTCGATGCGCCCAATATCAATATGGTGACCTGCGGTGGGCAGGCGACGATTCCGATTGTGCATGCGGTATCGCGTGTCGCACCGGTCCATTATGCCGAGATTGTGGCATCGATCTCGAGTCGCTCCGCAGGCCCTGGGACGCGGGCCAATATCGACGAATTTACCGAAACCACTTCGAAGGCGATTGAGACGGTGGGTGACGCCGCGCGCGGCAAGGCCATTATCGTGCTCAATCCGGCGGAGCCGCCGCTGATGATGCGCGATACCGTTTATTGCCTGACCGACGAAGATGCCGACGTCGAAGCGCTGGAACACTCGATTCATGCCATGGTGGCGGCCGTTGCTAGTTATGTGCCCGGTTATCGACTCAAGCAGGCGGTGCAGTTCGATCGTTATACGGCAGATAAGCCCTTGGCCCTGCATGTGAATCAACGCAGGGCAGGGCTCAAGGTCAGCGTGTTCCTTGAAGTGGAAGGGGCGGCGCACTACCTGCCGGCCTACGCCGGGAATCTGGATATTATGACTTCGGCGGCGTTGGCCGCCGCTGAACAGATTGCGGCAAGCCGCATCGCAGCGTGAGAGGGCAGACCATGACAGTTAATACTAAAAAAATCTACGTCTCGGATGTGACCTTGCGCGACGGCATGCATGCGATACGCCATCAATATTCCTTGGACCATGTCGTGGCTATTGCACGCGCCCTCGACCAGGCCGGTGTCGACAGCATCGAGGTGGCGCACGGCGATGGCTTGGCCGGCTCGAGTTTCAACTACGGCTTCGGAGCACACACCGATCTGGAATGGATTGCCGCCGTGGCGGATGTGGTGCAGCATGCACAGGTGGCAACCTTGCTACTGCCCGGTATCGGCACGGTGCATGATTTACGTGCTGCTTATGATGCCGGGGCGCGTATCGTTCGGATTGCGACACACTGTACTGAAGCGGATATTTCCAAACAGCATATCGAATATGCACGCGGCTTGGGCATGGACACGGTCGGTTTTTTGATGATGTCGCATATGACCTCGCCGCAGGCGCTGGCCAAACAGGCCCAGTTGATGGAAAGTTATGGTGCGCAATGCGTCTATGTCGTCGATTCGGGCGGCGCGCTGAATATGCACGATGTGGCCGAGCGTTTCGCGGCCTTAAAGGCGGTGCTCGATCCGGCCACGCAAACAGGCATGCATGCCCACCATAATTTGTCGCTGGGCGTAGCCAATTCCATCGTCGCGCTGGAATCCGGTTGCGACCGTATCGATGCGTCCTTGACCGGTATGGGAGCCGGCGCCGGAAACGCGCCGCTGGAAGTGTTTATTGCCGCGGTCGACAGGATGAAACTGAACCACGGTTGCGACGTTAAGAAGCTGATCGATGCGGCTGAAGATATTGTGCGTCCCTTACAAGAACGCCCGGTGCGCGTCGACCGTGAAACCTTGGCGCTGGGCTATGCCGGTGTCTATTCGAGCTTTCTGCGGCACACCGAAGCGGCCGCGGCGAAATATGGTTTGTCGGCCTTCGATATGATGGTCGAATTGGGGCGTCGTCGCATGGTGGGTGGGCAGGAAGATATGATTGTCGATGTGGCGCTCGATATGCTGAAAGCCCAAGCTCAAGTTGCGCAAAGCGCGGAGACGGCATGAGCGATTTCGATCTGCTGGCTGAACGTATCGATCAGGCGGCGCTCCATGCCGAAGCGGTCGAGAAACTGACGACAAGTAGCGCATTTTCCTTGCAACAGGCTTACGAGATTCAACGTGTTTCGATTGCGCGCCGGCTGGGGCGTGGCGAAAGTACGATTGGTATCAAACTCGGTTTTACGAGCCGCGCGAAGATGCTGCAGATGGGGGTGGACAGCTTGATCTGGGGCTGGCTGACGGACAGTATGCTTGAGGAAGATGGCGGCCGGGTCGCGCTGGATCGCTTTATTCATCCAAGGGTCGAGCCGGAGGTGTGCTTCCTGACCTGCCGCGATATTGACCGGCCGCTGAGTGCACTTGAGGCCTGCGAGTATCTTGAGGCGGTGGCGCCGGCGCTGGAAATTATCGATTCGCGCTATCGTGATTTCAAATTCACGCTTGAAGATGTGGTTGCCGATAACTGCTCGTCGGCCGGTTTGGTGATCGGAGCATGGTCGCGCCGCTTCGATAGCTTGCGCAACGCGGGTGTAGCCATGCGGGTGAATGGCCGGTTGGTGCAGGCCGGCTCGACGGCTGCCATTCTCGGCGATCCACTGCGCTCTATTGTGCAGGCGTCGCGTCTGATTGCACAAAATGGGCTGAGCCTGCCTGCCGGCTCGCTGATTATGGCCGGGGCCGCGACCGCCGCCCATGCGCTTGAACCGAACGTTCATCTGCACTGCGCGGTCAACGGTTTGGGCAGCACCGAATTCACTACCTATTGAAAATATGACGAACCAATTGAACACTGCATCCACAGTCCAAGGCTATCTGGTGGCGGGCAAGGCCAAACCGCGCGGACGCTTTCCCCATGTGACGCGGGCCGGTGATTTTCTGTTTGTGTCCGGTACCAGTTCGCGCCGTCCCGATAACACCATTGCCGGAGCGTCTGCCGATGAACTCGGCACTGTGCAATTGGATATACGCGAGCAGACCCGGGTCGTGATCGAAAATATCCGCGATATTCTAAGCAGCCAGGGCGCGGATCTAGCGAATTTGGTCGAGATTTCATCGTTCTTGGTCAGCATGAATGACTTTGCCGGTTATAACGAAGTCTATGGCGAATACTTCGATGAAACCGGCCCGACACGCACCACGGTCGCGGTTCATCAGTTGCCGCATCCGCATCTGCTGATCGAGATCAAGGCGATTGCCTTCGCACCGCAAGCATCAAGATGCGAGCCCCAGGCTTAGGTGCTGGCAGAACATCATTTCTATAGCGAGGCATTTATGCTGACTTATGGCAAGCCATTCAATTTCCAGCGCTGGATAGACGAACACATGCATTTGCTTAAGCCGCCGGTCGGCAATCAGCAAGTGTGGCAAGACAGCGATTTTATCGTGACGGTGGTGGGCGGGCCGAACCATCGCAGTGATTATCACGACGATCCCTTTGAAGAATTTTTTTATCAATTGCGCGGCAATGCCTATTTGAACTTATGGGTAAACGGCAAACGCGAGCGCGTCGACTTGAGCGAAGGCGATGTGTTTTTATTGCCGCCGCACGTACGTCATTCGCCGCAACGGCCGGAAGAAGGGAGTGCTTGCCTGGTGATTGAGCGGCAGCGTCCTGTAGAGACCTTGGATGGCTTTGAATGGTATTGCGATAACTGTGGGAATCTGGTCCATCGCGTGGAAGTGCAATTGAAAAGCATCGTCGACGATTTGCCGCCGTTGTTCAATGCCTTTTATGCCTCCGATACACAGCGCCGCTGCGCCCATTGCGGTCACGTTCATCCTGGCAAAACCGCGTGATACGGCAGCCGCAACTTATTCAAAGCGAACACGATGACACTTCGAATCGACATGCATTCCCACTTCTTCCCGCCGATCGCGCGTGAAGATGCCGCCCGGCTGGATGCTGAGCATGCGCCTTGGCTGCAGATAGACCCTGACGGCGAACGCGGCATGATTATGCTCGGTGAGCGCGAATTTCGGCCGGTGACGCGCGCCCTATGGGACCCGGCCACGCGCATCGCCGAGATGGATGCACTCGGTGTCGAGATTCAATTGATGTGCGCCACGCCCGTGATGTTCGGCTATCGCCATGAAGCTGCGGCGGCGCATGAGTGGGCGGTACGCATGAACGACCAAGCGCTGGAGTTGTGCGCTTACGCTCCGCATCGGCTGATGGCGCTAGCCCAGGTGCCGTTGCAGGATATCGAGCGCGCGTGCCGCGAAGCCACACGCGCCCACCGGGCCGGACACCGCGGTGTGCAAATCGGCAATCATCTCGGTTCGCGCGATCTCGATGACGAACACTTGATTACCTTTCTCACGCATTGCGCCGACGAGGGGATTCCGGTATTGGTGCATCCCTGGGACATGATGACCGACGGCCGCATGAAAAAATGGATGCTGCCCTGGCTGGTGGCCATGCCAGCCGAAACGCAACTGAGTATGGTGTCTTTAATACTATCGGGCGCTTTCGAGCGCATTCCGAAATCGTTAAAACTATGCTTTGCTCATGGCGGCGGCAGTTTTGCTTTTTTGCTGGGCCGCGTGCAGAACGCCTGGGAGCAACGCGATATCGTACGCGAGAACTGTCCGAATCCACCCACTTCCTACCTTGACCGCTTCCATGTGGACAGCGCCGTGTTCGATCGGAACGCCTTAAAATTTCTGATCGACACCATGGGGGAAGACCGCGTATTGCTCGGCTCCGATTATCCCTTTCCTCTGGGTGAGCAACGTATCGGCGATCTGGTCGCAGACCATCCCGCTCTGAGCGAAGACACAAAAACCAAGATACTGTGCAGCAACGCCCAGCGATTTTTCGATTTGCCGGAATAGGCAGAACGACGGGTAAATTATTAGTCGTTGAAATTAGTAATGCTAAATATATTGGCATTCAATAGAGGAATATAAATAAAATGATTAACCGCGAACACTGCGCAGCACTCGACGCTGCCGATATCCTGGCTGCTTGCCGGGATCGCTTTGCCTTGCCGGCCGCTACGATTTATCTCGATGGCAATTCCCTGGGAGCGATGCCGGCGAATGTTCCCGCCCGTATCAAACAGGCATTGGAGCAAGAATGGGCGCAAGGGCTGATCCGTTCGTGGAATGACGCCGACTGGTATCCGGCTCCGCAACGCACCGGCGACAAAATTGCCAAGCTGATCGGCGCGGGCCCGGGTGAGGTGATTGTCGCCGATTCCACCTCGGTGAATCTGTTCAAGGTGCTGGTTGCGGCTACGCGGATGTTGCCGCAGCGTAAGGTGATACTGGCCGAGCGCACGAATTTCCCGACGGACGTTTATATGGCGGCCAGTGTCGCGGAAATGACAGCGTGTACTTTGCGCTGTGTCGATCCCGATGAAATATTGGCGGCGATAGACGAAAGCGTAGCCATCGTTTCCCTGACCCACGTGAACTATAAGACCGGTAAGCGCTATGACATGGCGGCCGTGACGCGTCGCGCGCACGAAGTCGGCGCGTTGATCGTCTGGGACCTGTGTCATTCTGCGGGCGCCATGCCCATCAACTTAAACCAATCCGAAGCCGATTTTGCGGTGGGCTGCGGCTATAAATATTTGAATGGTGGACCTGGCGCCCCGGCCTTTGTATTTGTGGCGGGGCGTCATATCGCGGAGATGCGCCAACCGCTGACCGGCTGGCACGGGCATGCGCAGCCATTCGATTTCACTCACGACTACGCGCCGCACGCCGGCATCGACCGGATGTTGACCGGCACCGCACCGCAGCTCGGCGTGATTGCCTTGGAAAGCGCGCTCGAGGCGTTTGAGGGTGTCGATCTCGATGTCCTGCGCGAGAAAAGTATGGCGCTGGGTAATCTGTTTATTGCCTTGACCGACCAGGAATTAGCCGGTCTAGGTTGCACGCTGGCCTCGCCGCGCGATGCGCAGCAGCGCGGCAGCCAGGTGTCGCTGGCCCATGACGCCGGTTACGCGATTATGCAAGCGCTGATTGCACGCAATATCATCGGCGACTTCCGTGCGCCCGATATTCTGCGCTTCGGTTTTGCGCCGCTCTATGTGCGGTACGTGGATATCTGGGACACCATCGCGGCGCTGAAGGAGATCATTGCGCAGCGCCTATGGGATACGCCAGTGTTTAAGGATAGAAAGTCCGTGACCTGATAGGTGGCGATAGGTCGGCGCTGGAGTGCACCGGGCGCCGTCCTGCCTAGCCGGTATTCAGTCAATCAGCACGTGTAGATCGACCCGCGAAGCCACCGCCCGCACCATTTTGTGACTGCCATGTCCGACGTTCACCTCGGTTTCGACCGACACGAGGCCTGCATGCAGCAGCGCATCGATGTCTCTTTTCACGGCACTACGATCGCGGTGCAGCCGTGCCGCGATGTTGGTAATAGAGGCCGGTTCAGCTTTGATTGCCTGGAATAACCCGATGCGCGCAGTTTTCTTTACTCAACCACGTCGATAGCCGGCAATCCAAGAAACTCAGCGATTTCGGTCGATGGGATGGGCCTGGTATAGAAATAACCTTGCACCAAAAAGCCGCCGAGGGACTTGATCGCCGCGAATTCCTCCTGGGTTTCCACGCCTTCTATGATGCAATCGAGGCCCATATCGCGACTGAGCGCAAGCAAGGATTTAACGATCTTGTAGCGAGATGGTGTTGTGTGCAAGTCGGTAACGAAGCTGCGGTCTATCTTGATCTTGGTTAGCGGAAGTGCGTGCAGTAACAATAAGCTCGAGTACCCCGTTCCGAAATCATCGAGTGATATACCGCACCCTAATATTCTGAGCGTTTCCGCGGAGGTTTGTACCTGTCCGAGATCGTGGATAAAGGCAGTTTCGGTGATTTCGAAGTCGAAACGCTTGGGATCGAAACCGCTTTTTAAAATGAGACCGATGACATCCTGGATGCTTTCGGGCGCGCAGAGGTCGTGGGCCGAGAGATTGAAGGAAAGGCGGATGTCGCTAGGCCAGAGTGTGGCGGTGGCGAGTGCTTTTTGAAGTAGCGAGTGAGTGAGTCGACTGACAATACCTGCCCGTTCGGCGACGGGAATGAATTGTGTTGGCGAAACAAGACCCAGTATCGGGCTTGTCCAGCGAGCCAGCGCCTCGAAGCTGATGGTTTTTTGGCTGCGAATATCAACGACGGGCTGAAACACGACCGTTAATTCTTTGTCTAAATCGGCCATGCGCAGGGCTTGTTCAATGCTGGAGTCGCGATGAATTGCGGCATCGTGATCGGCTGAGAATAAGGTGGCGTGACCACGCAGGGTTCGCTTGCCATGATAGAGGGCGTAGTCGGCATTTTCAAACAGGTCGGTGGCATCGGCTGCCATCCCAGGATAGACGGCAAAGCCCATGGATCCTCCGATCTGAACTGTCGTGTCGCCCAGGACGATCGGTTTTCGTAGACTGAGGCAGAGCTGCTCGCCCAGCGCCAGCAGATCGACCTCATTGCCCAGGTCGGAGACTATCAAGGAAAATTCGTCGCCGCCCAGCCGCGCCAGATGGACATTGTCTGGACACACGCGAGACAGGCGCCGCCCGACCTCGTAAAGGAGTTTATCGCCGACAGCGTGACCGTGGATGTCATTGACAGGTTTGAAGCCGTCGAGATCGATGATGCCAACCGCAAGTCGGCCAGCTTGGACCTGAGTCATTGCGTAGGCTCGGTTGAGGTGAGAGAAGAACGCGCGGCGATTGGGTAGTTCGGTCAGGCTGTCGATATTCGCAAGCCGAAAATTTTCCGCCTGCGCATCGACCATGCGCGTGAAGTCGCGATAGTGGATTTGCAGGATGACCAGCATGGCGGCGGAGACGAGTGCGGTATTGATCGCGATTGCGACGAAGACGATGTTGCCGGAGAGCGCGAAAAAAATGGCAAAAGCGCCGTTGACGATGACGGCGACGGTGAAAGCGGCCGGCCGCAGATGCATTAAGCAGAAAATAACGCCGATAACGGTGATCGCCATATAGA
>Ga0302178_10001325_pt1 | contig 20941 bp, 18 predicted proteins | sample I_Palsa_E1_3_FD_198790 | JGI IMG/M metagenome (GOLD analysis project Ga0302178, IMG submission 198790) | Peat permafrost microbial communities from Stordalen Mire near Abisko, Sweden - I_Palsa_E1_3 | ecosystem: Environmental > Terrestrial > Soil > Palsa > Peat permafrost | place: Sweden... | reverse complement strand
CCCCTTGTCATGCGATCTTCACAACCCAATGCTATAAGCTAAAGCGGAGATTGAATTTGGCACGCCGTGCATCACCCGTCGTTGCCGGCCTTATTTAACGCATGCGCGGCGTCTCTGATTACGCTGCCCACCGTCTTTCGAAGCGCTTCGAACTTTATTTCGACCTTTAATCAGCATCGAGATCCCGTGCCGTCACTCACGCTCCAGCCTGCTTTGTCACTGCAAAACATACTCGACAACGGCATGCTTCACCCGGTTTTTCAGCCCGTCGTCAATCTCGCCGACCATAGTATTTACGGCTATGAAAGCCTGATACGCGGGCCGGTCGACACGCCTTTACACACGGCAGATATGCTCTTTGCCGCGGTCCAAACCAATCAACAGCGTATCGATCTTGAATTGAAAGCGGCCCAGCTCGGCGTCCATCAATTCACCGCCATGTGCGGACGCGGCAAATTGTTTATCAATCTTTCGGCATCGGTGCTGGTGCACTATTACCTGCGGGTCGGCGCCGAGCGTTTTTCCGCCGTACTCAGTGAAACCGAGCTGCCGTTATCCAGCGTCGTAATCGAATTGACCGAGCACGAGCGTATCACGCGTCTGGCCGATCTCGGCCAGGCTGTCGACATACTGCGTCATCAGGGCGTCGAATTTGCACTCGATGATTTTGGCGATGGCCGCTCCAGCTTGCGGCTCTGGTCCGAGATCCGCCCCGAGATCGTCAAGATCGACCGCTACTTCACCAAAGACATCGATAGCCACGCGCATAAGTTACAGACTTTCAAGGCCTTGATGCATATCTCCGATGTGTTCGACACACGGCTGGTTGCAGAAGGTATAGAAACTGCGGAAGAACTCGAAGTCATCCGCGACCTCGGCATCGATTATGCGCAAGGGTATTTCCTCGGCAGGCCGAGCGCGGCACTGAGCCCGGCGTTAAATGAAGAGACCCAGCGCATCCTCAAAAATCAGCAAGTCGCGGTCTATCCAGCATTGCGCCAAGTCACGCGCGGGCGTTTTTCCGCTGAACGCCTGATGATCACGGCGCCTTCGGCCCACCCTCAGTCGCGCAACAATCAATTGGTTGAGATCTTCCAGGCCCATCCCACGCTACACGCCATGGCCGTGGTCGATACCGAAGGCATACCGCTGGGCTTGATCAATCGGCGCGATTTTATGGATCGCTACGCTCATCCGTATCACAAGGAATTATTTGGCCGCAGGCCATGCACCGTGTTTATGGACGCAAGTCCTATCATGATCGATAAGCATCAGGGCATAGAACAACTCACCGCGATTCTGACCTCGGACAACCAGCGCTACCTATCCGACGGGTTTATCATCACCGATGCCGGCCGTTATCTGGGCCTGGGGACTGGCGAGCAGCTGGTGCGAGCCGTCACCGAAGTACGCATTGAAGCTGCGCGTCACGCCAATCCCTTGACCTTTTTGCCGGGCAATGTGCCCATCAGCGAACATATCGACCGGCTGCTGGCGGCGGGCGCCACCTTTACCGCCTGCTATTGCGATTTAAATCATTTCAAGCCCTACAACGACCAATACGGCTATTGGCGCGGCGACGAAATGATACGGCTGGTTGCCGGCGTGATTTCCAATCATTGCGATCCGCGTCGCGATTTTGTCGGCCATGTCGGCGGTGACGATTTTGTGGTGTTGTTCCAAAGCGATGACTGGGAATTTCGCTGCCGGCAAATCGTGCAGACATTCAATCAACAGGCATTAAGCAAGTTCGATGTGGAAGCACTTGAACGCGGCGGTATCGAGGCAGAAGACCGGCATGGCAATCCTTCTTTCTTCCCACTGACGACACTGACGATCGGCGCCGTACGCATCGAGCCCGGGGCCTATCAGCGCGCCGAAGATGTCGCCTCGGCGGCGGCCCTCGCCAAACGGGCAGCCAAACACCATAAAGCCGGCCTGTATCAGTTGCCGACCGACTCCCACCCGGCAGCCTAAGTCCGGGCGAATATGGCCGTATGCCCCAACCACATCTGACGCCGTGCAATAGCCGAAACCTGCGTGACGTGCAAGTCGACCAAGTTAGACGATCACGTGCGGTAAATGGGCATGCGGGCTGGATAGTCTGCTAGGCTTGCCGCTAATTAACCGCTATCAAGCCTGGATTCGCCTATGCCCCTGATCAAATATTTAATGTTGGACCGGCCCCGCATGATTATCGCGATGCTGATTGGCGCCGCACTGGCCGTGCTGATACCGCTCCATAGCCCCCATGTGTTGCTGAAAGTCCTGCTCGGTTGGAATATCGCGATCTGGCTGTATCTGGCCCTTATTTGGATCATGATGGCCCGTGCCAGTGCAGCTCATGTGCGAGAAATTGCCGCGCGCGAAGACGAAAACTCGGTTATCGTGCTGACGGCGGTTTGCGTCGCGGCCATCGCCAGCATTGCCGCGATCGTGCTGGAACTGGCCACGGCCAAGAACCTTGGGCTAGGGTCCAGCGTGCTGCATTTCGTTTTCACCGGTTCAACCGTAGTCGGCTCGTGGTGCCTGATCCCGTCTATCTTCACGCTGCATTACGCGCGCCTCTACTATGGTTCGCCCACGATACGCACCTTGCAATTCCCCGATAGCACCGTTGAACCCGACTACTGGGACTTCCTGTATTTCGCGTTTACGATTGCGGTAGCCTCGCAAACCGCGGATATCGGCGTCGCCTCGTCGCCCATGCGGCGCGCGGTGCTGGCGCAATCGCTCTTGTCGTTTTTCTTTAACGCCAGCATCCTGGCGCTGTCGATCAATATCGCGGCCAGCTTGTTAGGCCCGTGAATTGGCCGATTCACCGTCAGTTTGCGGTAGCATTACGTTTTTATCATTGAATGAGATCTGCGATGACGACCATTACGACCGAATCCGGTTTGAAATACGAAGAACTGACCGAAGGCACGGGCGAAGTCGCCACGGCGGGTACACGCGTCAGCGTGCACTACACCGGTTGGCTGACCGACGGCCAGAAATTCGATTCGAGCAAGGATCGTGACGAGCCCTTCGAGTTTTCGCTCGGCGCCGGCATGGTAATACGCGGCTGGGACGAAGGCGTGCAGGGCATGAAAGTCGGCGGCGTACGCAAGCTGACGATTCCGCCGCAACTCGGTTACGGTGTGCGCGGCGCAGGCGGCGTGATTCCGCCGAATGCGACGCTGGTGTTTGAAGTTGAGCTGTTGGGCGTCTAACGTCTAGACTGGCTTATGGTTTGCCTGTGTCATGCATGCTGCAAGACACAGGCGCAGCCTTAAGCCCAACTCGCGCATGACACACCTTGCTCGGCAGACCCGCTCTGCGGCCGGACTGCCGTAGCCCAAGCGCATGCAGAACGCCAAGCTTAGCCTGCCGCATCCAGCCCACGCGCCAAATCCGCGCGAAGATCGGCAACATCTTCCAGCCCCACCGCCAAACGAATCAGCCCTTCGCTAATCCCGGCCGCAGCACGCGCCTCGGGGGTGATACGGCCATGCGTGGTGCTTGCAGGATGAGTGATTGTGGTCCGCGTATCCCCCAAATTTGCCGTAATAGAGCAGACCTGCGTACCGTCGATCACGCCCCAAGCATGAGCCCGCTGCGCCTGCGGCGTCGCACCTTTCAACTCGAACGACAAGACCGCGCCGCCGGCCTTTTGCTGGCGCCGCGCAATCTCGTATTGCGGATGAGACTCAAGCCCCGGATAAAACACACGCTTGACAGCCGGATGGGTTTCCAGCCAACGCGCCAGCTGCAAAGCATTGGATGAATGCCGCTCGATGCGGATGCCCAGCGTCTCCAAGCCTTTCAGCAGCACCCAGGCGTTAAACGGCGAGAGCGTAGGCCCCGCGGTACGCACAAACGGAAACACTTTGTCGATGATAAACGCGCGCGAGCCGACCAGAGCCCCACCCATCACTCGGCCCTGACCGTCGAGATGCTTGGTGGCGGAATGCACCACCACATCTGCACCGAGTTTCAGCGGCTGCTGCAAGACCGGCGTGCAAAAACTATTGTCGACCATAAACAAGGCCTGCGCCGCTTTCGCGATCTGTCCGATGGCTGCGATATCGGCCACTTCGGTCAGCGGATTCGACGGTGTTTCCAGAAAGAACATTTTGGTGTTGGGCTGGATCGCGCTCTTCCAAGCATCGAGATCGCCCGAATTGACAAAGGTCGTCGTGATACCGAATTTGGGCAGGATGTTGCTGAATAACTGCATGGTGGAGCCGAAAATACTCTGCGAGCTGACCAAGTGGTCGCCCGCTTGCAGTGCCGCCATCACCCCCGACAAGGTTGCGCTCATGCCCGTTCCCGTCGCAATACACGCCTCGCCGCCTTCGAGCGCCGCCAGACGATTCTGGAACATGGTGACGGTCGGATTGGTCACGCGCGAATAGGTATAGCCTTCTTCGGCATTGGCAAAACGCTCCGCGGCTTGGGCTGCGCTGCTAAAGCAGAAGCTCGAAGTCAGGAACATGGCTTCCGAGTGTTCGTTGAACTCGGAACGCTCGCTACCGGCACGGATGGCCAATGTGTCGAATTTGAAATCGTTGTTTGAACTATCCATCACTATCCTTCCCTGCATATCTGTTTTATTGGTCGACCATCGATTACTGAATGCATCGCTGCAACGTCATCGTTTAATGTATCGCCTGAAGCGCGCAGCGACATCAGGCATCACCGACATGATGGCAGACCATCCCGAAAATGCAAACCAGTCGCCGGAAAATCAGATGGCCCGCCTTACTCCGGTGAGTAAGGCGGGCCATCGGTCATGCACGGCAGGTGGTGCTAATTACCGACTTAGTCGCCCGACAGTTGCAAATGCAATTGGGAGCGGCCTGCTTCGCGATCCGCGCCGCCGCCGCTGGCATCGCGATCCGACAAGGAATCCGGCGTCAGCCTGCTGGTTTCGATACGATCCAGGTACTCGGCGGTGATATTGCCGGTGATGTAATTGCCGTCGAAACACGAAGCTTCGAATTCGCGCAATTTCGGATTCATATCGCGCATGGCCTGTTTCATGTCCTCGACATCTTGGTACACCAGCTTGTCGGCGCCTATCATGCGGGCAATTTCTTCATCGGTGCGGTTGTACGCCACCAGTTCGCCACGGGTCGGCATATCGATGCCGTAGACGTTGGGGAAACGCACAGGCGGCGCAGCCGACGCAAAAATCACTTTATTGGCGCCGGCATTGCGCGCCATCAGCACGATCTCATGGCTGGTGGTGCCGCGCACGATGGAGTCGTCGACGATCAAGACGTTGCGCCCCTTGAACTCAACACCCATCGCGTTCAGTTTCTGGCGCACCGACTTCTTGCGCACCGCCTGACCCGGCATAATAAACGTGCGGCCGACATAACGATTCTTGAAGAAACCTTCACGGTAATCGACACCGAGCTTGCTGGCCACTTGCATGGCGGCCGGGCGGCTGGAATCGGGAATCGGCATTACCACGTCGATATCGCCGAACGGCATGGTCCGTTTGATTTTTTCGGCCAGGTAATCGCCCATGCGCAGCCGTGCGTTATATACCGGCACGCCGTCCAGACAGGAGTCGGGGCGCGCCAGATACACATATTCGAAAATGCAGGGGTTCAGGCTCGGGTTGCTGGCGCATTGCTGACTATGGAAGTTACCGCCCTGATCAATGAAAATGGCTTCGCCTGGCAGCACATCGCGGACGAATTCAAAACCGATACCTTCGATCGCGACAGATTCCGAAGCCACCATCCATTCGGTGCCGGCAGCGGTTTCCTGCTTGCCGATACACAGCGGACGAATCCCAAACGGGTCGCGGAACGCCAACAAGCCGAAACCGGCCACCAGCGCCACCACGGCGTAAGAACCCTGGACCCGGCGATGCACCCCGCTAACCGCGGTAAACAGCGTGTCAGGATCGAGCGAATAGCCCGGATTGGTCATCTGCAATTCGTGCGCGAGCACGTTGAGCAGGACCTCGGTATCGGAATTGGTATTGATGTGCCGGCGATCGACCCGGAACATCTCTTCCTTCAATTGCAGTGTATTGGTGATGTTGCCGTTATGGACCAGGATAATCCCATAAGGTGCATTCACATAAAACGGCTGCGCCTCTTCCTCGCTGGATGCCGAACCCGCCGTCGGATAACGCACCTGGCCGATGCCACTGGTACCAAGCAAACCTCGCATATTGCGCGTGCGAAACACGTCGCGCACCATGCCGTTGGCCTTGTACATGTGGAAATTATTGTCGTTCGCCGTCGCAATCCCTGCTGCATCCTGACCGCGATGCTGCAAAAGCAGCAAGCTGTCATAGATCAGTTGATTAACGGGAGTCTTGGATACTACGCCTACGATGCCGCACATGGCATGTCCTTCAAAAAGCCCAGAATTCGGATAAGGCTGACCGATCAAACGGTGTTATGACTATCATAGGATGTCATGCCCTGCATGTTATCTAAATATGTGTGATCTTGCCCACGGCACTGTTGCCGCGCGGCGCATCGGGTTTGCGTGGCTCATCGAGCGGGTTGCCGGGACTGGCTTCGGGGCTCACTTCGGGGCTCACTTCGGGGCTCACTTCGGGGCTCATATCAGGCCTCGCATTGTGCCGATTACCCGGCTTGGCGTCCGACTTATACCCCGGCACAGCCAAAGGCCGTTCCCGCACATATTGCGCCAGTCCGGCCGGCAAAAACTGCTTGGCGTAGTGCACGCCCGCTTCCGCATAGGGCAACAATTGCGCATTCCGCCAAAAATCTTGCTCCGGCAAACTCGTAAAACCCGCCAACGCGACCACCACCAGCACCAGCACCACGCCGCGTATCAAACCAAACAGCATACCCAGTGTACGATCTACCGAACGCAAGCCGATCACTTCGGTAAGTTTGCCCAGCAAGGCGCCAAACACGCCGACGCCAACCAGCACCAACACCACAATCGCCACAAAAGACACGGTTTGCCGAGCCAACTCGCCGCCCGGCAAATGGGCCGGCAAATACTGCGAGAACGCATGGGCAAAGTGCGCCGCAATCAAAAACGCGGCGATCCAGCCGATCAAGGCCAGTAACTCCGCCAGCAAACCGCGCCACATACCTTGCAACGCCGAGAGCAGCAAGATGGCCAATGCGCCGTAATCGAACGCCGTCAGCATTGGCGCTAGCACCTATTGCGCGGCGCCCGACGCAACATTCTGCGCAGGCGTTGAAGACTGGGCCGACAAACCGGCATCGCGAACTTTCTTGACGGCGGCTTCGGCATTGGCCCGATCGGTAAATGGCCCAGCACGCAATAAGGTGCGTTGCGTACCGTCAGTCAAACGCTTGGTTTCCAGATAGGCCGGCACACCCTCGGCCTTTAATTTGTTCAACCAAGCGTGGGCTGAGGCGTCCGACGCAAACGATCCGACCGACACCACAAAGCGGCTGGTAGACGTTGTACCGGCCGCCGACGGGTGCGGCACGACCGAGTTGCCGACAGTGTTGGCTTGACCGCTGGCTTGAGTATTTAATGGGGTATTCGTGGCGGCATGGCTGGGCGCGGACTGTGCCGCCTTGGCCGTACCGGCATTATTCTGAGTTTGGGTGCCAGGGTTCGTGGCGGCGCTATGATTCGCCGGCGCCGAGGCGACTGGCGCCGACCCCGGTTCCGCGTTATTTGCCATAGGCGGTGTCGGATTATCGGAGAGCGAACCCTCCGCTGTCGTTGTATCGCCAGTTTGCACGGATGCAGGCGTATTCACCGCACTAGGGTCTTGCACCGCCGGGATTTTCGAGGCACGCGGAATATTCACGGCGATGTCGCCCGATGCCGGCTTGGGGTGCGAATCGAGCACCATGGGCAGTACCACGACGGCAGCCAGCACCAGCGCAATCGCACCGACCAGCCTACGCCGCGCGCGTTGTTTTTCGGGCAAGGTCGGATCGAGTAAGGACTCCTGTCCCGAACGACCGCCGGTGGAGGCTCTAGATGCACGCGGATTGCGTGCCTCACCCTGACGCTCGACACCAGCCGACGTTCTACTACGACGGGCAGGCGCCGCGTCCTTATTGCCGAAGGAAAACAGTCCCATAAATGGCCCTGAGCGGCTTTAAAATTGTGCTTACTTTAAGTCTATGCAGCAAATATTGCAGCACATCCGCTTTTTTCAAGTGCTTCGTTAAAATCGCCCGACTGGGCCAAACGAAGCGCCGTCCGCACCAATCAATGCACCACGCATCAATGCTGCTGCAATTTCCGGTACGCCATCACGCCGGCTACCGTATGAAAAGATCCAAAGACCACGATTCTATCATTTTCAGACGCTTGCTTTAACGCTTCCGCGTAAGCCGACTCGGGACTCTCGAAATAACGCACCGTCGCGCTGCCATCCGCGGATGCCGCGCCGTCGGCATGGAGTTCCACGCCGGCAGCCTGCAAGGCCGCCGCCAAGGCCTCTGGACGGGCCGCACGCGGAGTCGGCAAAGCCGTCAGATACCAATGATCGATCTGACCTTTGAGTCGCGCCACCACGCCGGCAATGTCCTTGTCCTGCATCGAGCCGAACACGGCATAGGTGTACGGAAAATACCCCATATTGCCGAGATTTTGTTCCAGCACCGCCGCCGCATGAGGGTTATGCCCGACGTCGAGGATCACGGCCGGTTTGCCCGGCAATACCTGGAAACGCCCCGCCAGTTCGACATTGGCCAGCCCCAGGCGAATATCCTGGGCACTGACAGGCAAGCGGTCTCGCAGGGACTCCAGCGCCGCCAGCGCCGCCGAGGTATTCAGCAATTGATTCGCCCCGCGCAGCGCCGGATAGGCCAAGGCCGAGCGGCGCATCTCGCGCCCGGCGTAACTCCACTGCTGGCGTTCATTGTCTTTTTGCGCGACGTATTTAAAATCCCGGCCGACCAACCAAAGATCGGCGCCAATGGTTTCGGCGTGCCGTACCAGCGATTGGGGCGGCAAAGGGTCGCCGACGATGGCCGGCCTGCCGCTGCGGAAAATCCCGGCTTTTTCGAAGCCGATTTTTTCACGGTCGTCGCCCAGATACTCAACATGATCAATGTCCACACTGGTCACGATCGAACAATCGGCATCCAGCACGTTGACGGCATCCAGGCGCCCGCCCAGCCCCACTTCCAGGATCACCGCATCGAGTCCTCGCGAGGCAAACAAATGGGTGATCGCCAGCAGCGTGAATTCGAAATAGCTCAGCGAAACCGGCGTTGCAAAACTGCAGCGTGCCGCCTCGACCGCCTGAAAATGAGGCAGCAATTCGGCATCGCTAACGTTTTCGCCGTTGACTCGGGCCCGCTCATTAAACGACAGCAAATGCGGCGAGGTATGACAGCCGACACGATATCCGCCGCGCAACAAGATGGTTTCCAGAATGGCGCAAGTCGAGCCCTTGCCATTGGTGCCGCCCACCGTAATCACCGGGCACTCGAACTTCAGGCCAAGCGCTTCCTTGACCTGCCCGACCCGGGTAAGCCCCATATCGATGCCGACCGGATGGGCGGTTTCGAGGTGGCGCAGCCAATCGTCCAGCTTTTCAAATGTTGTCACAAGTCGTCAAAATCAAAAAAAGAAAGCGCGGCACCTTCTGCGGGCCGCGCTTTGTTCATAGTGTCAAACTCAAGCGACGGCGTCGGCCGGCTGACGCGACAACAGCGCGATCAGGCGTGCGATTTCCTCGCGCATCTTGCGGCGGTCGACGATCATATCGATTGCGCCCTTTTGGATCAGGAATTCCGAGCGCTGGAAGCCTTCCGGTAATTTCTCGCGCACTGTCTGCTCGATCACGCGCGGACCGGCAAAGCCGATCAAGGCTTTAGGCTCGGCAATCACCACGTCGCCGAGGAAGGCAAACGACGCGGAAACCCCACCCATGGTCGGATCGGTCAGCACCGAAATAAACGGCAGCTTGGCATCCGACAATTTGGTCAGCATTGCCGTGGTTTTCGCCATTTGCATCAGCGATAACAAACTCTCTTGCATCCGCGCGCCGCCCGAAGCCGTCACGCAAATAAACGGCACCTGCTGCTCCAGCGCGTTTTGCGCGCCGCGCACGAAACGCTCGCCGACCACAGAACCCATCGAGCCACCCATAAACGAGAACTCGAAGCATGCCGCAACCACGGGCAGCGTATGAATCGCGCCGCCCATCACGACCATCGCATCGGTCTCGCCGGTGTCGTCCATGGCCTCTTTGAGGCGCTCGGTGTACTTGCGGCTGTCTTTGAATTTGAGCGCGTCGACCGGCACGATCTCCTGGCCGATTTCATAGCGGCCTTCCGGATCGAGCAATGCGTCAAGACGCGCGCGGGCGCCGATACGCATGTGATGGTCGCATTTGGGGCAAACGTGCAAATTGGCTTCGACATCGTTGCGATACAGCACGGCTTCGCACGACGGGCATTTGATCCATAGCCCTTCGGGAATGCTCTTGCGGTTCGCCGGATCGGTTTGTTTGATCTTCGGCGGCAGCAGTTTATCTAACCAACTCATTTTCGCTCCTTATACGTCCCGGCACCGGCCTTCAGCCCGGCGCCGCGCCTTGAAAATATGGGTCGGACGGCCCGCAACTCAGGGACGCCCGCGCAACAATTTCAGCATTATCGCCTATGCGCGCGCGCCAGCCTATCTTTTGCTTAAATGCCTTGATCAAGCGCCTGCCGGATGCCGGTCACGAAATCGCGCAATTCAGCCGCAGCGGCCTCAGGCGCTGCCTGTTCCAGCAACTGAACCAAACGACTGCCGATCACTACGGCATCCGACACCGCCGCCACGGCGCTGGCGGTTTTCCCGTCGCGAATCCCGAATCCGACACCGACCGGCACGGACACGCTTTCACGTATTTTGGGGATCATCGCCGCGATACTGTCGATATCGAGATTACCCGCGCCCGTGACACCTTTCAGCGACACATAGTAGACGTAGCCGCTCGCTACCTTGCCGACCGCGGCAATTCGCTCCGGTGTCGAGGTCGGGGCTAACAGGAAAATCGGGTCAATCTGGTACGCCCGCATTTTCTCCGCAAATTCGATGACTTCTTCGGGCGGATAATCGACCACCAGCACGCCATCGATATCCGCCTCGCGCGCCGCCTCGGCAAACGCGTCGACACCCATCCGTTCAATCGGATTGGCATAGCCCATCAGGACCACCGGCGTGGTGGTATTGGTTTGACGGAAGGTCTGTACGTCCTGCAGCACCTGACGCAAAGACACGCCGCGCGCCAAGGCACGCTCGCTGGAGCGCTGGATCACCGGGCCATCGGCCATCGGGTCCGAAAACGGCACGCCGAGTTCGATCACGTCGGCGCCACCCGCGGCCAGCGCATGCATCAATTCGACGGTGCGCGCCGGATCGGGATCGCCCGCGGTAATAAAGGGAATCAGGCCCTTACGGCCCTGCGCCTGGAGCGCGGCAAAAGTATTTTTAATACGGGACATAGTCGGAATTGAGCTCGGTAGGGAGATCGATTAGTCGTTGACGGGCCACGGCGCAATAATCGGCATTCACTTCATAGCCGACAAATTGGCGTCCGTGTTTCGCACAAGCGACAGCCGTGGTGCCACTACCCATAAATGGATCGAGCACACGCCCGCCCGGCGGGCAGCTGGCCAACACCATGCGCTCGATGATTTCCAGCGGTTTCTGGGTCGGGTGCTCAACGCGTTCGGCATGCTGCCGGTGCAAGCGCGACACCGACCAGAGATCCTTGGGGTTATAGCCCACTTCCAGCCACTTGCTGCCTTCAAACAGCTTGCGCGAACGCGCCTTCTTGGTAATGGCGTCGTAGGGAATGCGGACGGAGTCGAGATCGAAGTAATAGTCTTTGGCCAGCACAAACAGGCCAATATTGTCGTGCACCGAAGTAAAGCGCCGCGTGGTGCCACCCATGCTCGGCACCCGGCGGTCCCAGACGATTTCGTTAATCATCGTCATGCGCCGCTTCAGAAAACTGAAAATCTCGGGTGCATACTGCCAGGTGCAAAAAATATACAGCGAACCGCTGGGCTTAAGCTTGGGTATCGATCGTTCCAGCCATTCGAAAGTCCAGGCCAGATGCGCGTCGGCTCCAAGTTTGTCGGAGTCGTTGCCATAGTCCTTGCCCAGCCCATAGGGCGGATCGGACACAATCAGATCGAAGCTGGAGTCAGGCAGATTGCCGACGTCAGCCACGAAATCGCGGTTCAGCACTTCAATGCCGGGCGGCAATTCCTGCTCGCCCGAATCTATCACCTCGATACTCATCTGGACCGGCCTTAGAGTTGCAAGCCGCCGCGCTCGGCGACGGTATGCATATCTTTGTCGCCGCGACCGGACAGATTCACCAGCAAGATTTTATCTTGCGCCAGGGTTGGCGCCAGCTTCGCAGCATAGGCCAGCGCATGCGACGACTCCAGCGCCGGGATGATGCCTTCGATCCGGCAACAGTCGTGAAACGCTTGCAGCGCCTCATCGTCGGTAATGGCAACATACTCGGCGCGCTGCGAATCTTTCAACCACGCATGCTCGGGGCCTACTCCCGGATAATCGAGCCCGGCCGAGACCGAATGCGTTTCGATAATCTGACCGTTTTCGTCCTGCAACAAATAGGTGCGATTGCCATGCAGCACACCCGGCGAGCCGGCCGTCAAGGCCGCCGCATGGCGCCCCGTTTCAAGCCCATCGCCGGCCGCTTCGACGCCGATCAACTGAACCCCGAGATCGTCGATATACGGGTAAAAAATGCCCATGGCGTTCGAACCGCCGCCGACACAGGCAATCACCGCGTCGGGCTGGCGCCCCGTCATTTCAGGCATTTGCACTTTGCATTCATCGCCAATCACGCGTTGGAAATCGCGCACCATCATCGGATAGGGATGGGGCCCCGCGACCGTGCCGATAATATAAAAGGTGTTTTCGACATTGGTGACCCAGTCGCGCATCGCTTCATTGAGCGCGTCCTTGAGCGTTTTGGAGCCCGATTCGACGGGCACCACGGTGGCACCCAGCAATTTCATCCGGTAGACGTTGGCGGCCTGGCGGCGCACGTCTTCGGAACCCATGTAAACCACGCACTCCATGCCGAAGCGCGCGGCAATCGTCGCCGTCGCCACGCCATGCTGGCCGGCGCCGGTTTCGGCAATCACCCGCGGTTTGCCCATGCGCTTGGCAAGTAGCGCCTGGCCGATCACATTGTTGATTTTGTGCGCGCCGGTGTGGTTTAAATCTTCGCGTTTAAAGTAGATCTGCGCGCCGCCCAGCATCTCGGACCAGCGCTTGGCGTGATAAACCGGTGACGGACGGCCAACGAAATGCTTAAGCTCGGACTCATATTCGGCGACAAATTCAGGGTCGCGCCGGTACTGTTCGTAGGCTTGGTCGAGCTCTTTTAGCGCGTGAACCAGAGTTTCGGCTACAAATACGCCGCCGTAGGGGCCAAAATGGCCGCGATCATCAGGTAAGTTATACATTGCATCATCCTTTTCGCTGGTGGCAGACGCAGCTTGGCTGCTGGCTGACCACACTGGGAATTTATTCGGCGTCGGCCGCTGCATCGGCAGCATGTACCGCGTGCACGAATGCCGTCATCTGAGCGTGATCTTTCACGCCTTTTACGTGCTGGGAACCCGTACCTTCAATGCCACTGGAGACATCGACCGCGTACGGGCGCACGCGACGGACTGCGTCACGGACGTTTTGTGCGTTCAAGCCACCACTTAAAACGGCCCGATGCGCGAGATCTTCTGGAATGATGGACCAATCGAAAGCCTTCCCGCCCCCGCCATAGCTGTCGACCAAAGTATCGAGCAGCACGCCATTAGCGCCAGCAGCGGCATAATCAAGTTGCCATTTTAACAAATCGGCGGGCGCGGTGCCCGCGCCGACCCGCAATGCACGCACCCAAGGCAAACCGACGGCTTGCGCCAACTGTCGGCAACGCTCAGGGGTATCAACATCGGCATCGCCATGAAACTGTAACATCGACAGCGGCACCGCGTCGACAACCTGCTGCAGCCATGCCTGTTCAGTATTCACAAACAAACCCGTCACGGTAATCAGCGGCGGCAAGCCGCGAGTCAGAGCAACGGCTTGGTCGATCGAGACCGAACGTGGGCTCGGGGGATAAAACACCATGCCGATGGCGTCGGCGCCCAAGTCGATCGCGTGCAACACATCTTCGCGACGCGTCAAGCCGCATAGCTTGATGCGAGTACGTAACTGAGTCGACGAATGGTTAGGCAACGCCCGCCCCTGATCCGGGCTACTCGGGCCACCGAGATGATCCTGGCCGGTGGCAGACGGGTTTAACGATTGTGCCATACGTCGCTCCATAGAAAGGCTGCCAGGTTAGGCTCTGGAATTCTGAACTCAGGGGGATACCCAACCTCGGCGAGATACAGCCCGTCCGGCATAAATGTTGGCGCAGCCAGCGCGCGGTCGCGGCTATCGCGCACGGTGACCAGCCATTCCAGCGACTCCCGGTGGCGTCCAACGGCAATCAGGCAACCCATGATATTGCGCACCATATGGTGCAAAAACGCGTTGCCACGGAAACGGAAATGAATGAAATTGCCACGGGGCTCAATACTAATCTCGTACAAATGCTTGACCGGCGATTTCGCCTGGCATTCGGACGAACGGAATGCCGAAAAATCATGGGTGCCGATCAAGTGTCGAGCCGCCAAGCGCATCATCTCGACGTCGACAGGCATATAGACCCAGCCGGCCCGCCCTTCCAGTAAAGGCGCACGCACCGGGTGGTTGTACAGTGTGTAGTAATAGGTACGCTCGAATGCGTCAAAGCGCGCGTGGAACGCATCGTCCACCTGTTGAGCCCACTGTACCGAAATGGTCTTGGGTAAAAAGGCATTCACGCCGCGCACCCATGAAAAATCGGCACGCTGCAAGGGCGTGTCGAAATGCACCACCTGTCCGACCGCATGAACACCGGCGTCGGTACGCCCCGCGACGGTGGTTTGAACCGGCATGCCGCAAAACTTCCCGAGGCAATGTTCCAAGACGTTTTGGACTGTATTGCCGCTCGGCTGGGACTGCCAGCCGGAAAAAGCCGTACCGTCGTATTGAATTCCCAGTGCTATACGCATAAATCGAAACCCGCCTTCAAGACAATGGCGCCAGCGACCCAAGCAAGGACCGCGCGGCTTCGCGCGTGGCCGGATCGTTCGAATCGATGACTTCATTGGTCAGCGCCCTTGCGCCCGCGACATCGCCCAGCGCCAGATACTCCTGAGCGAGATCCAATTTATTGCGCGACACGGCGATGGGATCAAGTTCGTCCGCACTCACCGGCGCATGGGTCGAATGCTCGGGCAAATCGAGATCGAAATCCAGATCCAGCACGCCGAACTTTACCGCGTTTTGCCCGGCGACTGACGCCATCCGCGGCAACCCATCCGAGCGGCTGGGCTCGTCATCGGCATCCAGAAGCTCGGGGGGCGGCGGCGATATCGGCTCCGGCGTTGGCTCCGGCGTTGGCTCAGGCGTTGGCTCCGGCGTTGGCTCGGGCGTTGGCTCCGGCGTTGGCTCCGGCGTTGGCTCCGGCGTTGGCTCGGGCGTTGGCTCGGGCGTTGGCTCCGGCGTTGGCTCCGGCGTTGGCTCGGGCGTTGGCTCGGGCGTTGGCTCCGGCGTTGGCTCCGGCGTTGGCTCGGGCGTTGGCTCCGGCGTTGGCTCGGGCGTTGGCTCGGGCGTTGGCTCGGGCGTTGGCTCCGGCGTTGGCTCGGGCGTTGGCTCCGGCGTTGGCTCCGGCGTTGGCTCGGGCACCTCAGCCGGTGCCTCGTTCGCCGCGGCAGCGGGGCTCCCGTGATCCGAAGGCAGCGACAAATCAAGCGCCGCCATGGCATTTTTCATCCGCGAGTCCGCTTGCGAAGACGCTGATTCGGTCGGCGAAGCCTCGCGATGACGAGCACGGGCAGCCGCGCGTTCTTCGGGACTTTGGAATAAAGGATTTTCAGGGTCAAGGTGACGGCCTAATTCGACCACCTTCTGCCAATCCTCGCCTTCAGAACCGGTCAGCGTACGGGTGTCATAAAACACGTCGGTAAACGCCGCGATCTCACCGCGCTCCGCTAATACGGTGGCAAGACGACGCAGTAAACCGCTATCGTTGGGTGTCAAAGCTATTGCCGCGCGCAGATTTTCGATATTGTCAAACCCAGAGTTAACCACCGCAGGGCTTGTGTTTGCAGTGTCGACGTCCGGTTCAGCGGTCGTGTCGGCGACTTCGGGTAAGTCCAATTCACCGGCACCGGCTTCTGCCTCAGCGACCGGCTGAGGCATCGTCTCGGTAGGTTGCACTCCGGTTGTGGCGTCGCCCAATAAATCGGGCAGATCAGGATAGGCTTGTGCATCGGGTATGCTGACGTCGTGCGACGCATCGTCCACCTGTTCATACTCAGGTGAATTAAGAGACGTATCAGCGGGCACATGCGCCTTATCATGAGCCGACCGATAGATCTCATGATCATCCGCCTTGAAATCAGGCTCAACCCTCCAGCCTGAATCCGTCATCAGCGGCTTGGGCAAAATCGGTTCAGGAGCCGGCGATGTTATCGGGCCCAACGGCCCTTGAGTGGCTGAAAAAGGAGAATAAGGCGCCGGCCGCGACACGTCTTCAATCTCCGCGCTGAGTTCCTTTTTCTTTTTCGGCCATAGCGCCAAAACGGCGAGCAATAGTGTAACGAGGACACCGCCAATGGCATACCAAGTCGGTGGATTCGACAAACGGGACTGTATCTCACCGACGATCTGCGACATCGTCATGCCTGACTTGGGTACAGGCAGCGCGGCAGCCGACGTTGCCGACACCCCGCTCGCGCTGATTGCGCTGATTGCGGTGGGGCTGGCAGCCGATGCAGGTGTCGACGACACCTGCGACTTGCCGGACAAGCGAGCCCAAAGGTCGGCACCGTTCTTCTCCAGCGCCGCCAACAGTCGAGTTTTAAACGCCAACAAGGTTTGCAAACTGGCGAACCCAGGCTCCGCGTCGGAAAGTGTTGCTGCCGGCGACACGGGACGATCCGCAGCCGCGGGCGTGCTTGCCGATGCAGCCGACGCGGTTGAAACAAGCGATACTGCGGAAGCGCCAGTTGCCGCTGAAGCACTGGACGCCGCTGAGGCACTGGCGGCTGAAGCACTGGCCGCTGCTGAGGCACTCGCCGCTGCTGAAGCACTCGCCGCTGCTGAGGCACTCGCCGCTGCTGAAGCACTCGCCGCTGCTGAGGCACTCGCCGCTGCTGAAGCACTCGCCGCTGCTGAAGCACTCGCCGCTGCTGAAGCACTCGCCGCTGTTGAAGCACTGGCCGCTGCTGAAGCACTCGCCGCTGCTGAGGCACTGGCCGCTGCGAAAGTATTTTTCACAGCCGAAGCACCCATCGCAGCTGAGGCGCCTGACATCGCTGTAGCCCCCGGCGCGGTAGACACGCCCGAAGCTGAAGGCACAAGACTAGGCGCCGCCACAGCCGCTACATTGCCAGGCCCGGAACTGGACGCGGGACGCGTTACCGCAGCCATATTCAAAGCCTGCGCTGCACTGGATGCCCGCGCTGTCTGAGCCGCGCTAGCAGCCGATACGTTTGCCGCTGGCGCCGGCAAAACCGAGGCCACTGCGGTAGTTGAAGCCGCGTTATGGGTCGAAGCGGCAGCCAAAGCGGCGGTCGAACCGGTTGCGGATAGCGACGCTGGCGCAGCCACCGCCGCGGCACGGGCCAACACTGCCGAGGCAAGTCCTGGCGGTACCGTGGCTTGCGGCACCGGCACGGCCTTGGCCGCCGGTTCCGCAGTGGTGCCGGAACGCGATGACGATCCGGCGCCACTCCGCCCGCTGGCCGCGGACGTAGGATTGTTAAAGGCATCTAAAATTGCCGTGAGACTCGCAAACGGCGCCGAGGCCGGCGCCGGGTTCGCGACAGCCGGCGCAAAGATCAATGCCGGAATTTGCAGCACCGCGCCTACCCGCAAACGATCGCGTTGGCCGCCGATAAAAGCACGCGGGTTGGCTTCAAACAACTGGGTTGCAACGCGATCGCGCGTTGCCCTATCCGATGTTTGAGTAATTTCTGAGGCAATATCGTCGAGCTTCGCGCCCGCTCGCACGACATAGCTGTCTGGATGCACCACGGTCGCCGGGGCACTCGCCCCCAAGCCCGGACTCGAGGCCGTCGTCTGCGGTAGCGACCATGCTGCCGTCGAAATCGCCAAGCCGACCAAGCCCGCACCACCCAGGGCCGCGGCACGGCGCAAACCGCCGACGGCGACGCTCACAGGCCGGTGCAACACGCGATTAACACTCAAAAACATAATAATTTTCACACCAATAAAAAAAGCCGGGCCACGGCTGTAGCCCGGCAGTTTTTGCCGGATCGGGGCAAGCCACCGGATGCGAGCCGACACAATTAAGTCCGGCTCGACACGACTCCCCCTTTTCACGACCACGCGTTTCAGGCGTCAAGCAGGATACGCAAAGTCCGACGCAGCGGTTCTGCCGCGCCCCAAAGCAATTGGTCGCCAACCGTGAAGGCGGACAGATATTCGCCGCCCATCGCCAACTTGCGCAGGCGCCCGATCGGTACCGACAAGGTGCCGGTCACGGTAGTCGGTGTCAGTTCACGCATCGATGCTTCACGTTCATTAGGTATCACTTTCACACTATCGTTCGCCGAAGCCAAGATATCGTCGATTTCATTGAGCGGAATATCGCGCTTGAGCTTGATCGTCAAGGCTTGGGAATGGCAACGCATGGCACCGATACGCACGCACAGACCATCTACGATAATCGAGCCGGGCTGCCCCATCGTCGGCTTGCCGAGAATCTTGTTGGCTTCGGCCCCGCCCTTCCATTCTTCCTTGGACATGCCGTTGCCCAAATCCTTGTCAATCCAGGGAATCAGCGAGCCGGCCAGAGGTACGCCAAACTGCGCGCTGGGCAGCTCGGGGCTATTCAGGGTTTCGGTCACGCGCCGATCGATTTCCAGGATCGCCGAAGCCGGGTCGCTCAAATTCTGACTGACCGCGCCATGCAAGGCGCCCATTTGAGTCAGAAGCTCACGCATATGCTGCGCGCCGCCACCAGAAGCCGCCTGGTAAGTCATGGCCGAGACCCATTCGATGAGATTCTCGCGGAATAAACCGCCCACGGCCATCAGCATCAGGCTAACGGTGCAATTTCCGCCGATATAGTCTTTAACGCCGCTACTGATACCATTTTTGATGACGTCGAGATTGACCGGATCGAGCACGATAATCGAGTCTTTTTCCATTCGCAGCGACGACGCGGCGTCGATCCAATAGCTGGTCCAACCAGCCGCTCGCAGCTTCGGGAACACTTCGTTGGTGTAATCGCCGCCCTGGCAGGTAATAATGAAATCGCACTTTTTCAGCGACTCGATATCAGTCGCCGATTTCAGCTTAGTCTCGTTTTTCGCGAACGCAGGCGCAGCACCGCCCACATTGCTGGTGCTGAAAAATATCGGTTCAATCAACGCAAAATCGTTTTCTGCCTGCATGCGCTGCATCAACACCGAACCCACCATACCGCGCCAACCAACGAGACCTACGGTTTTCATTTTTTCTCTCTCACGTTCATCACATAGAATATGCAACACCCCTTTCATCACCAACGCCGGGCTTGAATGGCCCGCCGCTGCGACTCAGGGATGCGCCTTTAAAGCCTAAGCGGCCAATGCCGCCACCACTGCATCACCCATTTCACGGGTGCTGACTTTTTGCATCCCGGCTTCCCAGATATCGGCGGTGCGCAAACCTTGGGTCAAGACCTTCTTGACGGCCGCTTCAATACGATCGGCCTGCTCCGGCAAGTTCAGCGAATAACGCAACATCATGGCCGCCGACAAGATAGTCGCCAAGGGATTGGCGATCCCTTGACCCGCGATATCGGGTGCGGAACCATGCGAGGGCTCATACAGCCCCTTGTTATGCGCGTCCAGCGAGGCTGATGGCAGCATGCCGATGGAACCGGTCAACATCGCCGCTTCATCGGACAAAATATCGCCGAACATATTGCCGGTGACAATCACGTCGAACCATTTCGGCGCCCGCACCAATTGCATGGCCGCGTTGTCGACATACATATGCGACAACTCGACATCCGGGTATTGTTTGGCGACTTCAATCATCGTGTCGCGCCACAATTGCGAAGTCTCCAATACGTTCGACTTATCCACGCTGCACAGGCGTTTATTGCGCTTTTGCGCGGCCTGGAAGGCGACATGGGCGATACGGATAATTTCCGGCTCGCTATAGCGCATCGTATCGAAACCTTCGCGGCTGCCTTCAAAGGGGCCGTCCGGCGCGCTGCGCACACCGCGCGGCTGACCGAAATAAATATCGCCGTTCAATTCGCGAATAATCAGGATATCGAGGCCCGCGACGATTTCCGGCTTCAGCGACGAGGCGCCCGCCAGTTCTTCGTACAAAATTGCCGGGCGCAGGTTGGCAAACAAAGTTAAATGCTTGCGCAAACCGAGAATCGCCTGCTCCGGGCGCAGCGCACGCTCAAGCTTATCGTATTTCCAGTCGCCGACCGCGCCAAACAGGATCGCATCGGCCGATTTAGCCAGGGCCAAGGTGCTGTCAGGCAACGGATGGCCATGCGCTTCGTAGCCTGCGCCGCCGACGGGCGCTTCTTCAAGCTCAAATTGTTGGCCCAATGCATTCAGAACCTTGACAGCTTCCGCAACGATTTCGGGACCGATGCCGTCGCCCGGCAATACCGCTATTTTCATCTCTTTACCCTGCCATAATTTTGAAAAACCGTTGCCCAAAATGACGGGGCCGGCGAGGTCGATCAACCTCGCCGGCCACCCCATGATAAAGCTTAGCCGACGAGTTTATGATTAAGCCAAGGCTGTTTAGTCAGCCGCTCGGCTTCAAAAGCTTTAATTTTGTCGGCGTGCTGCAGCGTCAGGCCGATATCGTCGAAGCCGTTCACCATGCAATA
>Ga0302178_10001322_pt1 | contig 20948 bp, 18 predicted proteins | sample I_Palsa_E1_3_FD_198790 | JGI IMG/M metagenome (GOLD analysis project Ga0302178, IMG submission 198790) | Peat permafrost microbial communities from Stordalen Mire near Abisko, Sweden - I_Palsa_E1_3 | ecosystem: Environmental > Terrestrial > Soil > Palsa > Peat permafrost | place: Sweden... | reverse complement strand
CGCCGGTTGCACTCGACACTCGACTACGTCAGTCCCATGACGTTCGAGAAAAACTGGTTCGCGGCTCAGCAGGGACGAGCCGCATAATTCCCTCGGTTATGGGATTCGCGGAACGGGGGCAAGGTCAGATGGCCGATCAGTCGATACCTGTCCGTTGTCAAACGCAATCTCAAGTTGATACAGACGTCAAGGTATTCGATGCGTTTTCAGAATTTCCATTGCCTCTCTTCGATTTCAAGCCAGAGATTTACAAGGACTATGCGGCCCCGATCTTCCGGCGTGGTGCGAACGGTGTCAACACGGATCTGGCTACGTTTGCCATGGTGCCGCAAACGCGCATTCCCAAACACGTAAAGAAATTCGATACGATGAACGCGCGTGCCGAGTCGCTCGTCGAGCGGCGCAGTTTTAGCGCGCCTTGGAAGGGGCTGCATCTTTGCTTAATCCCATGCGAAAGGTTCTACGAACCGAACTACGAGACCGGCAAGCCGGTGCGATGGCGGATCGGCCTGGCGTCCGGCGAGCCGCTTGCGATCGCGTGGCTCGGGCGTGCGTGGAAAGACGAGGAGGGCGAGAGCATCTCCTTCACGATGCTCACGGTCAATGCTGACAATCACCCGCTGATGAAGCGTTTTCACAAGCCGGGTGATGAAAAGCGGTCGGTGGTAATCGTGCCGCGGGCGGCGCATTACGACTGGCTCAGCTGCCGCAACACTGATGAGGCTCGGTCATTCCTGAATCTGTATCCGGCTAATGAGATGGCGGCCGAGGCATATCCGTTGCCACCGCGCAAAGCTGTACCCAAGTCGGATGGTGACCTGCTTGCGGATGTCTGATATTCGAGGCGACTCCTCGAACTAGCAGGGCGAAGTTCATCAGAGTGATCCTCAGAGGCTCAATTCACCGAGATGCGGCCCGTCGTCTGGCAGCCGCTGGTCCTCCACGAGCTGTGTTGGTAACGCGATCCTCAGTCAGCTGTTACAGCTTAGAGAGGCGGGTAATCCGTGTACCCCTTCGCGTCAGCACCGTAGAACTGGCTCGGGTCAGGTTTGCTTAGTGGCGCATCCGACCGAAAGCGCTCGACAAGATCCGGATTGGCGATATAGGGCACACCGAACGCCACCAGATCCGCATCTCCTTTTACTAAAATTGCATTGGCTTTCGACTTGTCGAACCCCGTATTAACAATGATTGGCACGGACGTCATCGGCCGAAAGGTCTCGGCGACATTGGGTATCTGCACGCCGCGCTCCGCGTCCTTGGCGTTTGGCTCCAGAAGGCACAGGTAACCGACGTGTAGCGCGTCGAGCGCTCGGACAATGAACCCAAAGGTTGCAAGCTTGTCGCTATCGTCCACGCCATAGAGATGGCTTGACGGCGACAGCCGCACGCCAATTCGCTCCGAAGACCACGCGTCAATCATCGCCTGGGCAGTTTCCAGCATGAGCCGCGCGCGATTTTCGACTGTTCCGCCGTAAGCGTCTGTGCGGTGATTACTGCCATCTTGAAGAAACTGGTCCTGCAGGTAGCCGTTGGCACCATGCAGCTCGACGCCATCGAAGCCGGCCTGCCGTGCATTTTGCGTCGCCTTGGCAAAATCAGCCACGATGCCAGGAATCTCATCAATGCTGAGCTCACGGGGTATGGTGAAATCAACGCGACCGGTTGGCAGAACGAAATCTCCGGTCGCTGCTATCGGCGAAGGTCCAACCGGCGGCACGCCGTCCCGCATGTCTGGATGGGCGACCCGGCCACAGTGCCAGATCTGGCAGTAGATTCGCCCCCCGGCGACGTGAACTGCATCGGTAATTTTCCGCCATGCCGCGATCTGATCCGGACGGTGCAAACCAGGGGCGCGGATGATGCCATGCCCCTGGTCAGAAACCTGCGTGCACTCGGTCACAATCAGTCCGGCAGAAGCGCGCTGGACATAATACTCACGCATCAAATCAGTTGGCACGTCGTTTTCAGATGCCCGCGTCCGGGTCATCGCAGACATCACGATCCGATTCGGGAGTTTGAGGACGTTAAGGTCAAAGCTTTCGAAGAGTTCATCCATGGTCATTTCCTGGTGTGCACTGTTCAGCGTATGTTGAGGCCGCCGTCGAGCTCAACGGTCGGGGCAGAAATGAGTCGGCGTTAGTCGAGCAGCGGAGTAACGCCGCAGTCCAAGCCTCCGCCAGAGCGCTGGCGAGGCATTCTTTCTTGCCGTCCACTCATCTGCAGCTCACGTGCGCCCCCAACCGCAGCAATTCACGCTGCGGCATTTGAATCCCACGCGCGAGCGTCAGCCATGCGCCAAATTATGATCTCCAGAAGCGGGACAAATATCGGTACGAAAACGTACATTCTCCCGGCCCGTCAGGAAAAGCAGTCACTCAAGGTAGCAAAGGCCAGGGGCGATAATTACCTGCAATATCCCAATGCACGTCGAACTGTCTCCAAATGTCGCTGAACTTACTACCTGCGGCCGATGATCTGGCGGAGCTACCGCCTCCCGAAGGCCCGTTCCTGAGTAGGAAACACGGACGATTCGCGAGAACGTCGTGGCCACCCGCTTAATTCCACATGTCTGATCCATGGGGAACGCAAAATGCGTGAAAGGACTGTCCGTCACTCTCAATCTTAAAGTCGAAATTGTGCATCCGATGCGCTAGCTTGACATCATCGGAAGGAGTCTTACCTAACAGGGAAGATGCTCAAAGGCAGGCGCTGTCGCGAGAGCGGCTGCATCTGTACCGAGAGAGCTCCGTCGCACCACAACGTCCAAGAAGGCTCATCAGGGAAAGTCATGAATAGATTCGAACGTAAGGTTGTTATCGTCACAGGGGCTGGTTCCGGTATCGGTGCTGCCACGGCGCGCCGCTTTCTGCGGGAAGGCGCATTCGTCGTCGTTAACGGACGGCGCGAACCCAGATTGCACGAAACCATCGCAGGTTTTGATGAAGCGAAGTCACTTGTTCACTCTGGAGATGTCTCCGATGAGGCATACGTGAAGCGCCTTGTAGAAGACACAGTCAACAAGTTTGGGAAGTTGGACGTGTTGGTCAACAACGCGGGGACGGCAATCTTTGGCCCCTTTGCCCAAACCACCACACAGGACTGGCGAAAGGTGATGGGGACCGACCTCGACAGCGTGTACTTCGCATCCCGCGAGGCATTGCCTCATCTCTTAACAACGAAGGGTTCCATCGTCAATCTCTCCTCCGCTTCCGGGCTCGGCGGAGATTGGGGGATGAGTTCCTATAACGCGGCGAAGGGCGCCATCACGAACTTCACACGCGCTTTGGCGCTGGAGTATGGCTCGCGTGGCGTGCGGGTCAACGCCGTGGCACCTAGTCTCACCTCCTCTGAGGCCACCGCCGATCTTGAGAAAAGCGAAGCGGTCATGGCAGCGTTTGTTTCTCGCCTTCCTATCGGTAGAGCCGCCAAACCGGATGAAATTGCAGGCGTGATTGCGTTTCTCGCGAGTGAGGACGCCGTCTTTGTCAATGGAGTGGTTTTGCCGGTCGACGGTGGAATCAGCGCGTCCAATGGACAACCTAACTTCCTCTCGCTCCTGGGACAAGGCTAAGGTCCACGTTCAGGTTAGACATTAGTGCTCTCACCTTCTCGCTGGGATCACCGCAACGAGCCAGACTGAACCACTTCATCGCTGTTATAGGAGGATTGATGAGCTACGCAATCATAGGTGCCGGCGCAGTCGGCCAGGCCCTCGCCAAAATGTTCGCCCGCAAGCAAATAGCGGCCGCCATAGCGAGCAGGCGATCCCCCGAGGCGCTCACACCAGTCGCGAAGGCAATTGGGCCAACTATCATCCCACAATCGATGCAGGACGCCGTCAAAGCAGACATGGTCCTCCTTGCTACGCCCTTCGGGACGCAGAAAGAAGTCGCAGAGGCTGCCGAGAGTTGGCAGGGCAAGATCGTGATCGACGTAACAAACGCGTACGGGGTCTCTCCGGAAGAGCTGGGCAACCTGCCTTCCTCTGTTGTGATATCCCAGGCCTTTCCGGGTGCGACGCTGGTAAAGGCCTTTAACCATTTACCTGCGGAAATCCTGGCCGAAGACCCAAACGTCGAGGGCGGGCGGCGGGTTGTATTCATCTCAAGTGACGACGACGACGCCGCAGCACAGGTAGCTACCCTGGTTGAAGAACTCGGCTTCGCGCCAGTGAAGCTGGGGAGGCTTGCAGAGGGGGGCTTACTCGTCCAGGCCCGAGGTAAGACCTGGGCTCCGCTCATCTTTCAGGATCTTTTCAAGATAGGGGTATAAGAATGTATGACCACGTGATCTGGCCTCACCAGTTTGACCCAAAAATCTCAGCAATCTACGCGCTCAACGACATTGACGTGAACGCGCCTTCTGAAAGGGTATGGAAGCTACTTGTCGATGCCGAGAATTGGGCGAGCTACTTTCCTGCCGAAGATCAGGTCAAGATCCTGACCGGTGAGCCGGAACTTGCGCTCGGAACTAGATACAGCCGGGTAACGGTTGGCTTTCCGATGCATCTGATCGTGACGGAGTGCGTGCCGGCTCGGAGACTCGCGTGGTCGACACTGGTCGACGGCGATGAGACCGGTTCGAGTGCCTTCCACGGCTGGGTCATCACTCCCACTGACAACGGTGGTTGTCATGTGCTATCCGAGGAGACGCAACAGGGCCCCTTCTTCCTCGAGGAGCTGGGGCGTAAGAATCCCGGAGCGCTCTACCGCTATCACCAGGACTGGGTTGAAAGCCTTGCGCGTGCGGCAGAGGCGAAAGCCGCGAAGTTGACGGGCTGACTTCCGAAACTTGCTACCGAAAGCCGAGCTTTAGCGCCCTTGCCGGGCGTCATGCCTGCGCTGAGCCGCAGGATGCCGTACCCGCGAGCCAACCCGGCGCCTGTTTGCAGACAGGGAGAATAGACCTTGGCAACGAGTGACATCGAGAAGGTGTTGACCATGCTTCAGGGCGTCGGTTCAGGCGCCACAGACCTTGCGACCCAGCACATCAGCCCGGAAAAATACGTGGAGCACAATCCGCGCTCCGCCGACGGCGTTGATGGATTGAAAGAGTACATCAGTCAAGTGTCGAAGGAGAACCATCATTTCAAGGCGGTGCGAGCTTTTCAGGACGGACCCAATGTCGTCACCCAGGGGGAGGGGCTGATACTTGGTCAAAACATCTTCTTCGACGTCTTCAGACTTGAGGAAGGCCTTATCGCCGAGCATTGGGTCTTTTCAGCAAAAGAGGCTCCTCCCAATCAGAGCGGACACACGCAAACCGACGGACCAACTGAGGCAAAGCTCTCAGAGGACACAGACAAGAACAAGTCGATTGTTCGGGAATACTACGAAACCATTCATGTCTCCGGGCATCATAGTAAAATTCCACAATACTTTTCCGGAGATCGCTGCATCCGCCACGAACCGGGCGTCCGCGATGGAGTCACAAATTTCAAACGTGACCTCAAAGAACTTGTTAAACACAGAAGCATCGACGAGATCAAATTCGTGCTGGGACAGGGAGACTTTGTTTTTATAGCTGCCAAGGGATCGCATGGGAACAACCGTTGCCTCTACCTCGATCTGTACCGGGTTGAACACGGGAAAATCGCTGAGCGCTGGGGATTCCCCGAAGAACTATCGCCTCAGGAAGTTTTAAAAAACAACAACGGCATCCTCTAGGGTCAGCATTTCGGGGGGGTGTCGACGGAAGCGGCCAACGGCGACTACCGGCTTCGACGTATGAGTACTTTCGACCCGTTATGGCCATTTCGGCATGGATCGATTTATGTGGCGGCTTCCGTCCAACAATCGGACATTGGGAGCGATCCTTTAGCCGACTCTCTCAGGCTCTCCAATGCTCTTCAACAGAGCGTTATATGGCACCTTGTCGGCAGCGGAGCCGCCATCTGAATATCTCACCCACACTCCGCACGAAGGGCTGCTTGTGGCCGAATTTCGACCACTTATAAAGTGTTTGCTTCCCGACACGCGCCCGCTTGGCAACCTCCTCCATGGTCATGTACCGCACCGACTTCTCTTGGAGAAGCGCGTAGACGGTCAATATAGACCGAACGTCTCGGTTAATTAATTAATAATCCTATTAATTCAAATCAAATCGAAATCAAGGAGTGTCTCGATGAACGCAGTACTTTCACCAAACCCAGCATCATGGTCCTCGACCCATCCCATCACCGCAGAAGACAAAGTCGCAATGGCAGCACTACGAGCCATGGTTGAACCGCTCAAAGGAAAGCTACAGGGAACGGCAGCCCGCCAACCGTTTGACGCGATCATGGAACGTGTTCCTGCGCCTGAGGGTGTGCGCTTTGAGGCCGATACCGTGGGAGGGGTCTCTGGATGGTGGTGCCGACCCAGCCAGGCGAAATCGGAACACGTGCTTCTTCACCTGCACGGTGGCTGGTTCAACTGGGGGTCGGCGCAGGCATTCCGGCACCTTGTCGGCCACATCGCTGTGAGCGTCGGCGCCCACGCCTTTGTTCCGGAGTACCGGCTCGCACCGGAACATGTGTTCCCGGCGGCCGTGACTGATGTGGAATCCTGCTACGACGGACTTGTTGAACGGGGTTTCACCCGGATCGCTGTGGTTGGAGATTCAGCGGGCGGTGCCCTGGCGCTGGTCTTGTTAAGACTCGTCACGGCGCGGAGTACTGCAGGCGGTGTGATTCCGGTCGGCGCGGTGGCGCTTTCTCCCGTGACCGACCTGACACTCTCTGGACAAAGTTGGAAGACCCGGGCGGCAGCGGACCCCTATTTCGTTGAATCTCAGGCGCGTGAGCTCGTCCATTCATATCTGAGCGGCGCTGACCCGACGGACCCGAAAGCTTCAGCACTCTATGGCGACCTCGCCGGTCTGCCGCCGGTTCGAGTCCATGTGGGCGATGATGAAGTCTTGCTGGATGACGCGCTGCGCTATGTCGCGCGTGCCGTTGACGCGGGAGTGGATGCCAAGGTCGATGTTTGGCAAGGCATGCCGCATGGCTTTTCATCCGGCGTAGGCAAACTCGCGGCTGCGAACCAAGCGCTCGCGGCGATCGGGGCGTTCCTGGCCCAGCGCCTGGACGTCGGCATTGGCTGACATCCCGGGAGTTGCCCGGAGGCATCAGCCTATAGTTATTCACAGTTGAGTGCACCGGTACCACCACTTCTCGCGTCACGTCGCCTGCAAGGAGCAGCATGTCAGGAAAGGTCCGCGCTTTCATTGATACCCTTATTGGCCACCTCGATACGGTCACGCTAACGTCCTCGCGCGACTAGCAACTGTCGTCCGCCAGGCGAGCGCCAAGGCATCGATAGCGGCAATTGACCCGACGAACAAAATCATGGACTGAACGTCGCTTAGCTGCGTGCAGCGGACCTTCGAATGTCCGACTCCTTCGCCGGTCGACTGACCGGAACTGGCCGCGTGCCGCCTCACGCAAGAGGATATGCAGCTCGACGCTCACCGTGTCCGCAGCACGCATTAGCGGGGCGTCGGGCGCTGCGCCTGCGAACGAACTCACTGACTCTGACCACTCATGACTTCGCGCGCACATCCTCGCCAGTGCGTGGGCCCTGATGACACCTCGATAGCGCCTCCGGTCTCGTTGTCACAGGACTGTCCCGGCTACAGCGCGAGCGCAACGATGCTGCCGGGTGCAAAAGTCAACCGAAAGGTCATAGGATATAGTTAGGCGCACGGCCCAGACGTGTCAAGCCCAAACGTGTCAGGAGACATGCTTTGAATGTCTTGTTTGTTGACGACAATCCGGCCTCGGCCGATGCTTTAGCCGCCCTCGTGGTAGCGATGGGACACGAAGCTTCCGTTGCGTACGATAGCCGGAAAGCAGTTGAGCTTGCGCGCACCACTACATTCGATTTGATCCTCCTGGACCTTCAGCTAGGAGACGCAGATGGTCGAGACGTTTGCGCCGACATGCGACGCGAAGGCTCCTCGCGACATTCGCAAATCCTCGCAATGACGGGGCACGTCGGATTGGAGCAAGGCGTTAGTCTTGGTGACTTTAACGGTTACGTCTTGAAGCCACTGCAATTTGACCGACTTGAAGAGCTGTTGACGTCATAGCCGCCAAGGCTTCGACCATCCGCACGGAACCTACAGGGATTTGTTGATTGCACGACAATTCTCGGTGGGACGAAGCCCCCAGGGCGGTGGCTGTTATAGAGAGGCCGACTCGATTCCTTACTCGGGGAAGTAGCCCGTGAATTCCAGTTACGTAGGCACCGCTTGGATGCGCGCATCGCCTGATCCCGTATAGGTCTTCACATTTACGCCGCTCAGGGCCGCCTGATATGGGTCTCCAGATGCGATCGCGTCGGGTTGCGCCAAATCTACCCCACAAGATGGCGGAACAGAATGGAATTGGAACCCGACGAAAATACAGCCCACGGGCCAATCACATCTATACCGTTCGCCGATGTCGCGATCTCGCGACACGCGTGACGAGAGCATTCCCATTGCGAGCGGGTGACCAGCGAAGATAGTCAATACTGCGGTGAGTGGCTCGATTCGACTGCCGCCGAGAAAATGGGCGACTCCCCACCACTTGCAATGTGCGCCTTATCGCGAACTTCCCTTGTTGACTGCGGTTGAATCCGCAACCCACAACGGTCATTCGCATTCCCCTAAAGCGGCCGGTCGTTGCTGTCACCAAGCGGACATACGTCGACGTGTCGCGACTTCAAACTTCGTTGTGCGTTTCTTAGAGAATGAGGTATCTAGAAGGTCGTCCAGTCGTCTGATGCGCTGGGCTCGGCCGACGGCACGTTGGCCGAGCCCAGCGCCCCGGCGGCTGCCGTGGCCAGCCCAGGATGCCGCATCGCGTTTCGAGGCCGAGCGACAAGCCAGATGCTCGCTCGGCGCGGCTTGTATGGTTTGCATACAAGCGGGCGAGCCACTGACCGTAAATATCGAAACCATTTCGTTCAATTTCGTCGCCTGTTCGTTCAGCGATTGGGCCGCCGCCGCGGCCTCTTCGACCAGCGCCGCGTTTTGCTGCGTCACCTCGTCCATCTGTCCGACTGCCTGATTGACCTGTTCGATACCGCGACCCTGTTCCTCGGACGCCGCCGCGATTTCACCGATAATATCCGCGACGCGCCGTACCGCCCGTCCGACCTCATCCGTGGTGCGGCCCACTTCGGCCGCCTGGCTCGAACCTTCCTGGATGGTCCCGACCGACGTTTCGATCAAGTGCTTGATTTCCTTGGCCGCCGCGGAAGAACGCTGCGCTAGATTGCGTACTTCGGAGGCAACCACCGCAAAGCCGCGGCCTTGCTCACCCGCGCGCGCCGCTTCGACCGCCGCGTTCAAGGCCAGGATGTTGGTCTGAAAGGCGATGCCCTCGATTAGCGCGGTAATCTCTGCGATTTTGGTGGAGCTGGCCGTGATCTCGCCCATCGTCTCGACCATGCGCGTAACCACTTGATTGCCCTGATCGGAAAGCTGCGTGGCACTCAATGCGAGTGTGCTGGCTTGGCGTGCATTATCGGTGTTCGGCTTGACGGTGGTGGTTAGCTCCTGCATGCTGGCCGCCGTTTCTTCGAGCGAGGCTGCTTGCTGTTCGGTGCGCGACGAAAGATCGACGTTGCCGGTGGCGATTTGCCCAGCGGCGACGCTGACCGAACCGACCGAACCACGAACTTCACCGACCACCTCCGCCAGGCGCACCAGCAAGGCATTGAAGGCCGTCGCCGTTCGGCCAATTTCGTCCATCCGTTCGACCTTGGCTGTGTGGGTCAGGTCCATCGATTGGCTCACGTGCTGCAACGTCCGTTGGATACTGTTTAGGCCCGAGGTGATCAAGCAATACAGTTGCAGGCCCAAGCCGCCGCTTACCACTAGCGCCACGACCATACAACTCATCAACAACCAGAAGGCCTGCGAGTAAGCGGTGTTGTTCGCATCGCGCAGATCGTGGCCAAGTTTGACGTTATAGGCGATGTGACTGTCCATGCCTGCCCTTAATGTCCTGCCCGCAAAGTGCGAGGGCCCTACCATCAGCGAGGCCCTGGCACCTTCGAGATCGCCCGCTCGGACACTCGCCTCGAAATTTTTCAGTGCGCCCCGGTAGGCCGTGAGACTCGCCTTATCGCTTTCGATCATCTGGCAAATCAAGGCTAACAGGGCGACCGCCAACGTAAAGACCAGGCGCCTGGAAATTGTCATGTTTAGCAACTCCGTTATTAAACTAACGTAAGAGTAAGGCTGTAGATCCAAATCGCCGGGTCTGCCAAATCGGTGGAGCGCATGGACGCACCTCAGGTCGCCAAATCGTGTCGTTTCAACCAGTCGAGCACGAGGCCGGCAATCTCATCGCTGTTGTCGTCGCACATCAACGCATGGCTGTTGCCTTTGATTCCCCGGGAAGGCAAGTCGATCCATTCGACATCCACGCCAGCGGCGGTCAATGCGTCACTCCACGCGCGCACAAGTGGCAGCGAATGCAGCCGCAAGCTAGGCCGGTGGTCGAGAAAGTCGCCCCAGACAAACAGATGTGGCACACCGCGCAGACTCGCTAGGTCGAATGCTCGCGGATCGGGCGAGCCGGACGGTTCGATCGATACAACTGCCTTGACCCGATCCGGAGCGTGAAGCGCGGCCGTCAGCCCGAAGTTTCCGCCTTGACTATGTGTCATCACAACGCTGCTGTCGAGGCGCGCGATTAGCGCGTCGTATGCTTCTTGGGTCAGTGCATTGTTCGTTGCCCACCTTGGTACGAACTGCTTCATGAACGCGTCCATATATGGCACAGGAAAACGCATTCCTTCGTGCGCACGCCGCAGTGCCGGGTCGGCGTGCCATGAGCCGGGCGGCCCGAATCGGAAGACGTCTTCCCAGGCCTCACGTCCAGTACGGAAGTAGGGCGCATCCGCATACACCGCGGGAAACGGCGCCCACGAAGACCGGCCACGCTCGACCGCATCTGAGACGTACACATCGAACCCGGCCCGCAGAAAGAACATCTGCCATCCTTGCCGTCCGTCCGGCGTCGTCTCCCAGGTCGCGCCGGTCATGCCGCCGCCGTGCCAACATAAAAGAGGATGAGGACTTTGGGGTGAGGCAAGTCGAACGTACTGGACATACATCTGACCTGCGACGATTTCTCCGTTCGGATCAGACGAATAAACCGGGCCGCCTGGCGTGCTCGGTCTGTCGCGTTGTGCCATGCGGGACAGCGTGTGCATTTTTCCGCCGACGTGAAAACTTCCGATCTCTCGCACCGCGATGGTGGAGGGATTGAGATCGACGGCAGCGTCAGTAGATCGATTTTGGCTCACAGGGTTCCTCTTTATAAAATCAGTACAGCAAAATATTGTTCTCAGAAAAGATGGCAAATTCCCACGTCGAGTTCCCGGCTTCCCGACCCGTTCTTCGTCGTCGCATAGCGGGTGTTACTCAACATATTCCCCGCGACGTACAGGTTCGTTGCTTTCGACAGGTAGTATAAGTAGTTCACGATCAGCCCGCTAACGTTCTTCGTATGACCGTCCAGATCGTTCTTATACTCATAAGCGACATACAGTACGTTCGCCACATCCCAGGTCTTGCTGACTCCCACGTGAAAATCACGGAAATCCGCAGTACCTGGTTCCCGGTCAGAGCCGAAGCCAAAATACGCGGTCGCATAACCGAAGTCGTAGCGCGCAAGCGCCAGATCTTCTCGGGAAGTGCTGGTCGACGTCGTGTTGTTGAGTTGGTAATGCGTATACTCGAGTCTCAGAGTTCCTACGTTGTAGCCAAGCGTATAACCAAACTGCTGCGAATCAGAGAGACTGCCCGGCACGCCCCCAGGGCTATAAGTGAGCACGCCATTGAATCCTCCTAGTTGCGGGGTATCGTAGATCAACTGGTTGGACGCCCACGTGCCGCCTTTCTCGCCGGCGAAGAGTACCGAGGGCCCGCTGAATGCGTTGCCGAACGGCGTGAACTCCCCGAGTGTGTTGTATGTCGGCGTGTAATCGCGCCCGGCCTTCAGTGTTCCGGACGGGCCCGAAAGGCCAACATACGCCCCGCGATTAAACGCATCGCCCGCCACGGAGGCTGCCCCAGTGTTCGACAGGTAGCCTTCTTCCAGCTTGAAAATCGTTTTCCAGCCGTTGCCGAGGTCCTCCGTGCCGATCAGGCCCCAGCGGTCTGTGTCCTGAATGCCGCTTCCCATGCTCACGCCCCAACCTTTCGGGCCGCCGCTTTGCAGCACAAAACCGGTATCAATGTTGCCGTAGAGCGTTACCGAACTTTGCGCGTGCACTGCCATTGGGCCGAGTGCAAATGAAAACAGCAAAATGGTCTTTTTCATGTCGTCTCCTGGGTTAGTGTTGTATTTTTTTACGTAGCAATGCCCTGCGCTCACGTCACGCCTTTCTCCATGGGCTTCAGTCGCAGATAAAACAGGTCTGCACCGAACAGGGTTTTCAGAGGTTCATTCCTTATACAAATAAGGATTCCTAACAACATATCTGCCACGAGCATCGATGTGCTAATGGTCACTGCCGAGTGTTTCTCTGCAGGTGCTACTCTCGCCCCGTCGCGCGAGGGTTTTCGTCCAATCGCGTTTTCGCCGGCGCCACCGAAACGCCCGCTATGCCATGTCGCGCAATCAGCGCGCCAATCTCGCCCGACGTTTTCAACTCGTCAATGAACTGATCGAGGTACCGCGATGCGACAGGGCCTCGCGCACGCGCAACGCCCGTCGCCTGCCGGATAACCATGAACGGTTGCTCGATCAGCAGGAGGTTGTCGTAGCGCCGCGCGTCCGCGTCCAGTTGCTGTCTCACACCTGCCGCCACTTCGAGCCGCTGCGTGATGAAGCTCTCGCGTCAGGAACAGGTCGTACGCACTGCCCGCGCCGACCGCTACGCGGTTATGCGGCGTGTCCACCTGTTCATTGGTCGTGACGGCCGAATCGCGCTCCACCAGGTAGCATCCCTCGATCAGCAGATACGGCTCGGTGAACTCGATGTGCGCCGCGCGCACCGGGTCAGCCGCGAAAAAACCCACATCTGCGTGGTCGTTTGCAACCGCCTCGACTGACTTCCTGGCGGCGTCCACGACGACGAATTCGATCGGCACCGAAAGGCGCCGTGCGAGCTCCGTCGCGATATCAACGGAAATCCCGGACGGCCGCGCCGGATCTTCGCCGGCTCGCGCCAGAATCGGATTGCCCAGGTTGATCGCGACGCGCAGCGTACCGGACGGCGCGAAAGAAGCAGTGATCGTTGAGTCGAGTGTCATGGCGTGACAACACGGGTCGATTGAACGGGCATCGCGCAACGTACGCGGTGGGAGCGATGCAAGCTCATCGTCAGTCCGGGAGCAGGGCCGATGGGATGAACACGGCGCCCTCCATCAGGCGGCGGGCGCTGCGGCTCATCACTGCCTTTGTCACGGTCCATTTGCCCTCGCTCAGATCCGCTTCAGCGCCGACCGCCATCACGCCAGACGGGTGACCGAAGCGGATCTGCGGCGCACGTCGACTGCCGAGAAGCTCGTTTACAACGGTGCCGGGAATAGCGGCCGCAACCGCGATCGCGACCGCACCGGTGCCCGTCATTGCATGATGCAGCTTTCCCATCGACAGGATGCGGGCATTGATGTCCACCATCGACGGCTCTACACGCTTGCCGCTTGAGGCAGTAAACGCGTGCGGCAGCGATACGAATGCGAGCTTCGGTGTATGCGGCCGCTTCTGCGTGACCTCGTCCGGTGTTTTCCCGAGGCCCATTTTTACGGCCGCGTGCGCGCGAATCGCCTCGCATTTCGCAAGCAACGCAGGGTTATCGTTGATGTCGCCCTGCATCTCGTTGCCGCGCAGTCCGAGATCTTCCGCATTCGCGAAAATCGCCGGATTGCCCGCGTTAATCAGGGTGAGCCGATACGTACCATAGCCCGGCACGTCGACACTATCCGTCACGTTGCCGGTTGGAAACATATGGTCCGTCCCATCGCCTTCCGCATCACCGCCCGGATCGAGGAATTCGATACGGATTTCCGCTGCCGGGAACGTCACGCCGTCCAGTTCGAAGTCGCCTTCCTCCACCACCGCACCGTCCTTCATCGGCACGTGTGCGATGATCTTCGCCTGAATGTTGGCTTGCCAGATCCGTACCGTGGCGGCGCCGTCGCGCGGCGCGTTCACGAGCCCCTGTTCGATGGCGAACGGACCGACGGCCGACGTCAGGTTGCCGCAGTTACCTGACCAGTCAATGACAGCCGTATCTATCGACACCGCGCCGAACAGATAGTCGACATCGCAGTCATCGCGCGATGACTGGCTGACGAGCACGACCTTGCTGGTGCTCGATGTGGCTCCGCCCATGCCGTCGGTGTGCTTGCCGTACGGGTCGGGACTGCCGATCACACGAAGCAGGATCGGGTCGCGCAGCACCGGTTCTGCGGGTAGCACGTCGGCCCTGAAAAAAACGCCCTTACTGGTGCCTCCGCGCATGTAAACTGCGGGAATCTTGCGTTGTGCCATGACAGTCTTCCTAACGTATGGATTCGTTTAACGGAGCGTGCACCGTCGATCTTTCGCGCAGCGCATCCTGCTTCGCGCTCGCGTCGCGATGAGCCGCACGCGGCACGGGTGTCGCTGCGGTGCCTGCCGGCGCATCAGCGTGACTCACGGCCGGCGCCCGGTACGATTGCGAATGGCCCGGCGATCCAGCGGTTGTGCCGGACCCGAAATCGCCCTGGTCTCCGACGCGAGCAGCCATCACCTCTTTTGCGTACGCCGCGTCGAAGCCGCCTTCGCGCCGCGCAACGAAGATCGTCGCGACCACGCAGCCGAGCACGTTGACCAGCGAACGCGCCTGGCTCATGAAGCGGTCCGCGCCAAGTACAAGTGTCAGGCCCGCGACTGGTAGCACGCTTGTCGAGCTGAGGGACGCGGCAAGCACAACGATTGCCGCGCCGCTAACGCCGGCGCTACCCTTCGAGGTGACGAGCATTACAAGACACAGCGAAACGAGTTCGCCAACGCTGAGGTGAATGTCCAGCGCCTGCGAAATGAACAGCGCTGCGAGCGATAGATAGATCATGCCGCCGTCGAGATTGAACGAATACCCGGTTGGGAGCACCAGACCCACCACCGTCGGCGAGCAACCCAGTGCTTCGAGCTTTTCCGTGAGCTGCGGAAACACCGTCTCGGACGATGATGTGCCGAGCACGACGAGCAGTTCGGTCCGAAAATATCTCAGCAGTGCGAAGATGCTGATGCGGCACCACAGCGCCGAGATAAAACCCAGCACAACGAAAACGAACAACACTGCCGCAAGGTACATCGCGCCAACGAGCCAGCCAAGCGAAACGAGTGTATGGATGCCGTACTGCCCGATCGAAAACGCGATCGCGCCGAACGCGCCGATCGGCGCGATTCGCATCACGATGCGCACGAGCCCAAAGAGCACCTGCATAAAGCTGTCGAGAAAATCGGCGACCGGTTTGCCGCGCTCGCCGAGGCCCGATAGCACGGCTCCGGTCGCGACTGCCAGCACGACGATCTGGATGATTTCACCCTGCAGAAACGGCTCGATGAAGTTGGTCGGCACGATGTGCACCAGCATCTCGATAAAACCGCCTGCCGTACTACGCGTCGGTCGGTATTTTTCGAGGCCGGCCGTGCTGAGTGTGGCGGCGTTAATATGCATGCCCGCGCCTGGCTGCACGATCGTGCCGATGAAGAGGCCGAACAACAGCGCGAAAGTCGAGACGACCAGGAAATAGACAAGCGCCGTGACGGCGATGCGCCCGGCCTGCCCAAGATTGGTGACCCTCGCGACGCCCATCGTCACCGTACAGAACACCAGCGGTGCCACGAGCAGGTGAATGAGTCCGACAAAGAGGTCGCCGAACGACTTCATCTGGATCGCCAGATGCGGGGCGAGGACACCGAGCAACGCGCCGATCGCCACCCCGATCAGCACTTGCATGTAAAGTGGTTTGAACAGTCTCATTATCTTGTCCGTCTCCTTGTCTTTTCTAGACTTTTCCAGCCCTGCCGATACCGCACCGCCGGACTGTCTATCGGGCCCTCGGCATCGGCTTGTCCGTGACACAGTCGATGAAGTCCGGCACTGTCATGGCGGATAGCGCGGCCGTGTCGCCGAACAACTGGATTACCGCGTCCTGTCGGTCCGCGTCCCAGCGGTGCCCAGCGAGATCGCGGAACTTCGCATGAAGCAGTCCAGCGGCCTCATCGCGCCGCACTGGGTCGCCGACCGGAAAAGTGACCTCGACGAGTTCCGATACCGCGCCGTCGCGCGCGGTGATTCTGATTGCATTCGCGCATGAGTGAACCTTCGGATCATGATGGGCACGGGTGTATTCGGGCGATTCCGTCACAGTCATCCTTGCACGCAGCGCGTCGATACGCGGGTCCGCCGCCATCGCGTCGCCGTACGACGCCGCGGTGAGTTTTCCCGTCAACAGTGCAACTGCCACCATATATTGCAGGCAATGGTCGCGTGCGGCCACGTTCGGCAGCGGCCCCGACTTGACGATGCGCCGCATCGCCTCATCCTGCGTAAAGATTTCGATACGCTCGGCTTGGAAACCGTGCGCGCGAAACCACTCGTGCAACCGGATCGCCGCTTCAACGGCCGTCGAGCCGTTGCGCTGGCACGGCACCAGTTTGAAGATCACACGTTCGAGGAAGTAGTCGCCGGGCGTGCGGCCAAGCTGCAGCTCGCGCCCGCCTAGATGCACTGCCTCGAACCCCCAAACGGGCGCGCGCAACGGGTCGGGATAACCCATCTCGCCGCGCAGCGCCATCGCGGCGAGCGTTACGCCGCGGCTTGCCGCATCCGCACCGGCCCAGCCCTTGCGCGTCCCGGCGTTAGGCACATGCCGATACGCATTCAGGCTCTGACTGTCGAGCACTGCGTTCGACAGTGCATTGCGGACGGTCTGCGCATCGCCGCCCAGCAGCTTCGCGACGACGGCGGCCGACGCGAACTTCACATAAATCACATGGTCGAGCCCGACTGACGGACTGTCCAGGCGGTTCGACGCGAGGCAGCCCTGAATCTCGTATGCGCTGCGCAGGGCGCGAAATACGTCGCCCATCGTCAGCGCCGGCTGGCCCGTGCGCACCAACTGCCCGGAGCGGTACTCGGCCGCGGCGAGAATCGCGCCGAGATTGTCTGACGGATGACCGCCGAGCACGCTGGTATCGCTGAAGTCGAGCCAGCGAATCAGCATCGACGTGTCGAACGCCGCTTTCGCCGGGTGCGCCTCGAGGGCCGTTCCGGGCACCCGCGCGCCGACGCCGTCTGGACGGCCAACGGTATCGTAGAGCGGCCCGAGCAGTAGCGGCGGATCAGCGAGGGCACCCAGCGCGCATGCAAGCGCATCCATCACGCACAGCGCGGCTGTGCGTTCTGCCTCGGGAGTCAGGCGACTGTCCCGCGTGACATAGCCGGCAATCGTTTCCAAAATGTCGCTGGTTCTGGCACCGGCGGTGTTCGAGATAGAATCATTCATGCCACGTATTTTTTAATAAATCAGTCCGCTGGAAAAGCGAATATTTTTCGCTCTTCTTTTCCATAAAGGAAAACATCATGCGTCGCCTTCCGCCGCTTTCCGCACTGCGCGTCTTCGAAGTCGTGGCTCGCGAAGGTGGCATCTCCGCGGCCGCTGAACAACTCGGCATGACTGCCGGCGCGGTCAGCAAGCAAGTGCTGAAGCTGGAAGGCTGGTTCGGACAGAGTCTCTTTCACCGCGCGGGTCGCGGGCTGCAACTCGCGCAGGTGGGCGCCGATCTGCTGCGCGAGCTCACTCCCGCGCTCGACCGCATCGAACTGGCAAGCCGGCGTGCCGAGGCCGGCCGCGCAACCGATCGGCTCTGCATCACCGCGCCGCCAACCTTCATGACCTATTGGCTGATTCCTCGTCTCGGGCAATTCCAGCAGCTGCATCCAGGCATCGGAATTCAACTGGATAACCGGCGCGACCAGAGCCGCGCGCTGCCTGAGCAGGCCGATGTAGCGATCCGGCGTGGCGCGCCGGACGGCCCCGGTCTTTCGGTTACGGCGATCATGCCGGAAGCGATTACGCCGGCCTGCCGACCCGACATGCCAGGCGTGGAGACGTTGCTCCATCCGCGCGACCTCGCCGGCGTCACATGGCTGATGGCCGCGATGCGCCCGCGCGACTGGCGAGACTGGCTGGTCGCTGCAGGGCTGCCAGCGTTGGAGCCGGCGCGCAGCCTGACATTCGACCATACGTATCTCGCGCTGGGTGCGGCAGCTGATTCGCTTGGCATCGCCATGGCGCCGCTTTACCTCGTCGCGCACGAACTGCACGCAGGCCGACTCGTCGCACCGTTTCACGACATTAGCGTGCCGGCCGCGGGGTACTTCGCAGTGTGTGAGACGATGCGCGGGGATGCACCGGCTATCCGCGCGTTCCGCGACTGGCTCACAATGCAGGGCGCGGAACATGCCGCCGCGGTGGCAGCAGCGACGCGTCCGTGATCTCGCACGGCAGCGACGCCAGGCGAGCCGAGCGTGAACCCTGTCTGAAATTCAAACGCATCCGGCTGGGTACCGCACGCGGCTGTGTCACAGCAAGAAGAGAGGGACCAACAAAGACGTGTGGGTTTCCGAGATGATCGGTTTGCAATCGTGACCGCCCGTCGGCAAACGCGCCCCCAGATGGTTGACGCCCATTAGCGGGCCGGTGTCAAGTGAGCAATCCACATCCCCGGCTGCACCAGCAGCCGTTTCCCAGTTCTCCGAATGCAGCAGCCAACCGCGCCCGTTTCTTCATTTGCTGGCTGCGACGGAACGCGCCAGACACCCATCTGGATCAAGCGAAAGGCAATACTGCTGGTGCCTTTCGCCCTGGCGGCTATGCCGCCCCGGAAGAACTTTGGTGCCGTAATGCGTCCATGGGGTTCGCACAATCGCGTGGGCTGCCGGGTTGTCGGCGCCAATCCACAGCTGGCTCGCATTCCGGGCGATCCGCTTTTACTGCACATCGGGGACGGCGGCACGGCATCCCATTCAATCTCGGTGGCTGTTCGCCAGTCAACAATCAGGGCTTGCGGGTCAATGACGACGAGGTCATGCGTTTGCTGAAATTGATGCTGACGGCATCGGGCAAACAAGGCGTTCCGCAAGGCGGGGTAATTTCGCCGCTGCTCAGTAACGTCTATCTCACCGAGGTGGATCGGATGCTGGAGCGGGCGAAAAATGTCACTCGCAACGGGAAGTACACGTACGTCGAATATGTCCGTTTCGCTGACGATCTGGTCGTGCTGATCGATGCCCACCCGCGCCATGCGTGGCTGCTGGGGGCGGTGAGCAGGCGACTTCGGGAAGAGTTTGCCAAGCTGCAGGTCGAAGTAAATGAAGAGAAGAGCCGCACTGTGGACCTGGAGCGCACAGAGAGCTTCGGCTTTCTGGGACTCGACTTCCGTCGACTCCGCAGCGTAAAGAAGCACGTGTGGCGTGCGCACTACACGCCCAAGCTGAAGAAGCGGACGGCATTATTGCGTAAGCTCAAAGAGGTGTTTCGGCGATATCAGTCGCAGCCGGTGGATCGGGTGGTAGAACTGATCAATCCAGTGTTGCGCGGCTGGGTGAATTACTTCGCTGTTGGACATTCCAGCGAGTGCTTCAGCTTCATCAAAGACTGGGTGGAAAAGAAGATTCGACGCCACATGGGTCGATCTCGGAATCGACGGGGCTTCGGCTGGAAGAGGTGGAGTAGGCGCTGGCTGCATGAAGAACTGAAGCTGTTTAATGGCTATCGGGTTCGTCGTACTGCCGCGCCGAAAGCGTCCCCAGCATGACAGGTCTCATAACTCTTGATGTGAAGCAAACAGGAGAGCGTAGTGCCGGAAATCGGCAAGCTGCGTTCGACGTGGCGGGAGCTGGAAACGCGACTATGGTTGCCGGATTGCGGGCCATCGCGAAAGCGGTGGAGTCGCCACCGGCGCCTACCGGTGCGCGCGCCAGTTCTCGACCCTACCGATGAGCGGGATGTGGAAACGGGGTTAGGGCGAGGTTACTCAGGCACCGCCAGACGAAAGAGGCGGCAACAGACAAACCGAGCCTAACGCTACCGCGCCACATCTCGATACCGTATTGGGCTGGCCGAGATTGATGACATGGATACCAGCCCCGCCTGGCTTGAAATTTCGGCCGAACGCAAGAAGTGGGCTGCGCTGCTGCCGAAGCGGTTCGACCAGTTGCTGCCCTGGCTGCTCGCACAAAGCGAGGACGTGACAAGCAACCTGTTTGCGTTCTGTGTGGCGGCGACGGTTGACGGCGTGAGTATCACGGACACTGCGCATCCGGTGAATGCAATTGCGGACATGCTTGAGCTTGACATGACGAAGTACTGGACGCCGACCCGGGCAAGCTACCTGAACCATGTGCCGAAATCGCGCATTGTCGAGGTGGTGTCCGCTGCGGTGTCGCCGGATGCTGCTGCACCGCTGGCCGCGATGAAGAACGACGCCGCAGCAGAGGCGGCGCAATTGCGGCTCGCGCCGAGTGGCTGGTTGCCGGAAGTGCTGACGAACCGGCAGAAACCGCAAGCCTACGATAGTGCGGATGACCATTCGGAGGACCACGAACAGGAAGGATGACGCGGTGAACCGATGCCCGGGCTGACGCGCCCGGGCGTTTCCCCTGACTTTCCAGCACTCCAGCTGGAGTTTTTAGTAGAAACCCAGGATCGACGCGGGCGAATTCTCGAGAAGGCTTGATGGGGAAGGATCTGTGGGCGAGCTCAGTGTGAGCGATTGGGCGGATTGTCTAGGGGCGACTTGACACGCGGTAGTTTATAAACTACAATTATGTTATGGCAATCGAGATCAAACAGACCGAAACATTTCGCTTGTGGGAGTCCCGGCTCAGGGATCGACGGGCGCGAACCATGATCGCGGCCAGGGTGTTTCGACTGGCCCAGGGACTCTCGGGCGACATAGC
>Ga0302178_10001321_pt1 | contig 20949 bp, 18 predicted proteins | sample I_Palsa_E1_3_FD_198790 | JGI IMG/M metagenome (GOLD analysis project Ga0302178, IMG submission 198790) | Peat permafrost microbial communities from Stordalen Mire near Abisko, Sweden - I_Palsa_E1_3 | ecosystem: Environmental > Terrestrial > Soil > Palsa > Peat permafrost | place: Sweden... | reverse complement strand
CTGCCGACTTTGAAGACCCTGGCGTCAGCCATGAGACCAGTGTTACTTCGGGCGGTGGTGAGGGCCAGCGACGGAACGGGGATGACACCCACGGAATGCATGCCCGCGGTAGACCGGAGGCATCCGGGCCCGGCCCCGCGGGATCCTCGGCTGGGTCCTCCGGGCCCCCGGGATCGTCCCAGCCGCCAGCATCCGAGCCGCCAGCGTCCCAGCTACCTCAGCCGTCCGCGTCTCAAGAGCCTCAGCCTCACCTGGAAGAAAACCAGTCCCAGGCCTCCCAAGTCCCGACGTCTCGGCCGCCGCTGGCAGATCAAGCGAACCAGCCGACCAAAGCCGACCAACCGGATGACATGGGCGATTCGGATCGTGCGGATGACGCCGCAGGAGATGACGATACGGTCCGCCACCAGAGTCCGCGCCACGCAGCGGGTCCCGCCGATGCCCCCGGCCCGGCCAGTGTCCCCGGCCCGGCCGACGTCGTGATCCCGGCTGCCCCCGCCGTGGCCGACCGCCCCGAGGATGTCACCGCTGCCGGGTCCCCCGCGAGCGCTGCCGGGTCCCCCGCGAGCGCAACCGCCTCGTCCCCGGCTTCCCCGGCCCCCTCCCGGACGCGCGCGGGGTCCCACGCGGCCGCCGAGTCGCACGTGCGGGTAGACGCGCGGCTGCTCGAGGCGGCTTTGCTCAACCTGCGCAAGCGGATCGCGGCCGTCCCGCTGGTGTTCGAGATCGCCGGTTCGGCCGAGGTGAAGACCGAACGCACCAAGCTTCTCAGCCAGATCGACGACTACCTGCTGCCCCGGGTACGCCGGTCCGCCGCGCCCGTGCTGGTGGCCCTGGTCGGCTCCACAGGCGCCGGGAAGTCGACCCTGGTGAACAGCATCGTCGGTACCCACGTGAGCGCGACCGGCGTGCGCCGGCCGACGACCAACAGCCCGGTCCTGGCCTGCCACCCCGATGACATCGACTGGTTCGCCGAGAACAACTTCCTGCCCACCCTGCCCCGGGTCCGCCAGGAAGGGCTGGCCCGGCCGGGCCGAGACGGCCTGCTGGTCCTGGCCGCCAGCGAGGGCATGCCGCGGGGTATCGCGCTGCTGGACACCCCCGACATCGACTCGGTGGTCAAGGCCCACCACGAGTTCGCCTACCAGTTCCTGGACGCCTCGGACCTGTGGTTGTTCATGACCAGCGCCAGCCGGTACGCCGACGGGCCGGTCTGGGAGATCCTCCAGCACGCCCGGGAGCGGAAGGCCTCACTCGGGGTGGTCCTGTCCCGGGTCCCGCAGACCTACCGGACCGAGCTCAGCGAGCACTTCAACGCCATGCTCGACGCGAACGGGATCGCGGCGGACAACCGCTTCGTCATCTTGGAGACCCCGCTCATCGACGGCATGCTGCCGCCCGAGTCCTACCAGCCGATCCGCGACTGGCTGGCCGACACCGCCGCCCGGAGCGACCGGCGGGTCGCGGTGCTCTCGCAGACCATGTCGGGCGTGCTCGACACGTTCAAGTCGCGGGTTGCGGCCATGGCCGCTCACGTCGAAGCCCAGGTCGTGCTGCGCGCGGAGCTGCGGCGGACCGCGGAGGCCTCCTATGAGCGGGCCTTCGCCGAAGCGAACGCCGGCCTGAAGAACGGCAGCCTGCTCACCGGCGAGGTGCTGGCGCGCTGGCAGGACTGCGTGGTCGGCGGTGACCTACGGCCACGCCGCGGCGGAAAGCCCGCGAAGAGCGCCGGCCGGAAGGGCAAGCGCGCGCGGCGAGGGGCGTCGCGGCCCGCGGCGCTGAACACCGCGCTGCGCTCGGCGATAGAGTCGTTCATCGTGTCCATCACGGACCGCGCTGCCGAGCACGTGGACGGCAGCTGGCGCGGTAGCCCCGCCGGCACCGTACTGCTGGAGGATGCCGCCGCCGACCGGGCCCGCGGCGAGTACGCCAACCAGGTCTTCGAATCCGCCTTCGGGACCGGCGCGGCCGAGCCGTCGGAGGCCAGCCAGGCCACCGCCTTCAGCCGGTCCTCGCCCGACCTGTCGCTGCGCGCGGCGCGCGCCGTCGGCGCCTGGCAGGACCATCTGGCCCGGCTGGTCGACGCCGAGGACCACCGGACCGGGGCCAAGCGGACCTTCTTCGACGACGAGTCGCTCGCCCTGGTCGTCCTGGTCGCCATGCTCGGCGAGGACGCACCAGGCGCGGACACGCCAGCCACCGAGGACGAGGACACCAACATCTACACCGAACCGCGGCGGCTGCTGGCCTCGGTGTACGGCGCCGGGATGCTGGCCGGGATCCTGGCCAAGGCCCGTGCCGACCTGATCCAACGGGTCCGGCTGCTGCTGGACGAGGAAATGGTCAGGTACGTCGAGGTGATCGAGGCGGCCGGGCCGTGCGATGAGGTTGCGGCGATCCGGCTGTACCAGGCGGAATACTCGCTCGAGGCGGTCAGGTGACAGCGAACACGATCGGGGTGAGCGGGCTGAGCCACTCACGCCTGCCGGCCAGGCTGGCCGCTCTCACCGAGCTGGCCAGGATCGCGGCCGGGCGAACCGGATCCGAAGGGTTCAACGAGGAACTGCTCGCCGACGCGGAGAAGCTGCTCCGGCGGTCCGGTGAGCGAATGCGGATGTCCGCCTCGCACACCGTGGTGGCCCTGACGGGCGGTACCGGGAGCGGCAAGTCCTCGCTGTTCAACGCCCTGGCCGGGGCGACCTTCTCTCCTGCCGGAGTGATGCGACCGACCACCAAGCACCTGCACGCGTGCGTGTGGGGGATGGAGGGCGCCGCCCCGTTGCTGGACTGGCTCAGCGTGCAGCGGCGGCACCGCTACGCGCGGGCCAGCGCGCTCGACGAGGGCGAGGCGTCGCTGACCGGGCTGCTCCTGCTCGACCTGCCCGATCACGACTCGGTGGTCACCGGCTCGGCGGCGATGGTCGACCGCCTGGTCAAGCTGGCGGACATGCTGGTCTGGGTGCTCGACCCGTTGAAGTACGCGGACGCGTCCGTTCACCGGCGGTACCTGGTCCCGCTGGCCGGGCACGCGGCCGTGACCACCGTGGTGCTCAACAAGTCCGACACGCTGACCCCCGAGCAAGTCGCCGACTGCGCGGCCGACCTGCGTCGGCTGCTCGACGCCGAGGGACTGTCGGAGACGCCGGTGCTGGTGACCTCCGCGGCCACCGGAGCCGGCCTTGACGAGCTGCGCCGCACGCTGGCCACCGTGGTCGCGGCCCGGCAGGCGGCCAGCGACCGGATCGCGGCCGACATCGATGCTCTGCTGGAGCGGTTCGCCGTCTACGCCGGTGACTCCGTGCCCGGCTGGCTGGCGCCCGTGGCGTCCGCGCAGCTGGTGGCCGCACCGACCACCGAGGCGACCGCGACGGTCAGCAACGGACCCGCCCCCGCCAACACCCAGACATTGGAACGGCCGCCCTGGGAGCACGACGGCTGGGTCGATAGCCGCGCGGCGGAGGAGCCGGCAGGCACGGCGCAGGCGTCCCGGCCGCCCTGGTCCGACAAGACCGAGAACGAGCCCGGCGCGGGAAAGCCCGGCGCGGGAACGAGCCCGGACGCCCCGGCGAACGGCCGCACGGCCAGCGCCGCTGACTGGCAGCCCTGGCAGACGACCGCCGCGCCCACTAAGCCGGCCTCCACGTCGCGTCCGCCGTGGGAAGACGCCTCGTCCGACCGCCCGGGCGGCGGGGCGCCCGCCCTCGATCCCGTGATGTACATTCCCTCCGGGCCGGCCGCCGCGCTGACCGCCGCGTCCGCCAAGGCCGCCGGCGTGGCAGCCGCGACGGAGACCCTGAACGGCGCCCGCGAACGCCGGGCCATGAGCTACATCGGCTGGCCGCCCGCGCGGCTGGTCGCGCGGCTGCGCGGCGGCGCGCCAACCTCGGCGCGCAAGCTGCTGGCCGGCGAGTCCGCTGATGGCGCGCAAGCGCAGCGTTCCGACATGGACAACGCGATCACGGTGTTCGCCGAGGAGGTCGGCGGCTCGCTGCCGGAGCCCTGGTCGCGGACTGTACGGGCGGCGGCCCGGTCGCGGGCCAACGAGGCCCAGGCCGCGCTGGGCGCGGCCGTGGCCCAGGGGCTGCCGTCGCGGGACAAGGTCACCGGGTGGTGGCGGCTGATCGCGGCTGTGCAGTGGCTGCTGATGCTCCTGACACTGGCCGGACTGGTCTGGATCGTGCTGATCCTGTCCCTGCACGGGTCGCACAAGTCGTCGTCGCTGATCAGCGACACCGCGCTCGCCCCCTGGCTCGGGGTCATGGTGGTCGCGCTGCTGCTGTTGGGCGGGCTGATCGAATCGTGGTGCCAGAACATGGTGGTGCTCGCGGCCGACCGCGAGCGAGAACAAGCCAATCAGGCCATCATGTCCCGGATCGCCGCCGTCACCAGCGAGCTCGTCCTAGCTCCGGCCGGGCGCGAACTCGCCGACTACGAGCGCTTCCGCGCCGAGCTGGCCGCTGCTCGCGACGGCGCTGACCCGGCCAGATCATCGTCATCGTTACCGGAACATGACCGGCACGCGTGACGGAGGTGGTATGTCCGGGCGGCCTGAGGCTGAAGACAGCGCCGATATCGACCAGCTGCTCGACCTGGCCACGCCCTGGTGCCTGATGGTCGCCGCCACCTTGCGCATTCCCGCCCTCATCGCGGAAGGCCACCACGACATTGCCGACCTGGCCGTGGCGGCCCGCTGCGACCGCGATGCGCTGCACGCCGTCCTGGACCACCTGGTCGCCAAGGGCGTGTTCCGGCAGCCAGCGCCCGGGCACTTCGCCTGCAATCACGCAGCCGAGCAGCTCGCCGATCCCGCGCGCTTCCTGGATCTTGAGGGCATCGGGGGCCGGATGGCCCACACCTGGGGCACGATGCTGGACTACGTCCGCACCGGCCAGCCCGCCTACCAGAAGGTGTTCGGCCGGCCGTTCTGGGAGGACCTCGCCGCGCACCCGAAGATCGCGGCGGACTTCGACGCGCTCATGGGACCCGCCGGGCACGGCACGCCGGACTTCGACATCGAGCTCGCCGGCGGGTGGGACGCGATCCGCGCGGTGGTGGACGTCGGGGGCGGCACCGGCGCCATGCTGGCCTCCCTGCTGCGCCGCCATCCCCACGTGCAGGGCATCCTGGTCGACTTCCCCGGCACCATCGCCCGGGCCAGCGAGCTTCTGACCAGCGCCGGGGTCGCCGACCGGGTCACCCTCCAAGGCCAGAGCTTCTTCGACCCGCTGCCCTCCGGAGCCGATCTGTACCTCCTCAAGAGCGTGCTGAATGACTGGCCCGATGAGGAGACGGTCGCCATCCTCCGCCGCTGCGCCCAAGCCGCCCAAGCCGCGACAACCGGGGGAACCGTCGCCGTCCTCGGCGGCGTCTCCGCCGACGACGCACCGCGGTCCCTGGGCATCGACATGCTGGTCGCAGGCGGCAAGACCAATACGCTCACCCAGTTCACCGAACTGGCCAAGCGAGCCGGGCTCGAAATCCTGGCTGCGGGCACCCAAGCCTCCGGCCGCTTCGTAGTCCAGTGCCGACCAGCCAACGAACCCGCCCCCGCGCAAGAAGGTGCCGGCGCGGGAAGGTAACAGCACAGAAGGGCAGAAGCATGACCCAGGAAGGCAACGAGGCCGCCCGGGCCCGCAGGCTCGTGCACGGGCAGGTCTGCTACCTGCAGATGCCGGCCGTCGACAGCGCCCGGGCGGCCGCGTTCTATGAGGCCGTCTTCGGTTGGCCGACCGAACACCCCTACCAGGACTTTGAGTCCCCTGGCCTGATCGGCCAGTGGGTGCCGGGCCGCCCGCCAGCCCCGGACGCCGGACCGATGATCTGGATCCACGTGGCCGACCTGGACCAGACGCTGGCCACCGTCGTCCAGCACGGCGGCGAGATCATCGATCCTCCGTCACCCGACGGCCCCAACCGCACGCTGGCCACCATCGTCGATCCGGAAGGCAATCCCGTCGGCCTGGCCAGCCACGCCAGCGCCAACGACGGCACCGCCAGCGCCAGCAAAGCCCCGGCCACGAACGATTAAGCCACGGGCGGAACGCCTCCGGGTAAGCAGCCTTCCCAACTCCCTGTTGCACTGTAATGCTGTAATCAAGATACGGATGCCCCGGGAGATCACATGGAGGCTAGTAACCCGCTGGACGCGTACTCGCAGATCGTCTCCGGCGCGGCCGAACGGCTCACGCCCAAGGTCGCGAGCCTGCGCGTCCCGCGTCAGGGCAGCCGGGGAGGGACGGGGGAGAGCCTCGGCTCGGCCGTCGTCTTCACCGGCGACGGGTTCCTGCTCACCAACGCGCACGTGGTCGGCCAGGCGAACGGCGGCACCGCGGCGTTCTCCGACGGCACCTCGGTGCCGTTCCGGGTGGTGGGCGCCGACCCGCTGTCCGACCTGGCGGTGCTACGCGCGAACGGCGAGACCCCGGCGCCGGCCGAGCTCGGCGAGGCCGACCAGCTCGTCGTCGGCCAGCTTGTGGTCGCGATCGGTAACCCGCTCGGCCTGGCCGGCTCGGTCACGGCCGGCGTGATCAGCGCGCTCGGCCGCTCCCTGCCCGCCCGCGGCCGGGTCATCGAGGACGTCATCCAGACCGACGCCGCGCTCAACCCGGGCAACTCCGGCGGCGCGCTGGCCGACGCGAACGCCCGCGTGGTCGGCATCAACACCGCCGTGGCCGGCGTGGGCCTGGGCATGGCGGTCCCGGTCAACGGCACCACCCGCCGGATCATCTCCGCGCTGATGGCCGACGGCCGGGTCCGGCGTGCCTACCTGGGCCTGGCCATGATGCCGGGTCCGGTGCCCGCCGCCTGGCGGGAGCGCCTGGGTCGCAAGACCGGCCTGCTCGTCGCCCAGGTGGTGGCCGGCGGCCCCGCCGACCGGGCCGGCCTGCGCGCCGGGGACCTGCTGCTCACCGTGGCCGGCAAGCCGGTCGCGGTCTCCCAGGACCTGCAGCGGCAGATGTTCTCCGAGGCGATCGGCCAGCCGCTGGCGATCACCGTGATGCGCAACGGCGCCCTGGTCGACGTCATCGCCGAGCCCACCGAGCTAGTCGCCGCCTAGCCCTTCACCAGCCCCACCAGCCCCACCCACCCCATTTCCCGGGAGCGTTCGGGCGTGCGGGAGCGTCTGGGGGTCCATAGCGCCTAAAACCCTCCCAGGAACCCTAATCCACCGCAGTAAGCGGGGGATACCCCGCGTCGCGCAGGAACCGGCGCACAGCTCTGGGGCTCGTGAGGCGAAAGAAGCGCAGGTGCCCGTAAGCCGAGTCGGTCATGGCCGCCTCGTACCGCGCCCGATTCCTCGCGTGCGTCTGCCAGGCCCAGACGATGACCGACTCCTCCTTGTCCAGGGTGAAGAGGTTCCGCCACCGCTCGCGGTTGCCGTTCCACAGCTCGGTCCGCCCCGCCACCCGCAAGACGGTACGCCAGATGATCCGGCGCATCACGATCCGCTTCGGCAGGTCGAGGACGACGACGGTGTCGGCCCGCGCCCACACGATGTCCCGGACCGTGCTGTAGTTGCCGTCGATGACCCAGCGCTCGCCGTCCACCGCAGCGGCTACCCGCGCCTGGTACTCCGCCGCGGGCAGCGGCTGCCAGTCCGGCTGGTGGTAGACGGAATCCAGTTCCAGCCAGGGCGCGCCGAGGATCCGCGCCAGCGACGAAGCGAGCGTCGACTTGCCCGAGCCTGAGGTCCCCACCACCGAGACGCGCCGCACAGCCGCCGAACCTACCAACCGAACGCCCGCCTGTCACCTCGATTACCGCCCTGCCATGATGGGCACATGCCCGCCAGCCACGAACCGATTCACGCGCCGCGCGGCTCCCAGCTCACCTGCAAGGGATGGCCGCAGGAAGCCGCGATGCGCATGCTCATGAACAACCTCGACCCCGAGGTGGCCGAACACCCCGACCAGCTCATCGTCTACGGCGGCTCCGGTCGCGCCGCCCGCAGCTGGGACGCCTACGCGGCGATCATCAGGACCCTGCAAGGCCTCGAGAACGACGAGACGCTCCTGGTCCAGTCGGGCAAGCCGGTCGGCGTAGTAAAAACCCACGAGTGGGCCCCCAGAGTGCTCATCGCCAACTCCAACCTGGTCCCGCAGTGGGCCACCTGGGAGGAGTTCCGCCGCCTGGAGCAGCTCGGCCTGACCATGTACGGCCAGATGACGGCCGGCTCCTGGATCTACATCGGCACCCAGGGCATCCTGCAGGGCACCTACGAGACGTTCGCCGCGATCGCCGCCAAACGCTTCGGCGGTAGCCTCCGCGGCACCATCACCCTGACCGCCGGCCTGGGCGGCATGGGCGGCGCTCAGCCGCTGGCCGTGACCATGAACGGCGGCGTGGTCATCTGCGTCGATTGCGACCAGTCCCGGATCACCCGCCGGATCGAGGGCGGCTACCTCGACGAGCAGGCCAAAGACGTCGACGACGCCGTCAAGAGGGCCACCCAAGCCCGCGACAAAGGCGAGGCGCTGTCGATCGGCCTGCTCGGCAACGCCGCCGACATCTTCCCGAAGCTGCTCGAGCACCACGCGCCCATCGACATCGTCACCGACCAGACCTCGGCCCACGACCCGCTCACCTACCTGCCCCGCGGCGTCGACTTCGAGGACATGGCCGCCCTGCGCGCCGAAGACCCGGAAGGCTTTACCCAACGGGCCCGCGACTCGATGGCCGAGCAGGTCTCCGCCATGGTCGGCTTCCTCGACGCCGGGGCCGAGGTGTTCGACTACGGCAACTCGATCCGCGGCGAGGCCCAGCTGGCCGGGTACGACCGGGCCTTCGAGTTCCCGGGCTTCGTCCCGGCCTACATCCGGCCGCTGTTCTGCGAAGGCAAGGGCCCGTTCCGCTGGGTCGCGCTGTCCGGCGACCCGAACGACATCGCCGCCACCGACCGGGCCATCCTCGACCTGTTCCCGCAGAATGAGGCCCTGGCCCGGTGGATCCGGCTGGCCGAGGAGAAGGTCCACTTCCAGGGCCTGCCGGCCCGGATCTGCTGGCTCGGCTACGGCGAACGCCACCTGGCCGGCCTTCGCTTCAACGACATGGTGAAGAGCGGCGAACTCAAGGCCCCGATCGTCCTCGGCCGTGACCACCTGGATTGCGGCTCGGTCGCGTCGCCCTACCGGGAGACCGAGGGCATGGCCGACGGTTCGGACGCGATCGCCGACTGGCCGCTGCTGAACGCCCTGGTCAACACCGCCTCCGGCGCCTCCTGGGTGTCCATTCACCACGGCGGCGGGGTCGGCATCGGCCGCTCCATCCACGCCGGCCAGGTTTGCGTGGCCGACGGCACCGACCAGGCCGCCCAGAAGCTGGAGCGTGTGCTGACCAATGACCCCGCGATGGGCGTGATCCGGCACACCGACGCCGGCTACGAACAGGCCGCGGCCGTCGCCGTCCAGCGCGGCATCCGGGTGCCCATGACCGAGCAGAGATGACCTTCGCCGAGCTCTGGCGCGAGCTCGAGCCGATCGGCCGCGACCCGCAGACCGGCGGCTACCGTCGCTACTCCTGGACGCCGGCCGACACGGCCTGCCGGGCCTGGTTCACCGGCCAGGCCGAGCGGCGCGGCCTAGCCGTGGAAACCGACAACAACGGCAACCTGTGGGCCTGGTGGGGACCGAAGGGCCCCGGTGCCGTCGTGACCGGCAGCCACCTGGATTCGGTCCCGGACGGCGGCGGCTTCGACGGGGCACTGGGCGTCGTCACCGCCCTGGCCGCCGTGGACCTGCTGAAAGCCAAGCCCTTTTATCCCGAACGAAGCGTGGTTCTTGCCGCCTTCACCGAGGAAGAAGGCGCGCGCTTCGGCGTCTCGTGCCTGGGCAGCCGCCTGCTGACCGGGGTCGTCGACCCGGACGCCGCGCGGGCTCTAACCGACGACGCCGGCACCACGCTGGCGCAGGCCATGATCGCCGCGGGTCAAGATCCCGGCTACCTCGGTCCCCGCGACGACCTGCTGGACGGCATCGCCGCCTTCGTCGAACTGCACGTCGAGCAGGGTCGCGCGCTCGCCCCCCAGGGCGCCGCCCTGGGCCTGGCCGAGGGGATCTGGCCGCACGGGCGGTGGCGGTTCGACTTCACGGGCCGCGCCGATCACGCCGGGACGGCGCGGCTCGCCGACCGCCGCGACCCGATGCTGCCCTACGCGGGTACCGTGCTGGCCGCCCGCCAGGCCGCCGCGGAGAACGGCGCCGTGGCCACGTTCGGCAAGGTCATCGTCGAACCGAACGGCACCAATGCGGTGCCCTCGGCGGTCCGGGCCTGGCTGGACGCCCGCGCCGCGGACGAAGAAACCATGGCCAGGACGGTCACCACGGTCCGTTCGGCCGCAGCAGGGTTTGCGGAAGAACACGGGGTCACGCTCAGCGTGCGCGAAGAGTCGGTCACCCCGCTCGTGCGTTTCGATGAGGGTCTGCGGGACCGGATCGCCGCCACCCTCGCCGCGGCCGGGATCAGCACGCCGGTGCTGCCCACCGCCGCCGGGCACGACGCCGGGTTCCTCGCCGCCCGGGTCCCGGCCGCCATGCTGTTCGTCCGCAACCCGACCGGCATCTCGCACTCGCCCGCCGAACACGCCGACCTGGCCGACTGCGAAGCCGGCGTCACCGCCCTGGCCGCCGTCCTGGCCGACCTCGCGGGCCCGACGTGACCCAGGCCACCCAGTCCGTTCCTCGCCGCTGGCTGGCCGACCTGGCCTGGCTCCCCGGCCAGGGCGTCCGCCGCGACGTCCTGATCGAAGCCGACGGCGACCGCTTCACCGCCGTCGCCCCCGGCGCGCCAGCCCCGCCCGACACGACACGCCTTCATGGCCTCACGCTTCCCGGCTTGGCCAACGCGCACTCACACGCGTTCCACCGCGCGCTGCGCTCTGTTACCCAGGCCGACCGCGGCACGTTCTGGACCTGGCGCGAGCGGATGTACGAGGTCGCGGGCCGGCTCGACCCGGACAGCTATTACCGGCTGGCCCGGGCCACCTTCGCCGAGATGGCGCTGGCCGGGGTGAGCTGCGTGGGGGAGTTCCACTACCTGCACCACCAGCCGGGCGGGCACCCGTACGCCGACCCGAACATCATGAGCCGCGCCCTGGTGGACGCCGCCGCCGAGGCGGGCCTGCGCATCACGCTGCTCGACACCTGCTACCTGACGGGCGGCCTGGCCGAGGAAGGCCTGCTGCCGCTGGCCGGACCCCAGCTGCGGTTCAGTGACGGCGACGCCGTGCGCTGGGCGGCGCGGGTCACCGCCTTCGACTGCGACGAGCACGGCATGATCGCCCCGCACGCCCAGGTCGGCGCCGCGATCCACTCCGTCCGCGCGGTGCCGCGGGGGCAGATGCACCCGGTGGTGGCCTGGGCCCACCGGTTCGGCGCCCCGCTGCACGTCCACCTGTCCGAGCAGCGGGCCGAGAACGAGGCGTGCCAGGCGGTCTACGGGATGTCGCCCACCCGACTGCTGTACGAGCAGGACGTGCTCGGCCCGCGGACGACGGTCGTGCATGCCACCCACCTGGACGACGCTGACCTGGAACTGCTCGGCGGCGAGCGAGTGTTCGCCTGCCTGTGCCCGACCACCGAACGCGACCTGGGTGACGGCCTGGCCCCGGCCCAGGCCCTGGCCGCGGCGGGCTGCCCGCTGACCCTGGGTAGCGATAGCCACGCGGTGATCGACATCCTGGCTGAGGCACGCGGCGTCGAGTACGCCGAACGCCTGGCCCGCCGCGCCCGCGGCCACTTCACCGCCGAGGACCTGATGCGCTCCGCGACTACCGACGGGCACACCAGCCTGGGCTGGCCTGACGCGGGAGAGATCACCCCCGGCGCCCGGGCCGACCTGGTCGCCGTGTCCCTGGACACCGTGCGGACCGCGGGCACCGCCGAGGCCGCGGTCCTGGAGGCGGCCGTGTTCGCCGCCACCGCGGCCGACGTCACCGACGTCGTGATCAGCGGCCGCGACGTGGTCGGCGGCGGTGTCCACCTGCTCGTCCCCGACGTACCAGGCGAGCTGTCCCGTTCGATCCGCGCCGTTCTGGGTTGAGAATGGCGCGGCATTATCGCGCAACGCGTCGCGGATGGCAACTGGTTGTCCACAGGCGTGCCTGCTTTGTCGGGGTTATCCACAGGGGCGCGATGAGGCACGGCGGGGGGAGGCGCATCGCGGCACCGTGGAGGAACCGGCAGCCGTGGGGCTGCCGGGCATCCCCAAGGAGGATCGTGATGAGCCAGGGCGGATACGTGACGCTCGTGGGCTTCGTAGCCCAGGACCCAATTCAGCGCCCGACCAAGAACGGCGTCTTGGTCACCGATCTGCGCGTGGGCACGACGCCTCGCGTGCGGGACCAGGTGACCAACGAGTGGCGCGACGGGGACACGTCGTACTACGACGTCAGCTGCTGGCGCAGGCTCGGTGAAAACGTCCGGGCTAGCCTGCGCAAGGGCGACCCAGTGATGATCAAGGGGAAGTTCAGGTCCCGGACGTTCACGGACAAGAACGGGGTGTCCCGGACCGTGATCGACATCGTGGCCGACACCGTCGGGCATGACATGAACCGCGGCGTAGCCAACTACCTGCGTCTGCACCGTCCCGTGACCACCGAAGGCGGCTCGGTGGCCGCAACATCGCAGGACATGGCCGACGGTCGAGAGCTGACCGAGGACCAGGACTTGCTCGACGATGAGGCGATCGAGCATTTCGGACGTGAACTTGCCGGCCTCGGCGAAGCCGAAGTCACGACGCAAGATCTCGAGGAGGACGAGGCGACCGACGCCACGGCGTCGTCAGCACCGTCAGTCCCCTTCTGAGTGCTAGATCCAGATAACGCCTCGCACCGATCTACCCCCCTCAAATCGGGCGCCGCACGGAGCGGATACGCCGCATACCGTAGCGTAGCCGCTCCAGCGGCGCCAATCGTACTATCTGTCACAGCAACGGCGTGTCTTCTCTTGAGTCACTGCTGGTTGGAAGCGCTCGCCATCCGCCGTCCCCCCGGACGGGCCAGCTAACATACCGGTTTTGCCGACGCGCTGGCACTCACCGCATTTACAATATTACCCAACGTGATAACCGGGCCTGGCGGGGGTCCGCATCAGCCTAGCTGACCGAGGCGGAAGGCATGTCAGCAGTCCAAGAGGCGATCGGGCGGCGCCACCGGGATCTTCGGCGCCTGATCAGGTGGTCCCCGCGCTGGGGGCCGTGGAGGGATTGTCCTCCCGGGCTCACATCGGGCTGGCCCCTGCTTACCATGCCGACTTCACTGGTCGTATACGTGCTGAGCATCCTCGCCTGCGACCTGGGACTTATCGGCTGGGAACTCACCCACACGCAGCCGCGCGCAGGCCACCTGGCGGTGTTCGCCGCGCTACTTGCTCCCGCCGTGATCTGCATCGAGGCCATGCGCCGGCTCGGCCAGCCGTCCGGGGTGTCGCGGGACCTCTTGTCCGCCTGGTGGCTGCCGATCGCGCTGCTGCTGCCGCCGGTCTACGTGCTGCTCGCGCCGTTCGGCATCGGCCCGGTTCTCTACCTGCGGGCCCGCCGGATACCTATGTACCGCCGCGTGTTCAGCTCGGCCGCGCTCGGGCTGGCGGGCGCTGCCGCGTCGGCCACGTTTCACCTGGCCGTCCCGCAGGCGTTCCGGATCAGCCTGGAAGGCTCGCACGAGTGGCTCACGCGGCCGACCGTGATCTTGATCGCGGTCGGCTGCGCGGTCCTGTTCGCCGTGCTCAACACGGGCATCGTCGCGGTCGCCGTGCACCTGGCCGATCCCGAGGCGCGACTGGCCAAGGTGCTCTGGGACCGGGAAACCTTGCTGCTCGACCTCACCGAGACGTGCGTCGGCATCCTCGTCGCCGTGACCTGCGCGCTCAGCTTCCTGCTGCTGCTCATCGCCCTGCCGCCGGTCATCCTGCTGCAGCGCAGCCTCATGCACCAGCAGCTGGCCGCGGCCGCCCGCACCGACCCCAAGACCGGGCTGCTGAACGCCACCGCCTGGCAGCGGGAGGCCGATGCTCAGGTCACCCGGGCGCTGCGGGGCAGCGCTCCGCTTTCCCTGTTGCTCGTGGATGTAGACCACTTCAAGCAGGTCAACGACAGCCACGGCCACCTCGTCGGAGACGACGTCCTGCGCGCGCTGGCCACCGAGTTGCGTCAGCAGGTCCGTGAGTCAGACGTGGTAGGCCGGTTCGGCGGGGAGGAGTTCACCGTCCTGCTGCCCCAAACCGACAGCGACGGCGCGTGCCGGATCGCCGAGCGGCTGCGGAGCGGCGCGGGGTTGCTCAGCGTGGCCGCCGACCCGGCGACCGACACCAGGATCAGTGTCACCGTCTCGATCGGAGTAGCCGTGCTCGGTGAGCATGGCAGTGGCCTGTTCGAGCTGCTCGCGGCGGCCGACCTGGCCCTGTACCGGGCCAAGGAAGCCGGCCGGAACCAGGTACGCATGTACGCCCCGCAGCAACCGCAGATGGCGCCCGCCGACCAGGAGATTGACGAGGCAACCGGCGCGTGCCCGTAGGCTGGAGTACATGCCGGAGTTCATCTACCAGATGCGAGCCGTGCGCAAGGCGCACGGCGACAAGGTCATCCTCGACAACGTCACGCTGGCGTTCCTGCCCGGCGCGAAGATCGGCGTCGTGGGCCCGAACGGAACCGGCAAGTCGACCCTGCTGCGGATGATGGCCGGCCAGGAGCAGCCGTCCAACGGCGAGGCGCGCCTGATGCCCGGGTACACCGTGGGTCTGCTCGCTCAGGAGCCCCAGCTGGACGACACCAAGACCGTGCTCGGCAACGTCGAGGACGGCGTGGCCGACACCAAGCAGCTGCTCGAGCAGTACAACGAGATCGCCGAGAAGATGGCGACGGACTACTCCGACGCGCTGCTCGAGGAGATGGGCCGCCTGCAGGAGCAGCTCGACCATAAGGACGCCTGGGACCTGGACAGCCAGGTCGAGCAGGCCATGGACGCGCTGCGCTGCCCGCCGCCGGACGCCGAGGTCGCCAGCCTGTCCGGCGGGGAGAAGCGCCGGGTGGCGCTGTGCCGTCTCCTGCTGTCCCAGCCGGACCTGTTGCTGCTCGACGAGCCCACCAACCACCTGGACGCGGAGAGCGTGCAGTGGCTGGAGCAGCACCTGGAGAAGTACCCAGGCACCGTCGTCGCGGTCACCCACGACCGGTACTTCCTGGACGACGTAGCCCAGTGGATCCTCGAGCTCGACCGCGGCCACGCCTACCCCTACGAGGGCAACTACTCCACCTATCTGGAGACCAAGGCCGCCCGGCTGAAGGTCGAAGGCGCCAAGGACGCCAAGAAGCGCAAGCGCTTGGAGGACGAGCTCGAGTGGGTCCGGTCCAGTCCGCGGGCGCGCCAGGCCAAGAGCAGGTCCCGGCTGGAGCGCTACGAGGAGATGGCCGCCGAGGCCGACAAGAACCGCAAGCTGGACTTCGAGGAGATCCAGATCCCGCCGGGTCCCCGCCTGGGCAGCGTGGTGGTAGAGGTCGGCCACCTGGTCAAGGGGTTCGGCGACCGGTGCCTGTTCGAGAACCTCTCCTTCAGCCTGCCCCGCAACGGCATCGTCGGCGTCCTCGGCCCGAACGGCGTCGGCAAGACCACCCTGTTCAAGATGATCGTGGGCGAGGAGCAGCCCGACGAGGGCACGATCCGCATCGGTGAGACGGTGACCATCTCCTACGTGGACCAGTCCCGGGGCCGGATCGATCCGAACAAGAACGTCTGGCAGGCGATCTCGGACGGCGAGGCGCACATCCGCGTCGGCAACATCGAGATCCCCAGCCGAGCGTACGTGGCCGCGTTCGGGTTCAAGGGCGCGGACCAGCAGAAGCCGGCTGGCGTCATGTCCGGCGGCGAGCGGAACCGGATGAACCTGGCTCTCACCCTCAAGCAGGGCGGCAACCTGCTCCTGCTCGACGAGCCGACCAACGACCTGGACGTGGAGACCCTGGGCTCACTGGAGAACGCGCTACTAGAGTTCCCCGGCTGCGCGGTCATCACCAGCCACGACCGGTGGTTCCTGGACCGGGTGGCGACCCACATCCTGGCCTGGGAGGGCGGCGCGAACTGGTTCTGGTTCGAGGGCAACTTCGAGGCCTACGAGAAGAACAAGGTCGAGCGCCTCGGCGCCGAGGCCGCCCGTCCGCACCGCGTCACCTACCGCAAGCTCACCCGCGGCTAGCCAGATTAGCTAAGGTGGCTAGCGGACCAGCCGGAAGAACGCCCGCACCTCTTCGGTAAAGAGCGATGGCTGCTCGAACGCGGCGAAGTGACCGCCGCGGGCAGGCTCGTTCCAGTACCGGATGTCGGTGAACCGCTTCTGGGCCCACCGCCGTGACGGCCGCTGCAGCTCGGCCGGGAAGACCGAACAGCCCGTCGGCACGTCCACCGTGTCCGCGCGAGAATCGGCGATCCACTCGTTCACCTGGCGGATGCTCTCCCAGTAGAGCCGGGCCGACGACGCGCCGGTGGCGGGCAGCCAGTACAGCATCAGGTTGTCCAGCAGGTCGTCCCGGGTCAGCACGTCGTCCAGCGAGCCATCATGGTCGGTCCACGACCAGAACTTCTCCACGATCCAGGCGGCCAGCGCGGCGGGGGAGTCCGTCAGCGCGTAGCCGATCGTCTGCGGCCGGGTGGCGTGCTCGGTGGAGTAGCCAGAATCCCACTCGGCCGAGTGCCGTAGCCCGGCGAGCGCCGCGCGCTCGGCGTCGGTCAGGTCGCCGAACGTGGCCGGATCCGGCCCGGCCAGCGGCGGGCTGAGATGGATGCCCGCGACATGCTCCGGGTCCTGCAGACCGAGCAGGGTGCTGACGCTGGTGCCCCAGTCGCTGCCTACCGCACCGTAGCGCTGGTAGCCGAGCCTGGCCATCAGCGACGCCCAGGCCGCGGCGATCCGCTCGATGCCCCAGCCGGTACCATCCGGCTTCCCGCTGAACCCGTAACCAGGCAGCGACGGGCAGACGACGTGAAACGCGTCAGCCGCCTGGCCCCCGTGCGAGAGCGGATCCGACAGCGGCCCGATGACCTTGCCGAACTCGACCACCGAGCCGGGCCAGCCGTGCGTAATGATCAGCGGCAGGGCGTCCGGGCGCGGCGAGCGGACGTGGACGAAGTGGACAGCGAGCCCGTCGATCACGGTCCGGAACTGCGGCCGGGCGTTCAACCGCGCCTCGGTGGCCCGCCAGTCGTAGCCGTCAGCCCAGTAATCGCACAGCTCGCGCAGATAGTCCAGCGGCACGCCCTGCGACCAGTCAGCCACTGGCTCGCGTTCGGGCCAGCGCGTCTGCCGCAGCCGCCGCCGCAGGTCGGCCAGCTCAGCCTCGGGAATTTCGATCCGGAACGGGATTACCTCGGCCATGGGACGAGCCTAGGCGCCGGTAGCGTGCGGGAATAACCACCTTTCCGGACCCAAGGACTGGACCAGGGTGCTGCGGCTGCCTCCTTCTTAGCCACCATCTGGAAGTGGACTGGCCGCGCCTTCGTCCCGGGCCGTACCAAGGTCACGAGCAGATGATTCAGGGGCGGCATCAGCCCTAGGGAGGGCTCACTCCGCCGCACCGAATATGTTTCTCGGCCTGGTGCAGGCGCTCGGCGTCCTCGAGCGCACCCCAGTGCCGCGCCCGCTCGAAGTGGCGGGCGATGCGCGCCGCGCGTTCCTGTTTCTCGGCGTAGAAGCGCAGCGCCAGGTTCACTGCGTCCTTCTTGGTTTTCGCCCCGGATAGAGCCATGGCACGCTCGAGCACGTCATCGTCGATGTCGACCCGCGTCACGCTCATGAGCCGCCTCCTGGCGAGTCTTGGTCATGTCCAACATTCCGCCTGCGGCAAGAGTCCTCTCGTTCGGCGAGCCGGTCAACGGCCATGCGAACAATCAAGCCGGGGTGAGGCCGAGGTCGCCGTGGCCCTGCGTCGGCTCGACGTTGACTAGGCTGTGCGCGGCCATCACCAGGTAGTCCCAGAACTGCGCGTCCAGCGCCTGGTCCAGGTCGAGCTTGTCCAGCGCCTCCCGTGCGGCCTGGCGCGGGGTAAGAACTAGATCTTTTCTTCCTACGGGACGTGGTACCTGCGTCCGCACCTGGGTGTCGTGCTAGCCGTACCCGAACTACGCGGCTGGCACGATCGACCGCGAGGCTGGCCTGCCGCAGCATCGAGGTATGAAACAAGAAATGACTATCGCCGACGGCCGACGGGCCGCCACCATGAACGACAATCAGAACATGACCGAGCCGCCCGCGTCGCCGGCCTGGGGGGCGCCCTTCGCGAAGCGATCCTGGGCCGAACTCCGCTACGCGCTCGTCACCCTCCCGCTCGCCATCGCCGCCGTCGCCTTCATCGTGCCCATGTTGTACAACGGGCTTCTGTGGGCGGCGTCCGCGGATGGCGTCTGGAAGCTCGGCGCGGCCAGCCGCTTCCTCGCGCGCAGGCTGCTCGGCGAGGACGTCCCGGCCCCGCCACGGCCGCGGTCTGTGGTGAGCTACAAGGTGCGGACGAAGGACGGCGCCCGCCTGGCCAAGGCCGCGGAAGAGGCCGGGGGGAAGGCACGGGCGTGGGAGTCAAAGCCCGGGGTCACCGTCAGGAGGCTTCCGCCAGCCCGGATCGCCGAACTGGCCGCTGCGGCGGGCATCACGATCGACGAGATGCAGCCGAGCAGTGCGTTCCTCAGCTGGACGGGTGGACGGACGACCGACCCGGTCACCTGGCGGGCACGTGCCTACTTCGGGCTCAAGCTGCCGCTCGCGGTAGTCGGCCTGGCCGTCGCCGCGGTCTGCTGGCTCGGTGGGCTGTATTACCTGACCTTCCCGGCCTGGTGGTCGCTCGGGCTGCACAATACGCTGGGCTTCCACATCATGACCCTCGGCGTCGCGTTTAGCCTCTGCCCGGTCGGCATGGCCCTGCTGGTCACAGGGCCATGGCTGCTGCACGGCGTCACGAACGTCGACTGCTGGCTCATCCGCGGCCTGCTCGGCGCGAGTTCGCCAGCCGAGCGGATCCGTGCCCTCGAAGAGAGCCGGGCCATCGCCGTCGACGACGCGGCTGCACGGCTGCGCGGTATCGAGCGGGACCTGCATGACGGCGCGCAGGCGCAGCTCGTGGCCCTGTCCATGAAACTGGGCCTGGCCCGGGACAAGCTCACCGGCGACGGGCAGGTGGACGTGGCGCGGGTGGCCCGGCTGGTCGAGGACGCCCATGCCGGCATTCTCGAAGCGATCGTCGACCTGCGCACGCTGGCCCGCGGCATCCATCCGCCGGTGCTGGACCAGGGCCTCGCCGACGCGCTGACCACGCTCGCCACGCGCAGCGCCGTCCCGGTCGAGTTGGTCACCGACATCCCGGAGCGGCCGTCGGACGCGATCGAGACCATGGCCTACTTCTCAGCCGCCGAACTGCTCACCAACGTCGCCAAGCACAGCGGTGCCCGGCGCGCGACCTTGGAAGCCGTGCACGTCCCTGGCCTGCTCCGGATCCGGGTTACCGACGATGGCCTGGGCGGCGCCCGTCCGGTGCCCGGCGGGGGCCTGTGCGGGCTGGCCGACCGGGTCCGCGCCGTGGACGGCCGCGTGGACATCGACAGCCCGCGCGGCGGCCCCACCGCGGTGACCGTCGAACTGCCCTCCCGCGCCTGAAAGGTAGCCGGTCAGCATGCGCATCGTCATCGCCGAGGACGCCGCGGTGATCAGGGCTGGGCTAGCCGAGATCCTCACCGACCGCGGGCACGAGATCGTGGCCGCGGTCGGCGACGCCGAGGCGCTCAAGGACGCGGTGGCCGCCGACCAGCCTGACGTCGCGATCGTCGACGTACGGATGCCGCCGAGCCACACCGACGAGGGCCTGCGCGCGGCGATCGCGATCCGCCGCGACCACCCCGGCGTCGGCATCCTGGTGTTCTCCCAGTACATCGAGACCCGGTACGCCGCCGACCTGCTCGCCACGGGCTCCGGTGGGGTCGGCTACCTGCTCAAGGACCGGGTCGCCGACGTCGCCGAGTTCACCGACGCGATCACCAGGATCGCCGCCGGCGGCACCGCACTGGACCCCGAGGTGGTCAGCGGCCTGCTGAACGCGAGCCGTCACGCCAGCGCCCTCGGCACGCTCACCGCGCGCGAGCAGGATGTTCTCGCCCTCATGGCCGAAGGCCGGTCCAACAGCGCTATCGCCGACCGCATCTTCGTTTCCGAGCGAGCCGTCGAGAAGCACATCAGCAACATCTTCACCAGGCTCAACCTGCCGCCATCCGACTCCGACCACCGCCGCGTCCTCGCCGTCCTCGCCTACCTCGGCACCTGACGACCGGTCACCCGCCGCGCCGGCCCCAGCCCCGCTGGATGGCGAGTCAAGCCGGAGTCAGACCCAGGTCGCCGCGGTGCGCCGGCTCCACGTTGACCAGGCTGTGCGCGGCCATCACCAGGTAGTCCCAGAACTGCGCGTCCAGCGCCTCGTCCAGGTCGAGCTCGTCCAGCGCCTCCCGCATGTGGCGCAGCCAGGCGTCCCGCTCGGCCTCGCCGATCGCGAACCGGACGTGCCGCATCCGCAGCCGGGGATGCCCGCGCAGCTCGTCGTAGGTGCGGGGCCCGCCCCAGTACTGGATCAGGAACAGCCGCAGGTGCTCCTCGGCCGGGCCCAGATCCTGCGCCGGGTACACCGGCCGCAGCACAGGATCCTCCGCGACGCCCTGGTAGAACCGGTGGACCAGGCGCCGGAAGGTCTCTTCCCCGCCCACGGCCTCATAGAAGCTGGTCGGCTGGCTCATGCTTGACAGCTTAAGGTGCCGACCCGCGCGGATCGTCCGCGCCAGACGCCTCGGCCACACGCTCCGCCGCGGGCAGCTCCGCCGCCGCGCCCCCGGCCGGCGATCCCGGACCCCCGGGCGGCGATCCCGGATCCCCGGGCGGCGCCGTGATCACGATCGTGTCCGGCCCGGCCGGGGCCACCCCCGCCGCGTCCAGCGTCGCC
>Ga0302178_10001316_pt1 | contig 21006 bp, 19 predicted proteins | sample I_Palsa_E1_3_FD_198790 | JGI IMG/M metagenome (GOLD analysis project Ga0302178, IMG submission 198790) | Peat permafrost microbial communities from Stordalen Mire near Abisko, Sweden - I_Palsa_E1_3 | ecosystem: Environmental > Terrestrial > Soil > Palsa > Peat permafrost | place: Sweden... | reverse complement strand
CTTCGGGGACACGGCGGTCAAGGAGGTCAGCCTGCCGGCCTCTGACCCGCTCGTGCTGGCCGCCGGCGGCACCACGCTCGACGGGAATCTCTCGGCCGGCTTCTACATCGGCGAGACCGCCTGGAATGCCCAGGCGGGCTTTGTCCTGGGCAGCGGAGCATCGGGGGGCGGCTTCAGCCACCTGTACGCGCGGCCCGCCTATCAGGACGGCGTGCCCGGGATCTCGACGATGAGGGGCGTGCCCGACGTGGCCGGCGAGGCTGATCCGAAGGGCGGCTGGGCGTTCGTCTTCACCGGCGGCGGCAAGAGGTGGATCATGCCGTCCTCCGGCACCAGCGCCGCCGCGTCGCTGTGGGGAGGACTTGTGGCGCTGGCCGACCAGTACGGTAACCACGACCTCGGCTTCGTCAACCCCGCCGTCTACCGCATCGCCGGCAGCTCCAGCTACCACCAGGTGTTCCATAACATCACCACCGGTAGCAACATCGTGAACATGCCCTATCCGGCGGCGGGCGTGGCCGGTTACCAGGCCGGCCCCGGTTGGAATCCGGTGACGGGCTGGGGAACCCCCGACGCGCAGGCGCTCGTCCCGCTGCTGGCCGCATGACCAGCGGCCAGGCGTACCCGGCGCACGGGATAGCTGACGCGGGGCCGCCGCCACAGGTGATGGTGGCGGCGGACGGTATCTGCCGGACCTTCGGCAGCGGGCATACGGCTGTCCATGCGCTGCGCGGGGTGTCGTTCACGGTGGACCGCGGTCAGCTGGTGGCCTTGCGCGGGCGATCCGGGTCTGGCAAGACCACGCTGCTGAACATCATCGGCGGCCTGGACGAGCCGACGGCCGGCCGGGTGTGGGTGGACGGCCGCGAGGTGAACCGGATGACCGAGCGGGAGCGGCTGGCGCTGCGGCGGGACCGGGTGGCCTTCATCTTCCAGGCCTTTGGGCTGGTGCCGATGCTGTCCGCGGCGGAAAACGTGGGGATCCCGCTGCGCATCGAGGGTCTGCGGCCGAGTGAGCGCCGGGAGCGGGTGGCGGCCATGCTGGCGCTGACCGGGATGTCCAGCCACGCCGAGCACCGCCCGGGTGAGCTTTCCGGTGGCCAGCAGCAGCGGGTGGCCATCCCGCGCGCTGGCCGGCCGGCCGGGCCTGCTGATCGCGGACGAGCCAACCAGCCAGCTCGACCTGGAGACCGGCCGGCAGATCATGGAGCTGCTGCTCAGCGTGGTGCATTCGGAGGGGATCACCGCCCTGGTCGCCACCCACGACGAGGCGCTGATCGACCTAGCCGACAAGGTCATCTCGCTGCAGGATGGGTCCGTCACCACCGTCAGCAGCACCCCGGGAAGGTAGGCGCCGGATGCGTGGGCTGGGGGTGTCCTTCCTGCTCCGCCGGGCCCGGGTGTCGTGGCTGCTGCTGGCCTGTGTCGCGGTCACGGTCCTGCTCGCCACCGGGCTCGCGGCCCTGCTGTGGACCTTCGCCGGCGCGGTGGTCCCGTTCGGCGCGCAGGGCTTCCTGGCCGATCCGCAGGACCGGGTGCTCGCGATCAACGGCCCGGTCAACGCGCGCGAGGCCGCCGCCGACTCGCAGCAGATCCGGGCCGCGCTGCGCCGGGCGTGGCCGGGGGTCGGGTTCCAGCTGGAAAGCGCGCTGTGGACGGAGCAGCTCCAGCTCCCGTCGCCGGGCGACCCCACGGCCATCAAGCAGATCCAGGTCGCGTCGCTGGCCGGGATCAGCGCCCAGGTGACGCTGACCGCCGGCACCTGGCCCGGTCCGCCGCACCGCGACGGTCCGGTGCCTGCCGCGGTGCCTGCCGCGGTGGCCAGCCAGCTGCACCTGACGGTCGGCTCGGTGCTGACGGGCACCCCCTCCTCCGGCGGGGCGGCGGTCTCGCTGCAGGTCACCGGGCTGTTCCGGGCAAATGACCCGGCGTCGCCTTACTGGGCGCTCGACCTGCTACCGGTCTCAGGGATGAGCGTCCAGCGATACTCCTTCAGCACCCCCGTGTCCACCACCACGAGCTCGTTCAGCAGCTACGGTCCTGCGGTGGTGAACCCGGCCGCGTTCGGCGGGGCGCTCACCGTGCGCCAGGCCTCGTGGATGGTGCTGCCGCAGGCTCCGGCCCTGGCCCGGGGGAACCTCGAGGCGCTCAGCACAGGCACCGGCGCGGCGGTGACGCAGCTGAACGAGCTCCTGCCCGAGGGGCTGACCGTGACCTCGGGCCTGCCGCAGATCCTGGCCGGCATCGCCAGCACCATCGTGCTGACCCGGTCGCTGTTCACGATCGCCGCGCTGCTGTTGCTGCTGGTGGCCGGGGCCGCCCTAGTGCTGGCCGCCCGGCTGCTGGCCGGCCAGCGCGAGGAGGAGTCCGCGCTGCTGCGGGCGCGTGGCGCGACCAGGTGGCAGGTGGTGCGGCCGGTGCTGGCCGAGGCGGTGCTGGTGGGCGCCGTGGCCGGCCTGGTGGGCGTGCTGGCCGGCACCCGCGTGACCGGCGTGTTGGCCAGGCTGGCCGATCTGCGCCTGGACGGTAGCAGCCTGGCCGACCTGCGCCTGGCCGGTTATACGAGCCGCGGCATCGTCCCGCTGGCCTGGCTGTCGGCCCTGGCCATGGTGGTCGTGTGCGCCGCGGTGATGACCTGGCCGGCGCTGCACGCCCCGGCTCCCGACGCCGCCAGGATCCGCCGCGGCCGACAGGCCCGGCTGGCGGGGATCGCCTGGGCGGGCGGCGATCTGGCCCTGGTGGCGCTGGCCGCGGTCGCGGTGTGGGAACTGCACGGCTATTCGGCGGTCGCGCATCCGGCCACGGGATCACTCGGGATCGATCCCGTGGTCGCCCTCGCCCCCGTACTCGCGCTGGCCGGGGTGGCCATCATCCCGCTCCGCGGGCTGCCGCTGCTGGCCAGGCTGGCGGACAAGGCAACCGACCACGGACGGCGGCTGGCCGCCGCCATGGTGAGCTGGCAGATCGCCCGGCGGCCAATCCGCCAGGCGGGCCCGGCCCTGCTCGTGGTGGTCGCCGTCGCGACCACCACGCTGGCGCTGGCCGGGTACGCGAGCTGGCGGGAGTCGGCCGCGGACCAGGCCGCCTTCGCGGTCGGCTCGGATGTACGGGTGGACGCCGCGGACCAGCTGCCGCTGGGCGGCACCGGGGCTATCACCCGGGCACCGGGTGTCACCGCCGCCACGTCGGCCAGCCTCTACGGCATCGCCAACGGAGGCCAGCTGATCGCGCTGGACGCGAGCACGGCGGGTAAGACGATCCTGCTCCGCCCCGACCTGTCGTCGCTTCCGGCGAACGCGCTGTGGCAGCGCATCGCCCCGAGGCAGACGCCCGGGGTGGTGCTGCCCGGCCAGCCGGAACGGCTGGAGGTTCTCGCGTCCCTGGGGGCGGGCCGGGGTACCAGCGCCGCCGAGGTACGCAGGGAGCTTGGCTCAGTCACCGTCATGGCCTGGGTCGCTGATGCCGGCGGCGCCATCTACCAGATCCCCGTCGCCGGGCTGCTGCCCGCCGACGGCCGGACGCACGCCCTGGTGGTCACGCTCGCAGGTCCGGGGCAGGCCAGCTACCCGCTGCGGCTGCTCGGGCTCACGCTGACCTATCTTCTGCCGCCGTACGACCCGGCGAATCCGCAGTCGGCCCCGGCCGCCGAGCTGTCCATCGAGTCCCTCGCGGTGGCCGACAGGGGCCCGTTCGGCCAGCCGTTCAGTCACGGTGCCGGCCTGGCGGCGTGGCAGCAGGGGGGATGGTCGCAATACGTGCCGGCCGGGCCACCGAACTTTGGCGGGCAGCCGCCGCCATCGGACGGAGCAGCGCCGGCGCCCGAGGGCTGGATGCGCGCCGCCGGAGGCGGAGTGCAGCTCACGTTCAATGCCGGACACGATCCGTCGGCGCAGGTCCAGCGCGAGTACGACTTCGATCCCGCGATCGCCACCGGGATGGTCACGGTCATCGCGCGGCCACCGTCCCAGGTCGTCCCGGCCATCGCCACCGCCGGTTACCTGGCGGCCAACCGGCTCGGCGTCGGATCGATCGTCTCGGAGACGGTCAGTCACACCACGATTCTCTTCCGGATCGTGGCGTCGGTGGCCGACTTCCCGACCGTCTTCGGGTCGAATCAGGCGCTGATCGCCGATCTCCCGGCGGTCAACGACCTGCTCGACGCCGACCAGGTGACACTGGCCGCGCCCCAGGTGACGCCCCTGCCGGTGACCCGCTGGTGGCTGCGCACCGCGGACGGCCAGGTACCGCCATTGCCCGCCGGACTCGGCCTGTCCGTCACCGGCCGCGTCAGCCAGCGGACAGCCCTGCTCGACAACCCGCTGCTGACGGCGCCCCGGCAGGCCCTGCTGGCCATCGCGGCGGCGGCGGTGCTGCTCGGCGCGGGCGGGTTTTCGATCAGCGTCGCGGGCAGCCTCCGCTCGCGGCGGACGCAGAGCGCGGTGTTCGCCGCGCTCGGGGTGGGGAAGAACGCCCAGGCCGGTCAGCTGTGCCTGGAACAGGGCGCGCTCAGCCTGCCGGCCGCGGCCGCGGGTCTGCTGGCCGGGATCGGCCTGGCGCAGCTGCTGGTGCCCGCGATCACGCTGACCGCGGATGCGGCGGCGCCGGTGCCGTGGGCGCTGGTGGTCGTGCCGCTTGGGCCGGCCATTGCCTTGGCCCTGGTCACCGCGGCCGTGCCGGTCGCCGCCGCGGCCTTGTCGGTCCTGCGCCGACCGGACCCGGCGGCGCAGTTGCGGGCGGAGGCCGGATGAGAACGCTGTGGCTGCGGCGGCGGGCGGAAGCCGGAGAGAACGGTGTGGCTGCGGGCGGTCGCCGGATGAGAAGGCTGTGGCTACAGCTGCGCGCGGGGTGGGTGACGCTGACCGGCACCGGGGCCGGCGCCACGGTCGCCTTCGGCTTGCTGGTGTTCGTCGCGGTACTGGCCAGCCTGGCGATCCCGCGGGAGAGCGTGGCGTTGCGCACCGGGGCGCTGCAGCGGGTGATCGCGGCTTCGTCGCCCGCCGACCGGACCGTCGTCGGGACGGTGGCGGCGACGTCTATGGGAGGAAATCCCAGTGCCATCGCCGCGGTCGGTGCATCCTTGCGGGCGACGCTGGCGGCGGCCGATGTGCCGGTGGCCGGCAACTCGCTCCTCTGGGCCGACCTGACCACGGCCTACGTGCCGGTCAGCGGGACCGCCCAGGCCGCCGGATACGGGCCGCCGCAGCTCGAGTTGGCCTATCGCACGGCGCTGGCCCGGTACAGCGATATCGTCGCCGGGCGGCTCCCGGTCGGCGGGGGGACGGCGGGCGGCGGGACGAGCGGCAGGGGGACGGGCGGCGGCGGGACGGGCGGGCAGCAGACCGTGGTGCAGGTGGCGGTGACCACCGACACGGCGGCCAGGCTCGGGCTGCGGGTCGGCTCGCGGCTTGACGCCGGGACGATGGAACTGGTGGTCACCGGGATCATCCGGCCGACCGACCCGGCTGCGGCCTTCTGGACCCAGAGCGCCGCGGCGGTCAGTCCGGTGCTGGCGCAGGGCTCCTCGGCGCAGCAGTACTGGAGCGGGGCGGTCTTCATCGGCGCCGGTGCGCTGCCGCTGGTGGAATCGGCGCTTGGCTCGAGCGAAATCGAGGTGACCTGGGTATACGCGGCCGCGCTCGGCGGGCTCAACGCGGCGGCGGCGAGCAACCTGGATGCGAGCCTGAACAGCATGGCCTCCTCCGGGGCGACGTTCCTGAGCTCCGGGACCCCGATCACGGCGGCGGTCACCTCCCAGATTCCGACGATCCTTGCGCCGTTCGTCGCCGGGGAAAGCGCCGCCGCCCCCGTGCTCGAGCTGCTGTATGTCAGCCTGGCCGTCCTGGGGGCAGTGGTGGTGCTGCTCGGCGCCCGGCTGGTGGCGCAGCGCCGCGCCGCCGAGTTCACGCTGATGCGGGCCCGGGGCGCGGCGCTGTATCAGCTCGGCTGGCTGGTGCTGCGCGCCAGCGTGATCGTCGCGGCGGTGGCCGGCGGGGCGGCCGCGGTCCTGGCCATCGGCCTGACCCCCGGTGACGGCGACGCGGTGAGCTGGTGGCTGGCCGGCCTCACGATCGCCGTGACGCTGGCTGGCCCGCTGCTGATCAGCGTGGTCCCGCAGCGCGTGGCGTCGCCGGTGACCGAACGGCCACGGCGCCGGGCCGGTGGCCGTAGCCGCGCGGTCCGGCGGATCGTCGTCGAGACGCTGCTGCTCGCCGTGGCCGTCGGCGGGCTCGTCGTGCTCAGGGACCAGGGCCTGAGCTCCGGGAGCAGCGGCCTGTACACCAGCGCGGCCCCGGTGCTGCTGGCGATCGGCGTGGCCGTCGTGGTGCTGCGCTGCTACCCTCCCCTGGTCCGCGAGCTGGCCCGGATCGCGGGCCGGTCGCGCGGGGTGGTCGCGTTCGTCGGCCTGGCGCGGGCCACCCGCACCCCGCCGGGCTCCGTCTTGCCGTCGTTCGCGCTGGTGCTGGTGCTGGCCATGGTGGCGTTCCCGGACATGATCGCCGCGTCGGTGAGCCAGGCCCAGGTGGCCGCGTCCTGGCAGCAGACGGGCGCCGACGCCATCATCGGTGTCGGCCGCAATGAGAGTTTCCTGCCGACCCTGCAGCATCAGGTCTCGGCCGTGCCTGGCGTCGAGGCCACCGCCACCGTGGCGACCGCCACCGGCTCACTGTCCTCCGGGTCGTCGGTGTCGGTGATGTGGGTCGACCCGGCCCAGTACGCGGCCGTGGTCGACCAGGCGCCCGGCCCGCGGTTCCCGGTGGCCGCGCTGTCTTCGAGCGCGGCGACAGTCCTCCCCGCGGTCGCCACCCCGGCCGCCGCCCAGGCGGTCGCTCAGGCTGCCGGTACGGCTGTCGGGGCGGGGCCGGCCGAGGTCAGCGTGGGGTCCAGCACCATCACGATCGGGCTGGCCGGACGGATCGCCAGCGTCCCCGGCGAGACCACGAACGCCGTGGTCGTCGTGCCGCAGGAGCCACTGGGCACCAGCCCGACCGGGCCGGATCTGATGCTGGTCGCCGGACCCCGGCTGGATGCGGCGCGGCTGATCGCGGTCGTCCACCGCTCGCAGCCGGACGCGTCGGTGACGTTGCGCAGCACGGCTCTCACCGCGCTGAGGTCGGCGCCGGTGCTCCAGGCGGCGCGGACGGCGCTGGCCCAGGGGCTGGCCACCGCGGCCGGTTTCGGCGTGCTGATCTTGCTGATGTCGCTGGTGCTCACGGCCCAGACGCGCGAGCTGACGCTGGCGAGCCTGGCGACGATGGGGCTGCGGCGCTGGCAGGCCCAGCTGCTGCTGGCGGCCGAGGCGCTGCCCCCGGTGGTGGCCGCCGCCGTCGGCGGCGTCGCGTGCGCCTGGCTGCTCGCGCCGCTGGTCGGGCCGTCGCTGAACCTGGCGGCGTTCAGCGGGACCGGGTCGGCCATTGTGGTGACTCCGGCCGCGTTCCCGCTGGCCGCAGCCGCGGCGGGACTGGTGCTGGGTGCGCTGGTGGTCCTGACCGTTCAGACCGTAATTTCCTATTACCGTGGCAGCACGCGGGCGCTGCGGATCGCTGATTAGAGGAGGCCCGACGCATGACCGAGCTGGCTCCGACCGGGGCGGACGGGATGATCGTCTGTGACCGGCTGGTCCGGATCTATTCCGGGGAGGGCATCGAGGTACAGGCTCTGCAGGGGCTGGATCTGCTGATCGCCGAGCGGGAGCTGACCGCGCTGATCGGCGCGGCGGGCAGCGGCAAGTCCACGCTGGTCAACATCCTGGCCGGGCTGGACACGCCGACGGCGGGGACGGTGTGGGTGGCTGGCCGCAACCTGGGCGCGATGACCGCCCAGCAGCGGCTGGCCTACCGGCGGAGCGTCGTCGGCTTCATCTGGCAGCAGACGTCGCGGAACCTGCTGCCCTACATGACCGCCCGGCAGAACATCCTGCTGCCGATGCGGCTGAGCTCGGTCGGCCGCCGGGAGGGGCGGCGGCGGGCCGGTTTCCTGCTCGACACGCTCGGCATCGCGCACTGCGCCGACCGGACTCCGGACCGGATGTCCGGCGGTGAGCAGCAGCGCGCCGCCATCGCCACGGCGCTGGCAAACGAGCCGAAGCTGCTGCTGGCCGACGAGCCGACCGGCGAGCTGGACTCCGCGACCGCCCAGGACGTGTTCGCCGCGCTGCGGACCGCCAATACCGAACTCGGCGTCACGATGCTCGTGGTCACGCACGACCCGGCCGTTTCGTCGCAGGTGCGCCGGACGATCGCGATCAGGGACGGCAAGACGAGCAGCGAGACGATCCGGCATACGGCCACCGACGAGCGGGGCACGACGACGCTGCACGCCCGCGAGTACTCGACGCTGGACCGGGCCGGCCGGGTTCAGCTCCCGCGCGAGATGATCCGGCGGCTCGGCATGCGGAACCGGGTCGAACTGGCCGAGGAGTCCGACCACATCGGCGTCTGGCCGGACCAGGCCCCCGATCAGGAACGGGACTAGCCGCCGCCCACGACACGCGTATGGGATGACTTTCACGGTCGTCGTTCGTCATAGCTACCAGACGCTGTTAGCCAGGATGTCCGCTGGACAACGAAGGGATAGCTCGTGGAGATCACCAATCTGGGTAAGGCGGACGGGCTGCCACCGGTGGATTGGGCCGCAGTTGCTGAGAAGCTCGATGCGGGGTCGGCGCCAGCGCCGGACGCGAGGAACTCCCGCACGACCTGGCTGTCCACTATCAACGAGGACGGCAGCCCGCATGTGACTGCGGTCGGTGCCCTGTGGCTTGACGGCACGTTCTGGTTCCAGACGGGCGCAGGCACTCGGAAGGGGCGCAATGTCACGCGCGATCCCCGGTGTTCGGTCGCGGTGTCGATCCGCGACGCGGACGTCGTCATCGAGGGTGACGCTGCGCGAGTGACCGAGCCGGGCGCACTGGCGCGTATCGCGAAGGCGTGGGCGGACAACGGCTGGCCGGCCGAACCCGACGACAGTGGGCTGGGCATCACCGCCCCGTTCAACGCACCGTCGCAAGGACCACCGCCGTGGAACGTGTATCGCATTGAACCACGCTCGGCGATCGTGACCTTGGGGACGGAGCCAGGCGGCCTGACTCGCTTCCGGTTCTGACGCGGCTGATCGGCTGGGTCACCTTCATTTGCCGCGGCCCCGCTCACACCACCAACCCCACCCGCCAAACCCGGTATCGCTCAGGTATTCGATGAATGTAACAGAGCTTCAACAGCAAGGAGACCTTCAGTGACACCTAACCGCCACGGGTCCGCAGTCATCGAATACCCGAACGAGCTCGAGATCGTCACCACGCGAGAGTTCGACGCGCCGATCGAGCTCGTCTTCGGCGTCCTGACGAAGCCGGAGCACGTGCGCCACTGGTTCGCCCCTTTCGAGGACAAGATGACGGTCTGCTCGATCGACCTGCGCGCCGGGGGGGACTACCACATGGTCTTCGTGACGCCGGACGGGAAGGAGTGCTCCTTCCGCGGGACCTACCTGGAGGTCGAGCCGCCGACACGGATCGTCCAGACGTGGCTGTTCGAAGGCTGGCCGGACGCGGAGGCCGTCGAGACGGACACGCTGAAAGAGACGGACGGCGTGACCAAGCTGACGGTGACGATGGCGTTCCGTGACAAGGCCGGCCGTGACCACATGACCAAGCACGACGGCCAGGAGTCCAGCTTCGACAAGCTGGAGGATTACCTGATGTCACTGCTCGGTGAAGAGGAAACGCCATGAGACTTCTGCTGACGTCTGCTGGCATCGCGAACACGAGCATCCACGACGCGCTTCTCGGCCTGCTGGGCAAGCCGATTGAGGAGTCCAGCGCCCTCGTCACTCCGACCGCGATATACCCCTTCCCCGGCGGTGCTCGCGGCATGGCCCTGATTACGACTCCTTTTCAAATCAGGCCCTCCCCTAGCGCTGTAACAGCGCCATCACCAGCGCGCCTCTCAAGACGCTAGCAACAGAGTAGGCAATGCACGCTCCGGCAGCCAGGTCTGCGCTGGTCGGAATGCTTACGTATTAGCAAGGACAGGGCAGCCTCATGGACGCGCCGTGAACGCCGCATGCCTTTTGGTACTTGCTCAGGGCCGAGTACGTCTAGGCGTTAGGACCGACCAGCGGCTTCGCCGTAACCCTCGGCCACATCGACGGCGGAGCGAGCCTCGTAATTGCATCGAGCCAACCGGGCAAGAACTGCCAAGGGCATCCCACAGCTGCCTTCATGGCGTAATCGCTGGAGCGTCTCGTGCTGGGAAACTAACCCGCGGGCCGTGAGGCGACTAAAGTCTCAAGAGACCGACCGTCGGCTGGCTGCGAGGTGCACGTTGGCGACGCCCGACCCTAAAACCCTGGTCGTCACCGCGACGCGAACTGTCCGCGCCCCTAGCTCCCGCGAGGTTCCAGCGCGCACACTTGGAGTGACCGACACGGCCGGTGGGTCGGGGCAATCCGGGCGGCCCAGACCCGAAGCGGCCGCGTTGGCCAACAGGAAGCCCGGAAAACCGGGGGATAAAAACGGAGGATACTCATGAGCAGCCCTTACCAGCCGTATCCGCAGGACTCGTCAGGCGGTTACGGGGAGCCGCCGCAAGGCGGCTGGGACACCAGCCAGCGGGGCTACCTGCAGGGCGGGCCCGTCGGCTTCGGGGAGGCGATCTCGGAAGGTTTCAAGAACCTCGTCACCTTCAAGGGCCGCGCCTCACGATCCGCGTTCTGGTGGTTCTTCATCGGCGCCATCATCATCGACGTGATAGGCGCCATCATCGGGAAGGCGGCCCATGCCCTCGCCATCCAGTACATCCTCTATGCGCTCGTCGCCCTCGGGACCATCAGCCTGGCGGTCCGGCGGCTGCACGACTCCGGCAAGAGCGGGTTCTGGTGGCTCATCGGCTTCATCCCGCTCATCGGCACCATCACGCTCATCGTGTTCTACTGCCTTCCCGGGACGCCTGGGCCGAACAAGTACGACGTATAGCGGGACAGTTACTTGATGTAGTACCACTTTGGTACCATGTGGCCATGGCCATGAATCTGCGGCTTGACGACGAGGACAGCGCACTGCTCAAGGCTCTAGCAGAGGCGGAGCACGTGTCCCTGCATGAGGCCGCCCTGCGGGCGATCCGGCGCAGCGCCCGCGAGCTCGCGCACACCGATCGCGTGCGCGAGGCCACTGCCGAAATGCTCGACCGATGGGGCGGTGTTCTGGACAGGCTCGGCCGCGTGTGAGTGATCCGGCTCCGGGCACCGAATACCTCAGCCTGGAGGATCTGCTGGACCTGGTGAACGCGCTGGCGGCTGGCCCTGTCCGGGATCTTGGCATGCTCGATTCAGCTTGTCACCGCCCGCCGGCCAGCTTCTTTGGCCAGGAGGCGTATCCGACGCTGACCGGGAAGGCGGCCGCGCTCATGCACTCGCTGGCGGGCAACCACGCGCTCGTCGACGGCAACAAGCGGCTCGCCTTGCTGGCCACCGCGGTGTTCCTGCGGATCAACGGCTACGTGCTGGACCTAACCGACGACGAGGCGTTCGCTCTGACCATGTCCGTGGCCGCAGGCCGGCTAGACGCCGACGAGATCGGCAAGCAGCTCCGACTCGCGCAAGCACCCCCGTGACTCATCGCCCAAATCTCCTGGATCTGAACGGTCCCGGCCTCGCGCACACCCATTACACACCCGCGCCAGACACCGGTTCGGGTACGCGGGCGGCGGTGGCCGGCTCGGTCTCGGCCGTCTCCGGGTCGCGCGGGCGGCGGGGCAGCGCGAAGGCGAGGACGAGGAGCACGGCCGCGACACCGAGCTCGATCATCAGGCACTCGCGGATGGCCGCGACGTAGCCGGACCGGGCCAGCGCGGCGAAGAAGACGGTGCCGATCGCGGCCACGCCGATCGCGCTGGCCAGCTGCTGAGCCGCGTTCAGGACGCCGGAGGCCGAGCCGACCTCGTGATCCCGCACCGAGGCCAGGATGAAGTCGAACAGCGGTGAGATCAGCATGCCGATGCCGGCGCCGAGCAGGAGCTGGGCGCCGATGAGCTCGGCTGAGCTGGTCGCGAGCCCGTGCGCGCCGATGACGGCGCGCAGCCACCAGGTCCCGGCGGCGATGAGCACCGCGGCGACCTGGAGTGCTCCGCGGCCCAGGCGAGGCACGACGACCGTGGCGGCGGCGACCGCGCCGGCCACCGAGCCGGCGGCGAACGGCGCCAGCGTCAGGCCGGCGTGGACGGCCGAGAAATGCTCGCCGAACTGCAGGTACAGGGTGAGCGCGAGCAGGGTCCCGGCCATCCCGGCGAAGAAGACGACCACGCAGGCGAGCCCGGCGCTGTAGCCGCGGTGCCGGAAGACGCTGGTCTCGATGAGGGTGCCGTGACCCCGCAGGCCCCGGATGCGGCTCCAGGCGGCCAGCAGCCCGGCCGTCAGCACGCTCGCCGCCATCATCAGGTAGGTCCAGGCGGGCCAGCCCGCCTCACGGCCCTGGATCAGCGGATAGATGAGCAGGCCCATCGCGGCTGCTCCGAGCAGGGTGCCCAGGCCGTCCGGGCGCGGTGCCCGCGCCGCGCGGGATTCCGGCATGATCCGGGCGGCACCGATCGCCGCGGCCACGGCCAGCGGGAGGTTGACGCCGAAGATGAGCCGCCATCCCGTTCCGAATGCATTGAGGCTGACCAGGGCGCCGCCGATGATCGGCCCGAGGACGGCAGAGAGCCCGAGGACCGGGCCGAAGAAGGCGAAGGCGCGGCCTCGCTCGGCGGGGGCGAAGACGTCCCGGATGATGCCGAGACCCTGCGGGATGAGCAGCGCGGCGGCGGCGCCCTGCGCGAGCCGGGAGCCGATCAGCATGGCCGGGCTGACCGACAGGGCGGCGGCCAGCGAAGCGGCGGCGAAGCCCGCGGATCCGGCCACGAACAGCCGCTTGCGCCCGTACCGGTCACCGAGCCTGGCCCCGGTGAGCAGGCCGATGGCGAAGGCCAGGGCGTAACCGCTGATGATCCACTGCAAGGCGGCCGTGCTGGCGCGCAGCTCGCTGGAGATCGTGGGCGCCGCGACGTTCACGATCGAGCCGTCCAGCAGGTCCATGCACTCCGCGGCCAGGACCAGGGCCAGCACGGCCCACCTGCGCCGATAGCCGCTGCCGACGTCAGACATTATCCGTACCTCTTTCCGATCTGTGTTTTGATCTACGTTCCGAACGTTGTTCGTTGAATGATTACGAACATTGTTCTACACTTGTTGGTATGCCTATGTCAAGTAAGCGGGAACAGGCAGCCGGCCAGCCCCGGTCCGGGCCGGTCAGCGCGGGCGGCCCGGTCACGACGGGCGGTCAGGTCACGACGGGCGGTCAGGTCACGACGGGCGGTCAGGTCACGACGGGCGGTCAGGTCACGACGGGCGGTCAGGTCAGCGCGGGCGGACCGGTCGCGCTACCGGCGGCTCCGCCGCGGGTGGCCAGGCGCAGCTCGGCACCGGGGCGCAAGCCGACGCTGTCGGTGCCGGTGATCGTGGCGGCGGCGATCGAGGCCCTGGACGAGGCGGGCGTCGCCGGGCTGACCATGCGCCGGGTCGCGGCCCGGCTCGGTACCGGCGCGGCCTCCCTGTATGCGTACGTCTCCGGCCGCGAGGAACTGCTTGAGCTGGTCTTCGACGCGCTGGTCGGCCAGGTCAAGCTGGAAGAGCCCGATCCGGCCAGGTGGCGCGAGCAAGTGCACCGGCTGATGCGCGACCTGCGCGACATCCTGGCCTCACATACCGATGCCGCGCTGGCCGGGCTCGGGCGGGTCCCCACGACACCGCAGACCCTGGCCGCCGCCGAGGTGCTGACCGGAGTGCTGCGGGCCGGCGGACTGTCCGACCGGGTCATCGCCCTCGGCTTCGACCAGCTCATCTTGTACGTATCAGCGTTCGCCCACGAGGCAGGCCTTTACCGCAAGGCCGACCCGGCCGAAGTCGAACGCTACTTCGCCGGGGTGCACGCCTTCTACGCGACGCTGCCCTCGAGCCGGTATCCGGTCCTGACCGCCGTAGCTCCGTACATGACCGGGGCAGATGCCGACGCCCGTTTCGAGTTCGGCCTGAACGTGATCATCGCGGGGTTTGAGGCCGCGACCGCGGCAGAGGCGGCCGCGGAGCAGAGCTGACGACGGGCACGGCGAAGCCCGGAACCGCCTCGTGTCACGCTCGCCAGAACAGGTGGTGGGTCACGCCGCTCGGGCTGGGCACGACGTCGCGGTGGAACTGGTCAAGCAGTTCATCGGGTGACTGCCAGAGTCGCGAGCCGGATCCGAGTTCCACCGGCGAGACCGCCACGTGCATCGTGTCGACGAGGCCGGCGTCGAGAAATTGCCGGATGGTGGTGGCCCCGCCGCCGAGCCGGACGTCCTTGCCCTGCGCCGCGTCCCGCGCCCGGTCGAGGACCGACGCAGGATCGGCGTCGACGAAGTGGAACGTGGTGTCGCCCAGGGTGAACGAGGGACGCGTGTGGTGGGTCAGCACGAACACCGGGGTGTGGAACGGAGGCTCGTCGCCCCACCAGCCGCGCCAGTCGTGGTCGTGCCAGGGGCCGCGCTGCGGGCCGAATTTGTTGCGGCCCATGATCTCGGCGCCGATGTTGCGGGCGTAGTCCCGGGTCAGGTAGTCGTCGAGGCCGCGGCTGCCGCCGGGATCTGTGCGCATGGGCCAGCTCGCCGTGGCGCCGGCCCAGGCGAACATGTCGGCCGGGTCGGCGTGGCCGAACGGCCTCTCGATGCTCTGGTGGTCACCGGCACCGAATCCGTCCCGCGAGACGTTGAAGTTCTGGACTCTCAGCAGCTGACTCACGCGGTGTTCAGCCTGTCGCGGTAGCGGTCGCGGTCGCGGTCGCGACGGCGGCGTCGGCGTGGGCGTCGGCGGCGTCGGCGTCGGCGTCGGCGCCGGCCGGGATGTCGGCGATGCCCAGGCGCAGGTGCTCGATGTGGTAGACGGCCTGGTCCAGCAGTGCCGCGACGTGATTGTCGTAGAGGGCGTAGACGATGTTCTTGCCTGAGCGCGTGCCGGTGACCAGGCCCAGGTTCCGCAGCAGTCGCAGCTGGTGGGAGACGGCGGACAGTTCCATCCCGGCGGACTCGGCCAGGTCAGTGACCGTGCAGGGGGCCTCGCGCAGCCGGGTGAGGATCATCAGCCTGCTGGGGGTGGCCAGGGCCTGGAGGGTGGTGGCGATCTTCGCGGCCGACGCGGCGTCCAGGCGCGGGGCGTGCGCAAGCCGTTCTTCCCCGGTGGCTTTATGGCCCATAGGCGCAGCATAGCACGCGGGAACACTTGAACAGGTCTTCATGTTATCTGGTATTGTGGGCGAGTCATGTCGTCCCGTCTGGAGGAGACCGCGGTGCCCGTGAGCTTGCTGGAGACCACCAGCGCTCCCGCTGCGGCTGTGGCGCCGGTGCCTGCTTCCCGGCGGGCCGGGCTGCGGTCGCTGCCCGAGGTGCGGTGGGCGGCGCTGGCCACTGCGCTGTTCGCGGCGGGGCTGGCCGCCCGCTTTACGCATGCCCCGGGTGCTGTGGCGTGGGTGTTCTTCCTGGCCTGCTACGCGGCCGGCGGGTGGGAGCCGGGACTGGCGGGCCTGCGGGCGCTGCGCGCGAAGACCCTGGACGTGGACCTGCTGATGGTCCTCGCGGCGGTCGGCGCGGCAGCGGTCGGGCAGGTCCTGGACGGCGGCCTGCTGATCGTCATCTTCGCCACCTCCGGCGCCCTGGAGGCAGTGGCCACCCACCGTACCGCGCAGGCGGTGCGCGGCCTGCTCGACCTCGCTCCCGAGCAGGCCACCCGGCTCGACGGCGCGGGCGGCGAGCAGCTGGTGGACGCGGCGAGCCTGCAGATCGGCGAGGTGATCCTGGTGCGCCCGGGCGAGCGTATCGGCGCGGACGGGCAGGTGCTGTCCGGCTCCAGCGACGTGGATCAGGCCACGATCACCGGCGAGCCGCTGCCGGTCACGAAAAACCCCGGCGACGAGGTGTTTGCCGGCACCCTCAACGGCACCGGTGCGCTGCGGGTACGGGTGGGCCGTTCCGCCTCCGACACCGTGGTCGCCCGGATCGTCGCCCTGGTCGAGCAGGCATCGGCGACCAAGGCGAGGACGCAGCTGTTCATCGAGAAGGTCGAGCAGCGGTACTCGCTCGCCATGGTCACCGCGACGCTGCTGCTGTTCGTGATCCCGCTGCTGGCCGGCGCCGCGTTCCAGCCCACCCTGCTGCGCGCGATGACCTTCATGATCGTCGCCTCGCCCTGCGCGGTCGTGCTGGCCACGATGCCCCCGCTGCTGGCCGCGATGGCCAATGCGGGCCGACACGGCGTCCTGGTCAAGTCCGCCGTAGTGATGGAGCAGCTCGGCGCCACGACCCGGGTCGCGTTCGACAAGACCGGCACCCTGACCGAGGGCACCCCGCGGCTGACCGGGATCACGATCCTGCCCGGCGCCGGCCTAGGCGAACGGGAGGTCCTCGCCCTGGCCGCGGCAGCCGAGAACCCCTCCGAGCACCCGCTGGGCCGCGCCATCGCCGCCGCCGCGCACGAGGCCGGGCTCGCCATCGCCCCCGCCGACGACTTCACCTCTGCCCCGGGCCGCGGCGTCAGCGCCCTGATCCGCGGCCACCGCGTCGAGATCGGCAGCCCGGCCCACCTGCTCGGCGACCAGGCGAACGCCGAGGCTGCCGCCCGCGTCGCGCAGCTGGAAGACGGCGGGCAGACCGCCGCCGTGGTGCGCGTGGACGGGACGGTGGCCGCGCTGCTGGCCATCGCGGACCGCACCCGCCCGGCGGCCGGACCCGCCGTCGCCCGGATCACCGAGGTAACCGGCGCCGCCCCGGTCCTGCTGACCGGAGACAACCAGCGCGCCGCGACGCGCCTGGCCGGGCAGGTCGGCATCGACGACGTCCGCGCGGGCCTGCTGCCGCAGGACAAGGTCGACGCCGTCCACGACCTCCAGGCCCGGGGAGCCCGGGTCCTGCTGGTCGGCGACGGCATCAACGATGCACCCGCGCTCGCCGCCGCGCACACCGGGGTGGCGATGGGCCGCGCCGGATCCGACCTCGCCCTCGACACCGCCGACGCCGTCATCATGCGGGACGACCTGGCCACGGTCCCCGCCGTCATCACCCTCTCCCGCCAGGCCCGCCGCGTGGTCACGGCGAACCTGATCATCGCCGCCGTCATCATCACCGCCCTGGTGACCTGGGACCTGGCGGGACACCTGCCGCTGCCGCTCGGCGTGCTAGGACACGAGGGCTCCACCGTCATCGTCGGCCTCAACGGCCTGCGGCTGCTGCGCACCGCCGCCTGGCGCAAGGCGAACACCAGCGGCGCACGGTGACCGTGCCACCGTGGCCTCGGCGGAATGACAATATCTGTCACTATAAGTTACAGTTTGCGCAGGTAAACCAGGTGTTTCCCCCACGCGTCTCCTTTGTGGGTGATCTTCATCGGCGGGTGGGTGGGAGTGCTGGGATGTCCGCTTCAGGCGGCTCCAGCAGGGGTGGGTGCGTATGTTCGATTTTGCTGTGACCTGTGATCGTCACGACCGGCAGGTAACCAGAGGGCTGTCCCACCTGGGCCAGGGATTACCGTCGCCGAGTGGCTACGGCTGTTGTAAACGCAGCGCGGGGCGAGGCTTTCCATCGGCCGGCCCATCCGCGTTAATGAAGCCCAGTGCGGGCAACGTCACGACGCTCTCGCTTATCCGCTCGACAACTAATAAGAGGAACTTGCCAATGCCTCAAGCCGTTTTTGGTACCGGCCGAGTATGTGTCACAGCAGCTATGCCGCCCCCTGGCAGGGCTCGCAATCTGCCGCACAGGTCCTCCGCACGCCTATCTTCGGATCGGAAGCAGACGTATTGCCACAGTTGGCAGGGCTCGAGAAGCTGGCAGCTCTGGCCGTGACAAGCACATCGTTTGCGAATGTAGACCGGGATCTCGATGAGCAGCGTGGTGCCGCCGCCAGCCGGGCTGGTCACGTCGAACGTGCCACCGAGCGCTTCGACGCGGTCGCGGAGCCCGGTCAGGCCGGACCCCTTGACGGGGTCGGCGCCACCGATCCCGTCGTCGCGGACCGCAAGCCGCAGACTCGCGTCCGGTATGTCGAGTTCGACGCGTACGACCGAGGCGCGCGCGTGCTTAGCGGCGTTGGCCAGCGCCTCCGATACCGCGTAGTACGCCGCGACCTCCACCTGATCCGGCAGCCGCTGGCCGGTGCGCAGGTCCAGCTCGACTGGCACGGCGGACCGGCGGGCCAGCGCTTTGAGTGCCAGTGTCAGGCCCAGCTGGGAAAGGATCGAGGGGTGGATGCCGCGGGAGATCTCCCGCACCTCGTCAAGTACGTCGGTGACCCGCTCGGCGATGCGCGACAGCCCGCCTGCTAGCTCGGGCGGCGCGTCGGCCTGCACCGTCCGTACGTCCAGGATCAGCGAGACCAGCTGCTGCTGGGTGCCGTCGTGCAGGTCACGTTCGATCCGCCGCCGGGTCTCATCGGCGGCGGCCACGATGCGCGCGCGGGAGGCCATCAGGGCGGCGCGGTTCTCGGCGTTCGCGATGGCCGTCGCCACCAGCTCGCCAAACGAGACCAGGCGCGCCTCGGCGTCCGGTGGCAGCGGCTCCTCCAGGGTCGTGGCGGCCCCCAAGATGCCCCACAGGCGGCCCTCGACCATGATCGGCATTGCGACCGAGGAGCGCGCGCCGACCTCACGAGCAGCGGCAGCGAGAGGGCCGGTGGCCTCGGCCCAGCCGTCGACCCGGCCCGAACGACCGGTCTCGACCACGACCGTGGCGATGTTTGTCCCCCGGCCGCCCCACTGGCTGCCGACCGGAGTGCGGTCGGCTGTCTTGCCCCAGCTGGCCACCTAGGTGAGCGTACCGTCGGGGTCGTAGCGGATCAGGCCCGCCATATCGACCGGAAGCAGCTGCGCGACCTCCTCGACGACCGCCGCGAACACCTCCTCCGGCGCCGCCCCGCGCGCCACCATGGTCGCGACCCGCCGCAACGCCGCCTGCTCCTCAGCCAGCCAGGCCAGAGCGGCGCGGCTCTCGGCGTTGGCGATCGCGGTCGCCACCAGCTCGGTGAACGAAGCCAGCCGCTCTTCGGCGTCCGGTGGCAGCGGCTGCACCAGGCTCGAACCGGCGCTGATCACGCCCCAGACGCGGCCCTCGACGGTGATCGGCGTGCCGACCGCCGAGCGGACGCCAGCCTGGACGGTCACGGCACCGATCGATGAGTCATCGGCATAGCTCTCGATCCGGCCCGAGCACCCGGTCTCGTACACGAGCGTACCGAGGTTGTGCCCGCCGAGGGACAACCTGCTGGGAACGGGAAACCGCTGGCCTGCACTGTCCCAGGAGGCGAGAAAGGTGATCGTCCGGTCGGGGTCGTAGCGGCACATGTTCACCACATCGACCGAAAGCAGGTGCCCGATCTCCTCGGCGACCACCGCGAACACCTGCTCGGGCGGTGTCCCGCGCGCCACCAGCGTGGCCACCCGCCGCAGCGCGGCCTGCTCCTCGGCTAGCTGACGCAGCCGTGCCTGATCGGGCGGATCACCGCCCATCCTCCCGTCGGAGGTATGGCCCGAATCGGCGCCGGTACCTGGCGCGTTCACATGATTGACGCTAGCCTCCGTGCCTGGCGGGCGGCAATACGTCCCGCAGCCTGCGGCCCCGGCTCGGGCAGGACCTCGCCGTTCGAGTCTCGAAGCAGCGGGCTCGGACTATACCGAGAGAGCTCAAGATCTCATCGGCGGTCTTGGTCCAGGTGAACAAACTGGGATTGTCGTTCCAGGCCTTGATGTCGTTCTCCAGGGCCGGCACGATGGTCGACTGCGGTGCGACGCCGACGATTCGCTGATTTCGGGAGTGTCGTGCGTAATAGATTAATCCAGCCATTGCGCTGTGTTATCCCGCCGGAGAACTTATCAAAGCGGAAAGTAAACTGGCCGTAGGCAACTCGGCAGCACCTCGAAGGCGTCTTATTTACTGACCGTGGAACCCTTCCCGGTTAATAGCCGCTATCGAAAGGGCATCGTAATGAACCGTTTCCGACTGCTGCCCCGTCCCGCCTGGAGGGGTACCCGTACCGCCCGACTGAGCGGCCTTGCCGCCATCGGCCTGGCTTCTTTTGTTGTGTCATCGGTCCCGGCGTTGCCAGCGCAAGCCGCGACACAAACGGCGTCGATCAAGATCTCTTCGCCTACAAGCACCGGGTGGGTGCCGGTCGTGAACACGGACTACACCTACGCCGCCAGGACGTTCTGCACCGACGAGATCGACGTTCATGTCATCCTGAGCAAGGAGTACATGGACACGATAACGTTCGCCAACGGAACGACCCTCACTCTGGTCAAGGGCCCGTACGTGCTCAGATTCACCAACCACACGACGCGCCGTTCGATCGTCCGCGACGTGAGCGGCTCGACGGCGACCACCGTCTATCCCAGCGGATTGGGGACGGAGACGGGAACGGGCAACAACGTCTGGGGCTTCGGCCCGCAAAGCAAGATCAACACCGGCGAGCCCGGCCTCGTCTTCACCAGCGGGCCTGTCGCAATAAACTTCAACCTCAATCTCAGCCCGCCACAGGCGACCAGCTTCTCGCTACGGGGAACCCAGGTCAACGGCTGCGCCCTGCTGCGGGCGTCCTGAGCCCACGACCGGGCGGCCCTCGGGGCCCTCCCTCGGCGTCGTGCCGGGTCTGACCGAGATCCGGCCGGAAGCAAGGAACGCACCGATCCACAGCAGTTCTTCGGTCACAAGAATGTGCCATTCGAGGCGAATCGGCAATACGTCTCTGTTCGCGACTGCTTCGCGAGGACCACATGGGCCTGGCGACAGCGGTCACCTGCTGACCGAACATGCAGACCGCCCACCCCAGCCTGCGCAGAGCCTTTGTGTGGAACGCCAGCAAGGAGGCCAGCGACAGTGCCCTGTTCCTCAATGACGTAGCGCTGTCCATCGTTAGCCAGCCGGCCCTGACGCTCACACCGACGGCCTCGCCCCGCCGGTCCGG
>Ga0302178_10001314_pt1 | contig 21027 bp, 22 predicted proteins | sample I_Palsa_E1_3_FD_198790 | JGI IMG/M metagenome (GOLD analysis project Ga0302178, IMG submission 198790) | Peat permafrost microbial communities from Stordalen Mire near Abisko, Sweden - I_Palsa_E1_3 | ecosystem: Environmental > Terrestrial > Soil > Palsa > Peat permafrost | place: Sweden... | reverse complement strand
GAATTCGACTGAATACGTTTGCTTTTGCTTCAACATGCACCTCTGACTTCTTTAATTTAAGAAAATTCAGAGGCGACAACTAGTCTGACACAGGGGGACGGTCGTCTAAAAGTCCAGTACCTGTACAGGAGGTCAACGACGCTTCTCGTCGAATACGGCCACTGATCGATCTAGCCTTCGCGTCACCTCATTTCTAGGCGTAGGTCGATCTGATAAAAAAACTCTGATTAACGACGGACATTTAAACCGACAGCGGGCCGACAAATAAAATTGGCGACAGTGCAAACGGACGCAGTAATGTGCGAAATGCGACCTCCGGCATGGACGCAGCGGATCAATAACGCGATTTTTCGGTGGCGAGCGAGAGATTCAAAACGTGGAAACGACATTTCCCTTGCCGCACGCCTTATACGGGCGTGAAGGGGCTGCGATGCGAAGTGTTAGTTAGCGACGTAGACGAGGCGCGAGGCCGTTAGATCAACGACGGGGAGCGATTTCGCGGTAGGCCTGTGCGTAGCAGGCCTCGCGATCCCAGTCGGGATGCTGGAGCTTGATTGAACCGATTCGCCGACGCACCTGATCGTCAACGTCGGTGTTGGCCACATGCGGCCGCGCCATCTTGGCCTTCTTGCACCCTCCATCACGGCGATCAAGGCGATGACGCGCGCCAGCGAGGGATAACTCGCCCCGCGCCGCTTCGCGCGACGTGTGTCGGTCGCGCCAGGCGCTCTTAGCGACGACGGCGGCCGCACGATGCCGGCGAAACACCGCTTTGCTGCGCTCATGCTTGAGCCACTTGCCCAGGCCGAACGCACCGAACAGCGCGGGCGGCAATTGGCGCAATGACGCCAAACCCCGGTACTGGCCGGCGTCGTCTTTTTCGCAACGCGATTGTGTGCTCACCAGCCCGGCCATTTGCAGGTCGTGCATGGCACGCTCAGCCCGGCGCAGGCCGATACCGGCTTGCCGCGCAAGAAATTTCAGCGTGAGGTTGAGAAAGCCGCCGTTGGCCTGAGGAACGCCAACGCGCATGCTGGCCAGGTCCAGGTATTTAATATGGACGCGCAGTAGCTGCACGCACGCACTGCGCCGCTCACGGCGTTGCTGGCGGTTTTTCCCATTCACGTGATTCAGGCCCGGCAACCAGGCGGCCGGATCAGTGAGGTAGTCGTCGAGTCGCTCGATCAGCGTCGTGAGAATGCGTGGAATCCCGCCCGCGCCAGTGCGCGGCGGGAATGGTATATCGCCCGCCCCGTTCGGAGGCGCGGATCCGCCCGGCGACTGTTCTACACCCGGTGCCGTCAAAGCTTGGGCGCCGACGGGTTGTGCGGGGGCACGTCGGCGTCAGGTTCAGGTGTCGGCGCAGGGCGCAGCGCGGCTGGCGCGTGGTGTGACGGCAGATCCACTGGGCGGGAGCGGCCCTGCGCGCGGCTCTCGACCGACGTGGCGCGCTCAGCGATCAGCGCCGCGCGACGCGCCTGCATAATGTCGTTGAGGGCGTTGTCAGAGAACTCGACGTACAAACCGGCCTCGGCGGCCACCCGTGCCGCGGCTCGCTGCGTCTCGATCGGACCTTTCAGCTTGAGGACCGAGCCGAATTTCGCCTGTGCCAGGCGCAGCGCCGCTTCGATCGCCGCGGGATCCTTCTCCAAGACCCTCACCGCCGACCCTTGGTCGCGAACCACGCTGCGGCCATCGTGACGATAGGTCACGTCGCCGTCGCGATGCACCTCGTAGGTCAGCTGCGGCGCACGGTAGATGATCTGGTTGTCGTCCGTCGCGCTCCACCCGCTCGCGCTAGCTGGCATTGACGTCCCGCTATCACGGCCAGCGCCCGCCGGTAAAATCCAATTCTCTTCGGGCTTCGGCTCTTCGGGCGTTGTCGGACGCAGGCGGCGCAGCTCAAGCAGTGCACGGACGTCGCCGGCTTGCGCACGGGCCTGCAGGAATTCGCCGAACGACGCACCGTGCCGCTCGCCATACTTCGCTTTCAAGCCGTTGCGCTCGATCTGGATCTGAGCGCGAAGTGACTGCTCGGCGTCGGCCCGCGTCATCCGGGCGATCGACACCAAGGCACGGCGTCTGGAGGGCCGTAAGTTCACTTGCTCACGCGCCGCATCACGGGCCCCGACGAAGGTTTGCCTGATTTGATCGCGGCGCCCTTTTTCGCTGGTGTACTGTGTGGTCATCGCGTCTTGGCGCACACGCCTGAACGCATCGCGCTCGTGCGTAAACTCGCGCCAAAGCGCCGCACGCGGCAGTTCTTTCGCTAACGGCATTGCCGCCCCGTCGACCTGGCGCTGATGCGTGCCACGCAAAATCTCGGACGCATCGCGCCAGGGCAGGTGCAACTCTTTGGTCAAGAAGTCAGCGACATTCAAATGCCGGGCACCTGCGCGAATGCGGTGCGTGCCGTCTCGACCGGTCGTGATGCCGTATTTCTCCGGTCGCACGCCATGCGTATGGGATAACTCGGCGAGTAATCGGCGTGGGTCCAGCTCTTGCCGAATGACGGTGTATTCGCGGCCGGCGGAACGCAGTACAAGATGCTCGCGCTCGTCGCGCATAAGCTGCGACAAGACACTGTCAGCGCGGCGTCCCGTTGGTTTTATGCCTGCTCGGTCGATATGGCGATTCCGTCGCACGCTATCCGGTGATACGGCGCGCTCGTGCTCCAGCTGGTGAAGTGCATCAGGCGACACCAGCACTGCACGTCGTGCGGCGAAGCGGTCCACAGGGACGCCGGACAGACCTCGCATACCGTCGAAGGCCGGGGGCGGCGCTCCTTGGGAATCTGGGAGAGCGCCATGCTGCCGGCGCTCGGGAGTAGCGCCGCGGGGTCCGCGTGGGCTGCCCCGTTCGGCACCTCGTGGAAGTCCGCCGGGACTTCCCCCGCTGGGGCCGCGCCGGGTGATTCGGGCGTCGATTCCGGCTCCTCGGTCGCATTCATATAGTCGTCCATCGCCGCGAAGACGTCGGTCGCCGGCGCCGAGCTCGTCGATTCCTGGTGCATCGTGGCGTCTGCTTCGTCCGGATGTGCTGCTGAATGGGCTTCTTGATGGTCGTTCTGATCCTGGCTCATGATGGTCCTGTCGATGTTTTGAGTAAAACGCTTCCTGCCGCTCAGCGAGCAGGGCAATGCGTTGATCGAGTGACGCCGCCTGGTAGGCGGGAAACCCGGTGGTGTTGCCGTTATTGAGGTACTTCACTTCGAGTGCGCGGGTCTGTTGCCACTGCTCTAACGCCTTGAGATAGCGCGGGTCTGTCTCGCGCGCCTTGCCCGTCGCTTCATAGCTTGGCGCAACGTCGGCCGAGAGCTGCAGTAGTTTCTCGTGCGTCGGTAACTCAACGAATGCGCGCGAGAAAACCTGCTCTTTGAGGTTCACGCCTTTTTCCGCATCGAACGGTTTCACATTTGCGTATTCGTTTTCGCGACCTTCATTGCGTAAGCGCGCGTGGCCATGCTCCACGAGCAACGCCATAAAATCGTCGTAACGTTCAATTTTGCGGTCGAGCACCGCGTCGAGTAGCGTCTCTTTGAGGTCCCGGCCGGCGGCCTTAAAGAGATCGCCCTTGTACCGGCTGATCATCTCGGATGCGTCGGTGAATCCGACGCGCCGGTTATCCTTCGGACTGGCTAAGCCAAACTTTGCGTTGATATGCTCCTGGAACGCTTCGACGAACTGAATATTCGATTTGTAATAGCCCAGCGCTTCGAGATGCCCGCCCGAAATCAAATTGAGCTTCGGGATCACAACATGGATATGCGCCTTACGCTCAACCAACTTGGCCGTCGCGTCATCGATATAGCTTTTGACTTTCGGTAAATGGGCTTCCGCATAGAAATTGAACTCTTCCGGCAGATAAGCCACTCCGACGAATTGTTTAAATTCTGCAGTGATCGCTTCGAGTGTTTCCCGGCTAACTTCGTCTTCTTTAAAACTCATCGTGATCGACAAATAGCGGTCGACGCCCTCACCTGCCTCAATCGATTGAATGACCGAATGGGTCAACTCAAGATCGCCCGCCAGAACGACGCGCTCATCCATCTCGTCGCGCTCGAGCTCACGACCGACCTTGCGGCCGGTTTCAAGGTATTCTTTAACGCCATCGTGGCGACCGCTAACTCTAACCAACATTGTGCAGGTTTGCCTTGAGATAGAGTTCGACGCCTTCGAGCGCGTCTAGTGCGGCGAGATAGGTGCTTTCCGACGCGCTGCGATCAAGGCGCGCGGCATTCAACACATGGGCAATCTGATTCAGGTTGTTGCCGGACTTATTCACGACCAACAAAGCGCGCTTCCTATTTGCGCTTACCGGTTGACGCGCCACGATCTGCGTGCGGTTGGTCAACACGCATTCGCGAAGAAACGCCGACTTGTTCATGCCCGAGGCGGCGATCTTTCGGGCGAGTTCGGTCATTTCCGACTCGGTGAGCCGGAAAATGACACGGGAGGTCAGCTCTTGAGCGCCATTTTGTCGCTTAGCCATGATCGTTCGACCCCACCCGCTCATATACGCACGGATATTTCATCTCACACGCGCCCCATGTTGACTTCACGAATACCCTTCGCATCGCGGCGTGCGATCGCGGCCTGGTTCATCCACTCGCGCAGGGACTCGACGTTGTTCATGCCGCGAAGGACCCAACGCGGATGATTCACATCGCTGCTCTCGACCACCAGCGTCCCGAAACCCAGCAGGCGTTCCCACCAGTCGCTGACGCACTCGACGTTCTGGATGCGATACATCTCGACGCTGGCCACCCGGCGCGTGAGAATCCCGTAGCGATACGTCAGGCGTACGCTATCGATCACAATCTCCGTGTAAGCCGTGGTGGCCGCGCGCAATGCGGCGGTGGCGCCAATTGCCACGACCGCCAGCAATGACGCCAATAGCGGCCACGGCGACGCCAGGCCCGCAGTGCCGTACGCGGCCCCAGCTGCCAGCACGGCCGCGCACCCACATTTCAAAAAGTACGGCAGATTGATGGCCGCGTTCGGTGAGCCCTGAAACTCAATCACCTGCCCCGCTTCCTGCGAAAACGTCGTTATGACGTTCCGGCCTCGCTGGCCGTCATCCCGCTCTTGCATAACTACTTCCCCTTGCGTGTGCAATGCAGCCTGCCGGCAGGCCGCTCTGTTTCAGTCAGTCGTACGAAAATCCACTGCTTGCGGCCACCGGCTTTGCCAATGTTCCAGATAGGGCTTGGCCATCAACGGACAATTCCAGAGGACCAGGACGTTTTCGCTGTTTTTGGTGGCTGCGGCGGCGCTAAAATTAAAAGAGCCCGTTTCCACATTTTGGCCATCCGCGACGAAAAATTTTTCATGAAAATTTTTAAAAATACTGATCGTGCGAGTCGGAATGCCGGCGTTCACCAGCAAATTGAGCGCCGCGCGTCCCCGGCCCGACCGGTCCTCAACCAGGTTGTTTTTCTCATCGACGATGACGGCTACATCGACGCCGCGGCGTTTGGCCTCGATCAACCGCCGCACAACGTCGGTCGACGTGAAGGAATACGCCGCGAGCCGAATCGAGTGCTGCGCGCGGTCAATCGCACGGTCAACCAGACGTGCCGCACTGCCCTCCGGGGAGAAACCCGCTTCAGGATGGCAAGTGCCACCTGATGCGGCAGGCAAGGTATTAACCGGTGCGTCGCCGATCCATTCGCCAAGCTGGCCCGCTTGGGCTGCAATAGGACTCAGCAGCGCGAGCACGGCACAGGCGGAAAGAAGCTTTGGTTTCATCATGAGCCTTTAAAAGGGGGTATCCGAAACCACAGCGTCAATCACCGGATGACGCTCCAAAATAGGAGCGAGGCGTGCAAGCTCCGACAAGACTTCCTGGGCGTTGGAAAGCGATGCCTCCCAACGGGCCAAATCATCTGCGGTGACAACCGTCGACCCGTGGCCAAGCTTGCGACGGATGCTATCCCGCACGAGCTTCGCCTTCTCGTAATCGCGGAGTGCGACTTTCAAGTCAGGGGCATCCAAAGCTGCTTGGTATTCGCGTTCTAACCGTGCAACCACGCGCGCCTCATTGGGCGTGTCGGTACATTTACGACCTCTGCGTGCTGCCCGGGATGCTGGGGTGTTCAGGACTTCATTGGTCATGTTCATCATCCAAAAAACTGATTGTGTTGTAGGCAAATACTGCTCAATCCGGATCGCCATAACAAACAGGGAGGCATGTTGGTGAACACCTGTGCGCTCGAGACTGGCGCGCCGGTGTCATTGCTCGCCCTATTCCTTAGGCTGGCCACCGGAATGAAATCTACGTGCTGGCGTGCCCGCTCAGTTGAGTCGCCAGCGTCGCTTGATCGTAGGCCCGTGTCCAATCGTCGGTTTCGGCGTCGGCTTCACTCGTGCCGGTATGGTCTGCCCGCGCACCGCCGAGCATTTCGAGGTGGTCCACCACAATCTCCGTCGTATAGCGGTCCTGTCCGTCGCTTGCGGTCCACTTACGCGTGCGCAACTTGCCCTCGATATAGATGCGCGAGCCCTTGACCAGGTATTCATTCGCGATTTCGGCAAGGCGGCGGAAGAACACCAGGCGATGCCATTCGGTCGACTCTTTTGTTTCGCCCGAGGTTCTGTCTTTATACCGCTCGGTTGTTGCGAGCCGGATGTTGGCCACAGCGTCGCCGCTGGGCAGGTGATTGAGCGCGGGGTCCGCGCCAAGATGTCCTGTCAGAATCACCCTGTTCGCCATATTCATTTCTCCCTTGTTTGACTTACGTTTTGTTGGGCTAGTGACCAACCAGCCAGACACCGCACACTGCGGCCGCCGCCGCAGAAATACCCGCCAGGATGGCGACGCCGGCCAAGTAGAGCAGCCGCCGGTCAGACTGGTGGTAGACCAACCGTTCAATCGCCACGAGCGACCCATCGACCCGCTGCAACATGCCCCCCATCGAATCCGTGAAACGGCGCTGGGCGGTCTCGCTCGCTTGGGTCGCCAGATGCGCCAAGGCCGCATCGCGTGACCTGGCGAAGTCCGCTGAGACCTCACGAAGCTCGACAATTCGCCCGCTGAGGCGTTCATCGGAGTCCCGCACGATCAACACGAGGTCTTTCATCGACTTATGCAGCAACTGCACGTCGCCTAACATCTCGCCGATCAGCGCGTCCTTTTGTTCATCGGAGAGCGAACGCTGCCGGCCTTTTTCTTGCGCTTCTGTCGTCGACATCGTGTTAGCCCATCAAAGCGCGAAACACGCCTTCCATTTGCTTGTTCACACCGACGGCCATGGAGGCGTCGGCGGTGAGAAAGCCCAGCCGTTCTCTTTCGCTGTCGGTCGTAGCTTCGCCGATCAGCGTCTTATAGTGGTCGCGCGCACCGGCAAGCTCATGCACGGTGACACCGGCCTTCGCGGCTGCCGCGAAGACGCCGCTCTGATACAGCACAACATTCGGATCCAGGACAAATAAACGGTCCTGCTCATGGGTCTGGAATATCTGCGAGTAGGCTTGCGACAAGGGCTCCTGCGCCGGTTTTGGTGCCTTGTTGAACAGAACTCGAATTTTTTCAGGCCCGACGCCCTTCAACGACAAGGCTTCAATCGTCGCGCGCGTGTCTTTCTGCGCTTTGGCATCGGGCAGCGTCGGCAGCACGAACATGTCGAACACGTTGTAGGAGGCTTCATATTCGTCCATGCGCAAATCAAATTCTTCGACGTTCGATGCACCAACATCGACGATCGCCGACTTGACAATGAGCAAGCGGGCATACAACTTCCCGAATTCCTCGCCGCGCATCCGCTTCGCTTGTGCGTTATTTTCCATTTCGTCCGAGTTGATCGACTCGATCGTAAAAATTTCAGCGTTCGGCATGCGAGGTGCGAGCAGATGTCGAACGATGGTGCTCTTGCCCATGTTTCCTGAGAAATTGATCACAGCGATTTTCAAATCCATCACAGCGATATTCATGATTGCTCTTCCTGTTGTTTGCGGGGCGCACGATGCGTGAGCGACCCCGGTTCGTAAATTAAAACGATGTGATCACCCAGCAAGGCCTCGCAAACGCACATGCCGCTCGCCTGGTAGCGCCACACGGGATGGCCCATCACGCGCAAGCCGGTGTCAGCTCGCGCGCCGGCTTCGGCGTCAAGCTCGGCGAGCGTTTTATCCGTGCGCACGCAGGTACGCGCCTCGATGTCAGCCGCGCGATGCGCAAAGCGCGCCTGCAGCGCGGCGACAAACGGCGGATACATCGCGTCGCCCACCTGGCACGCGTCACACCAGTACGGTGCGGATGCGCTAGGGCGCGATAGCCAGCCACGCTGACCTGCACGCGGCAAACGCCGGATTGCCAATGAACGTTTCCGATTCATGATTTGCATGATCAGTGCGTGAGGGCGGGCGCGCCCTGCCCCGGGTTGTCGCGCTTGGGCGCGGGTGGCGGCGTCTCACGCACGAGGCGTTCCTGCGTGACTTCTGCAAGACGCGCATCGAGCGCCGGTCCCAGTGCCTCAGCGGGGGCATTGCTGCGCACATGTTCGTCCTGGACCTTCAGGCCTGCGGCCATGGTTTCGGCAAACTGGTCCATCACCACGCGCCGGACGTTTTCCGGCACGCCGGCCAGGGCTTTTTCAAGCTCTTCGCGGACATCTTTGACGGCCACGGCGGGACCGTCTCGCTCAACGCTCCATACATTGCGGCGCGCTTCCTTGGGCTCAAAACCGATGACCTTGCCGGTCGCGTCCTTGACGGGCGCTTGCACCACCACCGGTTGACTGCCGAGATTGTCGAGTTTCACGGGCTCACCAATTTGCACACCCGAATCACTGATCGCCCGTTCGAGGTCAAGGCCCCATGAGGTCTGCTCTGTGCCCGCTGCGTCCTTGACCGTGACGAAGTACGAACGGCTGTTTTCGGGGACGTTCTGATATGGTGCCGGACCATGGGCCACCAGGATGCTGGGGGCTGCGGGCGTTTGGTCTGCCACGGGTGCCGATACGGCGGCCGGTGGGGTCACACCATGAGCTGGTGCTTGCGCTGCGGGTGCGATCGGCATGACGGGTGACGCGACGGCGGGACTTGCCACTGCTGCCGGACCCATTGGTTTGGCGCGCGTGCCGGCGGAGATGGTCAGCGCCTCGCGCTCGCGCCGGGCGGCATCGAGCATCGCCAGGTCCTGCTCCTCGGGTTTGAATCCCTTGGTGGCGATACCCGACAGGCTTGCCTCGATCCAGGCATTGCGCTTGAATTCGTCGCTACCCTTTAACTGAATCTCGCCCCATCCTTTCGCCTGGGCCACCGCGATCATGTCCGCCGCGGTTGTGCGGTCGTTGGCCGGGGTCGCCAGGCGCGCGCCGTGATCCTCAAAGTGCGGGTCGTGATCGCCCGACTGACCCGGATCTTTACCGTCAAACTTCCAGAAGCGCCCATCGCGCACCACATACCGGGCGGCAATGTCCTCGGGAATCGCATAGCCGGTCTTGGTCATCACTGCCGGCGCCCGCATCTCACCGGGTGGCTGCGACTGTGACTGCGCCTCGCTCTCTGGACGCGCGCCCGTGAATGGCCGGGACAGGGCTTCCAGTAGGCGCGCGGTCACGCCTGGGGCCTGTTTTTGCCGTTCGAGCTCCGCGGGTGCAAGGCGGACGCCGCCGAGCCCCGCGATGCTGTTTTCCGCCTCGCGCTCGCCCTCAGGCCTTGCACGCGGCACGGCGGCCGGCGTTTCGTTGCCCGGTTGCGCTGTAGCGTCGCTGGCGGCCGGTGTGCTGGCCACGGCGGACGGTGGCGACGTGTCAGCGGCCTGAGCCGGAATCGCGGCTGAAGCCGATGGGCCGTCAACGCTCGCCGTCGATTTTTCAGCCACGGCCTCGGCTTGGATCGGTACCGGCGGCGATGATTGCACCAGTTGCACAGGCGATGCAATTGCGTTTGCGGCCGGCAGCGACGCGACTGCCGCATCATCCTGCGTCGTCGGTAAATTCAGACTCCCAGGAATCGCGTTGTCCGGGAGGGGCGGAAGAGGCGCTGCAGTGATTGCAACAGGCTCGGTCGGTGCCCCATTGGCTGCTACTGGAAGCGCTGGGGGCACGATCTGTAATGCACGCGCTTGGTCGACCTCTTTCGCCAGATCCGGGTTCACCCCGCGCAACGCCCAGGCATAATCCGGCGCGGCCGCGTTGGACACGAGGTGCGCAAATGCCTCGGCCCGGGCTTCTGGCGCCACAATCGTCTTGATTTCGGCCACGTCCTGCTCGACCCAACTGCGGTGGGCTTTATCCGTCGCGAGGAAGGCGAACCCTTCAACGTTACCTTGGGCCGCGTGGCGAGACGCGATAGCCTGGATTGCTGCGGCATCCGCCGTAGGTACGTTCGCCGTTGCATGAGTTTGTGCCATTTGATCAGCCATGAATTTGTCTCCTTAAGACAGTGAGGGGGTAGCTGCCGCTTGATATGTCACACCATGCGTCACGCTCTGCGTCGCAAAGCGCTGCGCCACCTGTTCGGAAAATTTGATTCGCATACCCGTGAGGGCAAATACAGCCTCGTCGACGCGTGCTGCCGCCTTTTGAATCAGCGTGAGGGAGGCGCTCGCCGGGTCCATCTCAGCGAGATCGCTGGCCCGCACGACGCGCTCGCCATTCAGGCCCTTCGCCGCCATGCTCGCGTCACGCTTAGCCATCCACGCGGCAATATCCACAGACGGCACATCGCAGCTCGACAGCTCATAGACCCCGTTGCCCCGCTCCGTCTCCAGGCCTGCGGCGTCCTTCAACTGCTGCTCGCTCGGCATCTCCTTTCCGAGCGCACGCAGTGACGGGCTGATCTCCTTGAGTCGATCGATGAAGATCGGGTCGCTGTAGTAATAGGCTTTGTCGCAGAGGATCGGCTTGTCGAAACCAAGCAGGATTTCTTGCGTTTGCGGCATGGCCGTGAGTTCCTGCGGCAGCAGCAAGGCCCGGCGTTGTGGCGCGGTGTTTTCGCTACGCGACAGGTTCTTGCCGCGCGTCTTGCCCGTTGAGATCGAGCCTTCGGTCAGATAGCCCAGCGTGTCGGAGATGACTTTCGACTCTTCGTGATCCTTGGGCGGAAAGATGATCTTGGCCGCCGTGTTGTTCATCAGCGTGCGGGTGCCCTCTTTGCCGTACATCAGGGGCGGCTCCATCTGCGAAATCGACTGGATGATGATCAACAAACGTAGGTTGTAGCCCGCAATGAAGCCGCTCGCCCGGTCGATGATGTTGACCCGGCCGATGGCGGTAAACTCGTCCATCACCAAGGTGCATTGATACTTCAGGGACGGATCATGTTCCGGCAACACCGAGGTATTCAGGTCGATCAACTGCGAAAAGAAGAGATTGACCAGGAGTGCGGCATCCTCCAACCGGTTCGGCTGGATACCGAGGTAGATCGTCATGCGCTGTCGGCGCACGTCGTTGATATCGAACGATGAATGACTGGTTGCCGCATCCACCACCGGATTATCAAAAATCAACAGCGGCGCATTGAAGGTCGAAAGAATCGAATTCAGCACCTCGTCGCTCGACGAGAGAAAGCGGTTCAGCGCGTTCGTGCAGGCCATCGACAGGCCCGGCGTGGCTTTCAGCGCCGCGATATGTTCTTTTACCGGCCGGCCCATGCCTGACGACTGGCGGAACACTTCGCCCAAGGTGCAGGGCCGCTCAGGCGTCGCCGTTTCCATCAGGTACAAGACCAGGCCCACGAACAGATTGCGCGCCAGGTCATTCCAGAATTTGGTCTTCGCTTCGACGTTGCTGGAATAGAACTTTTGGCCAATGGCCTGCACGTCGCCGATACGCAGGTGCAGGGGGCGTTTCGCGATCGTGTCGAATACATTCCAGCCGTGGGTCTTGCCGTCTTCAGCGAACGGCGCCCACAAGAACACCTTCTGGCCGTATTTGGCGCGATAGCCGGAAGTGAGTCGGTAGTTCTCGAACTTCAAGTCCAGCACTACCATCGAGTCTGGATAGGTCAACAGGTTCGGGATCACGATCGACACGCCTTTACCCGAGCGCGTGGGCGCGGCAATCATCACGAACTGCTGACCGAGGAACGTCAGGTAACGGCCCCGGTGCTTACCGAGAATAATCCCTGGCCGGCCACTGTCGTCATCCAGCAGGCCCGTCTTTCGAATCTCGAAGTCACGCGCCCAGCGAGCGCTACCGTGTAATTCGCGCTTGGGTTTTGAGAAAACTGCCACGCAGGCGAGTGCAATCGGTGCGATCGGTATCGCCACGGAGGCGAAGGTACAGCCGGCGAGCACTTTCTTGACCGCTTTGACATCGCCGTAGGCATGCCAATAGTCGCGCAACGTAAAAATGCCGACCACCGATTGCGGCAAATGCTCGATGTGCGCGAACAAAGCGCCGCCGGCGTACTGGCCCGCGACCGCGAGACCGGCGACACCGGCTGTCGCCAGCGCCCCGACGAGAACTTTTGTGCGGGCCTTCATACTAACCTCCTCTGCGGCTTGCTTTTTTGAGCCGCAGCCCTAGAAAACCGGCGTGCCAACATTGAGGTGCCCTGCTTGAGCTCACCCCACACCCAGGTTTGAATGAGGAGGCGGATCCGCCCCGCCCCTTTGCGCCACGCCACTAAGGAGAAAAGCCCTTGCCGCTGCATACATGCGTCGATTGCACCCAACCGATCAGCCCCATCGCAACCCAGTGCCGTAGGTGCAACTCGACTGACCCTTTTGGTATTACGCGCAAGGCTGAACGTGCCGCTGAAAAACGAAACATAATTTTTCTTGGCTTTACCGTATTTGTAATGGTTCTGTTTTTCGGTGCCATTAAGCTCGGCGTGCTGACGCCCGACCTGATCGAGCACAGCTTCCACAGCCTCTTTGACCATTGAGGCCAGCACGACAAAGTCGTAGTCGAAGCTGCGGCGCGTCGCGTGTCGGTAATGATGGATGCCGGGAATGGCGAGTCGGAACACCAGCTCGTTCGCCGGATTGAAATGGCCCTCAAGCGTCCAGTAATGCCGCAGTCTGGGCTGCACAGCAACTGCGTCCTGCTCCAGCCGCGCATGCAACGCTGCTGCAACCGTCATCGGGCTTTTGAAGGACACGTAGGGACTCGAATAGCGCCCGAGAAAGCCGTGGCCTTCGCAGCTCGCCACACTGGCGATGACAGCATTTGCGCCGTCGACGCCATCTACGTTGAACGCCGCGACAAGCGTTCGCACGCGTTGATCGATGACGCCCAACTGTGTCGCTTCGCTGTATGGCCGCGGCATGCCACGAAAGTGACGCGCTGATAGGGGACGGCCAGCGTCCCGATTTGTGGGTTGGAGATTCATGCGCGCCCCCGCGGCGGCGGCTTGTCACTCGGACCGCCGGCCGATTCCAGCACGACGCACGATTTTTGAGTCAGTTCGCGGCGAATTCTGGCAACAAAGCACACGGCATCCACCGCATCCACCAGCCTGAATTCGAGTTCAGCACCAACATCAACCGCCCCGGCAGCAGGTATGTCGATCTGATCCGTGGCCCAATCCGTCTCGACAGCCTCGGTGAGCGATAAGCTCAGGGTGACGATGCCCGCTGGACCGGACACATTGAGCGTCACGCACGTTCCGCCCCCGATGGGATTGGCGCGGCCCGCTATTTCGCCGTGCCCGCCCACTGCTCGGGCGACGGCTTGGCATAACGCGTCAATCCGATCGCGCCACGCGGCATGCGCCTCAAAGCCACCGTCCGCTTTCAGCACGAAGACGCCCTTGCGGGGGGGCATGTTGCGGTTCACATTGCCGCTCACGTCAGGACTGAGGCAGGTCTCGCTCATGCCAACCCCCGCAGTAGCTTCCACTTGCCGACCGGATCGAAGAACAACTCTTTGAGGCGCTTGTTTTCCATAAACAGCACCACGTCGATTGTCATTTTGACCTCGCGCGTGATGTAGCTCAGATCGAGGGTCTGGCCCACGGCGCTGGCTTTGATCAGCGTCGTGATGCGCGAGAACGCCGAGATGCAATCATTGGCGTGCACCGAGGTCATGCCACCCCGCGTGCCAGTGTTCAATAAGGTCAGGTAATCCCATGTTTCGTCGCCGCGCAGCTCGGCGAGAAACACCTGGCCGAACTTCATGCGCAGGGTCGAGCGCACGATCTCCTTGGCCGGGAGGTCATCGCTGTAGAACATATGGACCCGATTCGGATGGTGCGGCAGCAACAGCTCATGGGTGTCTTCAATCGTGCCTATCCGGGTGTGCGGGGGCACCAGGTCGGCCAGCATCTTCATCAGCGTGGTCTTGCCCGAACCCGTTCCGCCCACGGTGACGATGTTCACCTTGTTCTTGACCGCGAGCGTCAGGAACGTGGCGATATCGCCGCTCGCTTTCGCCTCAAGCATCGCGAGCTCGAACGGTGCCAGCGTCACCATCGCCGGAACCCGGCCGGACGGCGACGCGTCGACCAAGCCGCCCGCCGTCATCTCCTCAGGTAACACGGATAAATTCAATGCCGGCGACGCATCCGCAAAACCTTTCAAGGAACCGCTGCGGGTGTAATCGGCCATCGATAACCGCAGGGCGCTTGGCACGCGCATCGTGATCGACACCGTGTCCGCCTCAATCGCCGGGGCGATCAGGACCTGGCCGCGCTGACCATCCGGCAGGCACACTGGGTGAATCGGATTTGCCGCACTCAAGTGGTCTCCCTTGAACACCACCAGTGCGTTGGCGAGCTTTTTGAGGGCATCGAGCGAGGCGTGCGGGGCGGCATGATAGATCCAGCCCTCCCGGCCCTCCGTCCAGATCTCGCCCGCGCGATTGATGGCCAGCTCGGTGGTGCCGTCTTGCGCCAGCAGCGCCGAAATCCCGGTGGAGTCAAGCAGACTGCGCACCGTCACGCTCTTGTCGTACGGCAGGGTGTTATCCACGGGTTTCGGCTGATGGGCGACTTGATGGGTTGACGCATTCATAAATTTCCTTGGTTGATTGATGAGTTCACGCGCCGTTATTGGCTAACGAGTTCATACACACTGCGGAAGTCGACATCACGCGCCACAAAAATGTTGATGGCGGAACCTTGGTTCACGTAACCCGTCGGCGGGATATTGATGGTGTTTTTCAGCGTTTCGCTGGCCAGATCGTCCGTGTTCGACGAGGTGGTCGACAAATTCACCTGGCTGTTGCCCCCGCCCACTTGGCGGGAACTGAGCGCTTGGCTCGCGGTGCCGATCATGCTCAGCATCATTGCCCCGCCAAAGCGTTCGCCAAGATGGTTATCGACAAACGCTTCATGACCCGATGCGCCCAAGGCATCCGCACCCGGCGAATCGACATTGAGCGTGATGCCGCTGGGGGTATCGATGCGTGACCACAAGACGAACACGCGGGCCTGCCCTTGCAGCAGGGCCGAGCCCTGCTCGCCGGTCGCCTCGCTGTTCTTTTCGATCAACAAGGTCCGGCCATTGGCGGAATACACATCCTTCGTGACGGTGCACGAGGTCATGCCCACATAGGTCGTGACAATTTTGGTCTTGGTGACGCAAGGGATGTTCACGCCACGCTTGAGCAGGTACGTCAGATCCGCAAACCGGCTCGCCGTCACGCTGGCCAGTGTCGATGGCTTCAGACGTCCATCGAGACTGCCCGGTGAAGCCACCGCCGCAGTCGGCGCCGCGGGTTGGCTGGCCGCCGGGCTGTCCTCTTTGCCCAAATTCACCAGCACGTCCCCTCCCAGACGGCGTTCTGCGGCCGTTTCAATAGGAACCGGCGCACTGCCCGCATGGGCGCCACTACTCGGGGCGCCCTGCCCGCCCACGGGGGTCACGGCAATCGCGCCCGACGGCACCGGTACGCCAGGCACAGCCGACGCGCCGCTCGGCTGGGCCGCCGCCAGCAGTGCGGCGCGTTTTTCCTGATCGGCGCGCTCTTTGGCGAGCCGCGCCTTGTCGGCCCCGAAGTCATGTCCGCCGCCATCGTCTTTGGTTTGCTGCAAGGCCCGCGTGCGCGCATCGTCCCGTGCCTGCAAATGTTGCTCGCCCAGGCGTTTCACAAAGAGTGCAGTACCAGCGGCAGCGACCGCCAGCGCGGCAATCACCGCGAGCACCAACCATAACTTGCTGACATTCGACTTCTTGCGCATGAGCTTCAGACTTGGCAGCCCGCGCTCGCCGCTGGTGCCGCCGATCACCGGCCCATGGGTGGGTCCATTCGACCCATCAGTCGGCCCAATCGACCCACCGTTCGGCTCATCGTGAGCGCCTGGATTATTCAGACTGTTCATTGGTCCGCTCCTTTGATCAACCGTACGGTGTGATCGACGGTCGTGCCCGCAGCGTTGAATTGACCATCGGGCGAATACCGGTTGTTGCGCACACCGAGGACCGATTGGCCCAAGCGCAGCACAAAGGCCGCGCCGGTTTCATGGACCACCACCGTGTCACCCTCGGTGTGCGAATTCACCAATGCCTCCGAGCCATCCGGCAGCACACGGAAGATCACCGGCGCATCGCGACTCGTCGCAAACCTAAAATAGGTAAAGCGCCCGTCGTCCCACATCGACGTGGGGGCCAGCACCTTATCGCCGTGCATGTCGTAGTTTTCGTTTTGATGCACCGACGCGCTGGCGCTGCTGCGGCCCATCGCGTCGGCCAGGGCGCGTTTTTTTGCAGCGGCTTCGGCGAGGCGCGCAAGGGTATCGGGATAGGCGAATGTGAGCGTCCAGGCGGCTTCCTCATCCCGATCAGCGGTCACCAGCCGGATCACATAGCGCCGCCGGTCGGTCACGATCAATAGGTTGGTGTCAGCGTGGATTTCCTTAGGCTTCACCAGCATCCAATTGCTCTTAGCACCGACGGTCCACGCCTTGCCATCACCCATGCCCACACCGGATGCCGGACCGTCGATCATTTCACCGGGCTCCAGCTGGATGACCAATGCTTCGCCTGCGCGAAACGGCACGCGATAAGCCTCATTCGGATCAAACACGGCGCAGCGTATATGGTCGTCGTCGCCACAGGCACCGGGTGTCGTCAAGGCATAGACGGTAGTCATCGGCACGCCTAAGCCTGCGAACACGAGTGCCGGTAGCATCATGCGTTGAAGGGTGCGTTGAAGTGTATTAAGACGCGTCATGACGCACCTCCCGGCACGGCTGTTGCGGGCGCGGCTTGATCCGGCACGCGGGTCCAGTCGCGATCAACGGTGTAGCTGGTGACTCGGAAGCCATTCGGATTGACATCGAGCTCACTACGTTTTACGGCCAGTTGCTCGTGGCGGTAACTGATGGTCGCAACCCAATACTCCGTCTTGGGTTCCTGACTCGAATTGAGCGGGATCAGCTTCTTCGAGAAAAACACTTGGGCCGTCGACCCGACGAAGGTGATCGCGCCCACCTTTGCCACAATCCGGTATTTGTCGGCCAACACCTTTTGTGGCGCATTCGGCAGTGCAAAGAGTTTCATGTAGACCTCCCGCTCCTGTTCGGCGCTCAGCAATTTAACGCTGTCGTACAGGTCTTGAATCGTTTCCCAGTCATAGCTCTCTCTCATCTCGACATAACGGTGCAGGTCCGCGCGATCCTGTTTCTCGCTGTAGCTCATATGCGTATCCCCCGCCACCTCCAAAACGTCTGTCACGCCCGTCACCGTGTTGACGCGCAGCACAGCGGGAGGATTGGGACGCTTTAGGAGTACTAAGGCTGAGGCTCCAACAATAGAAACTGCCGCGACAAGCAGAGCGCCAATCGCGCCACGTACGGCCAACTGGGTGAGTCGTTTCTGCGCATCCTGCTTGGATTTCTCGAACTGCAGGGCTTGCTTCAGATACCACTTGCCCATTTCAAGTGCAGTCGGCTCCTTGGTGGCGGCCGCTTCAACAGGCGCGCCAAGATCCCCGGCGCTCGCCGCGTTGCGTTTGAATATCATGGTTGTGCTCCCTGGGGCGATATGGCAATAGGATGATTGACGGGACCCCACGCGCCACTCGGTTGCGGCGGCTTCGGTGCGGAACAAGCGGCGAGCAGCATTAGCGCGCCGGCCGCGATTAGATTCTTCATGGTCTTTTCTCACTGGTAGACATGGCGAGCCACGACACCGTGGACTCGGACTGAATTTCGACTACGCCTTCTTTATTTCGCCGCCGTCCGGTTTCGGCTTGGGTTCGGGTTTGGGGTTTCCTTTCAATGCCTTCCCCAGCGCTTTCGCACCCGACATCGTGCCCACCAGCCCAGAGATACCGACACCGCCTGCAAGTTGAGAGGCAAGCGCAGGTAGATTGACCGATATGACGATGAAACCGATGCCCATCATGACCAACTCAACCAAGTTGTAGACAGTGATGGTGTCCGGGATCATCGACGAGGCGAAGTCGATTTCGATCATGCCGGCGGCGGCAAACAGCGCCACGAGAAAGGCGTAGTTCAGACACTGGGCAATCCATGCTTCGAAGAATTTTCGTGTCGCCGGAAACAAGGCCAGCGTGATAAAGAGGGGACCCAACGCCAGCAACAAACCCAAGGCAAACTTCGCCAAAATGATGAATGCCGCTGCGATCGCAATGAAGGGCATGGCGAAGATCAGGGTGATGCCGATGAAGCAGATCGTGTTAAGCGTGCTCTCGATCCCCCAGGAGTTGTCGTAAAGCGTCGTCATCGCCTGCACATACGCGTTACAAATCGTGTCGAGGGCTGACCCGGTTGAGGCATTCCCACTTAGCGCCGTCGCCAGATCGTCACCCAAGCCGTTAAAAAATGGCACCACGTATTGCGTGTAATAAGTAATGTTCATGCCCAGGGTCAGGATCACCACCCAGGCGACCATCTTCATCATGAAGTCCTGAATGGGCATGTCGGTGTTACCGCGCCAATACGACATCATGACGAGGGTCACGTAGACACCGAAACACGCGGCCATCAACGGCGTAATCAGGGTGATGATGTTCTGCGAACCCGTGTTGATCAGATTCAACACATTGTTGTCGAACGCACTCATGAGCTGCGTGAAAACGGTTACCTGCACGGTTGCCTCCTAGCGATTATTGTTTCTGAAGATCAATCGGGCCCAACTCGGTCAACGCGAAATAACCCGTCTTGGTCGTGAACGGCTTGGTGTTACCCTCGTCTGACCAACCCGCCGGCACATGAACCACGGCGAAGGCTTTGGTTTGAACGCCGTCTACATCGACCGCGACCGGATGCCTGATTTCTTTCGCGAGATCGGCTTGTGTCATGAGTCTGACCGGCTCAAATGAGGCAACGTCAGTCCATTGCTTCTTGGGACGCCGCCATTGGCCCTTGGCATATTCGTAGAGGATGTAGCCGGTGCCGTCTTTTTCGATTTTTGCGAACGGCGTCATCTCTCCGAAGCCATCCTCGTCCGCGTTGTAGACGCCGACCAGATCATCGGCAGCGGGCGCACTAGGTTTCTGATGGCAGCCTGCCAATGCTGCGGCGATGACCATGAGACAAAGAAGGCGTTTTCTCATTGCGATACTCCTGTGATCATGTTTTTGTACTGTTGATTGCGCTGTGTTTCTGCAAGCGTCACTTCGGACTGCTGTAATTGCCCCATCAGATTCAATCGCGTCTGCTCGTTTTGAATCATTGCGTTCTCAGCCTGCAAGCGGTTTTGCAAGTCCGCCTTGGCCGCGGGGTCTTGGGTCGTGTCGGACTGCTGCATCAGGCCTTCGATGTTTTGCAAGCGCGCAAGATTGGCCTGGTAGGCCTGCATGGACATGGCTTTGTTGGCCGCGAGCGTGTCGTTGTAGCGTTGCTGACCTGGATTGGTCGTCGTCATACCCTCCGCGGACTCGATCTGGGTCGCAGCACTACTGATTCCCGACAGCTGGCCGCTTTGCACCTGCTGATAGACTGACTGCCATTGGTCCGGCAGATAGTTGCGCAATGACGGGCTGTTGAGAATCTGGCCGGTACCGCTATTGCCGGTGAGCGCGCTGAGCTGCTTGGTCATGGTCGAGTACTGCTGCTCCATCGTCGTGACCTGCTGTTCCAGGTTCTGCGCCATGATCACGTCCTGCGCGAGCTCGGCCACGCTGACCGTCGGAATCCCTTGAGCGTAGGTGTTGGCGGCTGGCATCGCGATCAACAGCGCGACAACCGAGGACGCAATCAAGCGGACATGGGGGATCAGGCTGGAACGGTGTTGCGGGGTTATATGCGGCATGGCTTTTCCTTCTGGTTGTGTGTAGCTGGGATTCGGGTTGATTCACCGTGCGACGGTGTCATGCCGCGTCCCGGCCACGCTTGCCCTTGCGGCGTTCTTGGAAAATCGCGTAGCACAGTTCGCGGTCCGGTCCATGCTCGGCCCAGATCTCCTCCCAAATCGCCACGTTATCGAGCGAGCCCGACAGGATGGCCAGTTCGTCGTCGAAGCCGTACAAGTCCATCATCGCGAACACGGATTGATTGCTCTGCTTGATCAGGAAGGTGCGCGATTCCTTGGACAGCCTCTTCAATTCGTCGAATTCCCGTTGGTTCAGGTTGCAGCGCTTGTAACTTTCGAACTCCGCGTCCGGATTCGGCAGATAGATCTTGGTGGCGGTCTGCTGCTGGATGGCCGCAAAGATCGGCGAGTTGATCGCGTCTTCCGGAGACTGCGAGACCAGCACCATGAACTCCTCGGCCTTACGCCCGGTCTTCAGCACCTTGAGGATCATCGCCTGCGTGGTCGGATATTTCGCCGGCAACCAGAACTCCTCGACTATCGTGACCAGCAGACCGCCCTTCTCCTGCATCAGGTCCTTCAGATGGAATAGATGCGCGAGCACGGGCTCCGTCGGCTCGAAGTCGTCTTTCAGAAAGTCGGTCACGTCGAAGCCGATGCGGCGTTGCGCGGCCACGTCGATCATCGAGTTCGGCGGGTTGTCGAGCGCCCACGCGAAGCGCCCCTCCTCCGCATGGCACCATTTATGCAGACGCACCGCGAGGCAGTTGCCACCCGTATTCGGGATGGTTTCAAGCAGACGACTAAAGGTCCGCTGCTGAACATCAGCGAGCTTGTAGACGGTATCGACCGCGAGTTTGATAAATTTCTCGTCATCGGCCGTGATGGTGCCGTCGGTGTTGCGCCCACAGGCGC
>Ga0302178_10001313_pt1 | contig 21054 bp, 18 predicted proteins | sample I_Palsa_E1_3_FD_198790 | JGI IMG/M metagenome (GOLD analysis project Ga0302178, IMG submission 198790) | Peat permafrost microbial communities from Stordalen Mire near Abisko, Sweden - I_Palsa_E1_3 | ecosystem: Environmental > Terrestrial > Soil > Palsa > Peat permafrost | place: Sweden... | reverse complement strand
GCAGAAAGACGCCCCCCCGATCGCGAAGGACCAGGGGGGCGTCAGGAGACTATTGAGCTAGGGCGCCGAGAGAGGCCCCGACTCGCGGGGCCCGGCTATGTGGACGCGTCAGCTTACGCCTAGCCCCGGGCGCCCTTCGAGAGCGGGACGCTGACGTCCGAGGGGCCGATCCCGAGCACGGTCGCGATGACGATGATCACGGCGATGACGGTGTGCGCGACGGAGCTGATCGAGAACGAGCCTTCGAGGACGATCACCGCGCCGAGGATCGAGGACACGAGCACGGCGAGATGGGCGGGAAGGATCGCGAGGAACGAGACTTTCGAGATGGCGTGGATGCCCGCTCCGGAGAGGACGATGATCGCCATCGTGAGGACCGCGTGGGCTTGGAGGGACATCGAGACGTTGAGCTGGACTGCTTCGAAGGCGGCGAGGATGATCGCGAGGATGAGGACTTCTGACTTGGAGAGCTTCATCGGGTAAGGCTCCTTGGGAGAGACGTGGGCGGGGAGGCTTGGGGCGCGGGGCGGGTGTGGAGTGACCGCAGGGGTCGAGAGGTTGGCCGGGTGACGGCGGGTCAGAGTTCTTTCTGCTCTGACGGAGGCGCGCGCTACTCTCGGGCGCATGGGTTTGACCGGCGTCCCCAAGCGCGTGCGCGTCGTCCGCGACCCGACCCCCGCCCCGCAGGCGCCCGAGCCGGTGGAGGCGCCCGAGACTGAGCCCGAGCCGGTCAAGGTCGGCGCGTGATGGCCCGCCGCGCGAAGGCGGAGGCGCGGGCGGACCGGGCGGCCGCGCAGGCGCGCAACAAGCTGCCGTTCGGCGCGGTCGTCGGCGATTGCCCGCGATGCCTGTACGCGTCTCTCGTGTGCGAGGGATTCCGGGAGGGTAAGCTGTCCCCCTGGCGCGAGTATCAATACGCGTGCGTGGCCTGCGGGATGACGATGGACGTTGCCGCCAAGCCCGGCGAGACGCCCGGCGAGACGCTCACCCGCTCGTTCGCTGCATACGGCATCGGTAAGGCTGTCATCCCAGCGGCCCCCGCGCCGCCCGAGCCCGAGTGCCCGGTGATCAACGGCTCGCTGATCGGCTACCGGGCGTGGTCGATCGCCACCTGGAGGCTCTCGGGCGCCGTCCAGATGTGGCCCTGGTCCCCCGGGGTCAACGAGGCGAAGTGCGCGGGCTACAAGCTCGACTCCCACCAGGCCCCGGACGAGCATTGTCAGTGCGGCATCTACGCGCTGGCCCGGTTCAGAGACGGCGCCGGGTGGTGGGACGCCGAGCATGTCCGCGGGGCGATCGAGGCGTGGTCAGACGAGGGCGAGAACCGCGGCCGCTTCTTCCTGCAAGGCGCCGGGTTCCGTGCTCAGTTCGCGCGGGTGGTGCTGCTCGCCGTCGATCCCGACTGGCCGCGAGCGAAGCGGGCGGCGGTCAGGGCGCTCGCATCAGAGCACGACGCCGACGTGTGCAAGCTCGCGCACCTCGAAGCGGCAGCGACCGAGCACGGGCAGCTGGTGCCCGAGGAGCTGATCGACCGCACGGCGATCACGATCAGGTCCTTCGGCCGAGTGGTGATCCCGCAGAGCTTCCCGCGCCAGGCGTACGGCCTCCCGTAGTTGGGGCACACAGAGCTGACTCTCGCCGTCACGCGCCCCCGGCCGCCAACCCACCGTGGTCTCTAGCTGCCGGCCCGTCCCACCCTCACCCGCCCGTCCCCTTCACAGGATGGCTGTTCCTCTCGGAGCGCCAGCGCGACCGCATCCACGTCAGCTGCCGTGAACTCCCGTCCGGGTGTCGCCCGCAAGCTCATGAACCGCCCGCCGTCAGAGAGCCACGCGACGCATCTGGGCTCGGGATCGTTCACGACGTCGGGACCGCGACGAACTGAGCTTTCAGGTCTGCCACCAGGTCGTCCCATTGAACGCCGGACGCCCCGACGCCGGTCTTGGAGAGCATCTCCTGCGTGACGACGACGTGAGCCTCCTGAACATAGGCGAGCCAGAACGGGACGGTGCAGAGCAGGGGCGCGCCCCACGTGATCAGCCCCATCGTGTCGGGGTCGTAGGAGTTGGCGGGCGTTCCGTGGCCCCCCCAGCTCCCGGGCGCCGAGTTGCCGCTCTGGCCGTCGCCGACGACCGTCCACTCGGTCTGCCCCTGCGCGGAGAGCGGCATCGCGTCGCCCATCATCACGTCCACGAACTCGTCAATCCCGATCCGAACCTCGGTGAGCTTCGTCGGGTCGATCGCGACCGTTCCGACGATCTTGTGCACGACGCCGTCGCTGGTCTTCGGGAGCCCGGCCTGCCAGTCGGTCATCGCGACCGTCTCATCGCATCCCTGATCCGAGCTCGGATCGGAGGGCACGTAGCCGCCGATCTTCTCGTAGAGCAGGGTCGCGTCCGCGTTGGTGAACGCGGGCGGGGCGGTTCCGGCGTCGAGATGGAAGTCCTCGATCGCGTGCAGGATCATCGCGCAAACGCAGTCTCCGAGCGTGTCGTTCATCAGCATCCCCCACGCGAACCCGGGGTGCGCTCGCGACACGGCCGCGGGCGGCTGCGCGGTCGCCGTGTCGAGATAGTCGGAGAGCTTGAGCGTCGGCTTGGAGCTTCCGAGGTGGTAGCCGAGCTTCACCTCCTCCGGGAAGGACGGGGCGACGTGCTGGTCGCGCAGGCGGAACGCCGGGTCTGAGATGCGGGTCATTCGGGCAACCCCTCAAGCTCGAGGACCATGAAACCGAGTGTTGGATCGTTCTCACTCTGGTAGGTGTAGAGGATGTAGTCGGTGTCCATGCGGGTCTCCTTAGAACGTCGAGTCGATGAGCACGAGCTGCGCGCGCTCGCCGGGCGGGTCGGTCGGGCTGGCGTTGACGGCGTGCTCGAGCTGCTCGATGAGGATGCGCGCGGGACCGCCGGGGAGGTTCGCGACGGACGGGTCTTTCAGCGCCTCGCGGACCTGCTCGGTGTTCACGTCGGCGATCGCCCACGCGCGGATGGTCATGTCGGCCATCAGGCGGCGCGCTTAGCCGGATGCAGCAGCGACCAGAGGGCGCGGAAGCGATGCCCGCGATGCCGGAACGCCCAGTTATACGGGCGCTTTTTGTGCACGAGCGCCCAGATCAGCGCGCACCGGGCGGTCATCAGAACGGTCAGCTTGGCGCGCGCGGGCCCGGAGAGCTTCTCGCGCCACTCCTCACACCACTGCTCCTCGATCTTCGGCTGCCACGGCGGCGGGGCCGGGACGGGCGCGACGTTCTGAAAGAAGTCATCGGCGCAGATCCACTTGTCGTAGCCGTCGACGCCGACCCGCTCGAACTGCTTGCCGTCCTCCCAGTCGAGGGTCAGCTCGGCGACGTTGTCCCAGTCGGCGACGGCGCGGCGGATCGTCGGGCCATAGCGGGCGAGGTCGTCGAGGAGGCCCTCGTCCTCCCAGCGCGAGCGGTTGGCGTACGCCCGCGGCCGGTACGCGCCGGCGGTCAGCTCCTGCTCGATCCACTGGACGGTCACCGGGACGGGGAGATCACCGTTCTCGGAGTCGCACATGCCCGCGCCCGCGTTCGGGATCACCGTGATCGAGACGTACTGGGCGTGCGGGAAGCGGGCCTTGATCGCGGCCTCGTTCTCGGGCTCGCCGTCGTCGTAGTAGAACACGTACTCGTAGCCGAGCGGGATGTTCTCGGCGCCGACCGCGTCGGCGGCATTGATCGTCATGAGGGGAACGGCCTTTCGGGGGAAGGGGGACGAGCGGGGGGTCGAGAGGTGGGGGCCGGGTGGGCGCGTGGGAAGCGCACGGGTCCCGGGCCTGGTGACGGCGAGGCTGAGTTCTGTGTGCTCTGAGGACCGGGCGCGGTAGGCTCGGCCGGTGCCTCACTGGCTGATGAAGACCGACGAGGACGAGATTGAGGGTCCGATGGACCTTCCACTTCGAGAGCTACGCGGACGCGGCGAGCTTCATGAGCACACAGAACTGACTCTCGCCTTCACCAGGCTGGCAGCTCAGCCCACCGCGATCACTCCACTCGGGCCCGGCCCCCACCGCGCCGCCCGGCTCTCTCCCCAGTCCCCGTAAGCCTCACGACCCACCGAACGAGGCAAGGCTCTCGCTCAGCCTCTCGATCACAGCTTGAATCGTGTCTGGAGGCTGATCAAGCTGCACCGCGTTCGTCTTATCGGCGTCGGTATACGAGGAGGACACCACACGCCGAGGCGAGGAGTCGGCAGCGTCGATGAACGAGATCGAATCGCCTGCTCTGACCATCCACGCAGGCCACAACACTCCATGCGAGTCCATCACATGCCCCACCAGGGATGCCGACCCTGACGTGTTGAGCTCACCCGTAGCAGCAAGGAACTCCTGTCCTGCTTTCAAGGCTCCCGGGAAGTCCGAGGTGCCGAGCGTGAGCGGCGAGTAGCGGTTGATGCCCGTCTGGTTCGCCGGGTTCTGAGGGTCGGGATCGGCGAGCGAGACGTCGGTCATGTTCGCCCCCGAGCCCGGAGGGCCATACGTCCGCGTCTCACCCGTCACATCGGTAAATGACACGACCACGCCATTCCAGAGCGCAGAGACTTGCGCTCCGGCATCGGCCAGTTGCGCGGGGCCTGACCGTGCCACCCACGCGTTTCCCCGAGCACCCCGAGGGTTGCAGTAGAACGTCGGGACGGCACTCACGCCAAGCCCGCCGCCTTCCCACACCGCCCAGTCGAGTAGCTCGTATTGCGCGGCGTCCGGGATCATCGCCGACACGGTCGTCGGGTTCAGGTACACCGACTGGGCGATCACGAACGAGGACGGCTGAATCGTCCCGTTCTGGCCCTTGGAGTAGGCGAGCTTGGGGGCCCAGCGTCCGACGGCGTAGGCGATGATGTCCGACGCGAGCAGCCCCTGCGCCGAGTTGGCCGACGCGACGCCTTGCAGCGGGAGGCCGTGCGCGCCGTAGACGGCGAGGCTCGTCCAGTACAGCGCATAGGTGACGCCGTCAGCGCCGCCGGAGCCGAGGAAGACGATCCCGACGACCGCCCACGGCCTCGTTGCCGAAGGGGTGAGCGTCGCGGCGCCCGTGTCGTCGCCGGCGGGAATGATGAACTGGTCATACGAGGATGCGTTGTCGTCGCTGGCGAGGCTGATCGCCGCGCCGAACCCGGTCCCGAGCACAAACTCGCCGTTCGTCTGCCACGCGACCCGGAGCAGGCCGATCGGCAGGCCGTGCGCGTCATACCAGCCTTCTGAGTACTGCGGCTGGGTCCACGCCCCGTCGACCTCGGTCGAGAGCGACGGGTAGCCGTTGGAGTAGTCCGGGGTGACCTGCGGGCCCGACCCCGTCGACCCGGCGCTGACGAGCTGCACCTGACGCCCGAGCGACGGGCCGATCCAGTTCGTGAGATCGCAGTCGACGAAGATCTCCCGAGCCGACGCGTCGTCGGCGAGATGGGACTCCCAGCCCACGCACGTCGGGGTGATCTGCTCCTCATCGCCGGCGGTGGCGGGGAGCTGCTCGACGCGGCCCTGCCATGCCACCTGCCCGCCCGCGCCCGTCACCGTCACCGTCGAGAGCTCCTCGAGGTCTGGCCAGGCGCGGCCCGGGTCGCGCTCGAGCACACACGAGCAGTTCTCAAAGCCGCCCGGCATCGTGGAGCTGAACGTCAGCGCGCCCGGGGCGTTCCCCGGATCGGGATCATCGTTGCCCCACCGGGCCCGAAACCCCGCGGGGGTCTGCACGTTAACGCTGAGGCGCAGGGGGGCGCGCTCGCGGACGAGCAGGGAGGTGAAGGCGCTCTCGCTCGGCGCGACCGGAGGGCTCGTCGGTGCGGGCGGGGTGACCGGCTCGGCGGGAACGACGAACGGCATGAGCGCCTACCTGGGGATCGGGCTGGTGGCGATCGATCCGTAGTTGGCGGCCCGGTAGTAGCTCGAGGCGATCCCCGCCGCGAACGCCGCCTGCGCGGCCGTGCTCGACTCGATCTCGTTATCCCCCTCGTAGGGCTCGTCGAGATAGCACAGCCCGCCGATCTGCGGGAACTCTGAGGGGAGGCTCGCGAGCATGTTGGTGATCCAGCTGGCTTTCGAGCCGCCGGTCTCTGTGGACCCGGTCTCGCCGATCATGATCGGCTTCGCCGACAGGCCCTGCTCGATCGTGTACGTCGGGCCGATCAGGGTGGCGAACTGGTCCCAGATCCCGTTCGAGTTGCTCGTGTTCAGGTTGTAGGCGTCCATGCCCATCCAGTCGACGTAGCTGTTGCCCGGGTAGAGGCTCGGGATGCTCACAAGCCCCGACTCGTCGATGTTCGGGCACCACACCCAGCTGACGTTCGTGGCGCCCTCTGACTGGAAGATCTCGTGGACGTGCTGCCACATCGCCACGAAGTTGGCGGCGTCGCCGTTGCCCGAGAACCCGGCCGCCCACGGGAACCAGGTGCCGTTCATCTCCCAGTCGAACCTGAGGAAGAACGGGTGACCCCATGCGGCGGCGGCTGACGCCCACGTCTCGATGTAGGAGTCCTGCGAGCCACCGGCGATCTGGATCGAGGAGTACCCCGACGCGAGCGAGCTGCCGCCGCCGACGTCGACATTGTTCGAGCACCACGAGAGCATGGGGATCGCGCCGTAGGAGCGGACGTAGCCCATCTGGGTGGCGGGGAAGGTGCCCGGGCCGCCGTAGTAGCTCGTCGAGTACCAGTTCTCGCCGAAGCTGAGGATCGAGATCCCCTTGCCGCCCGAGTCCGCGGCGGTGAAGTCAGCGACGGCGGACATCGGCGGGGTGTCGAACGGTGGCGCGACGGTCGTGAACTGGGTGCCGATCGTCGCCCCCCAGTACGCGCCGGCCGGTTCGGCGGCAAGCGCCGCGGCGATCGCGGCCTGAACCATCGCGGTCGTCGCGAGCTTCGTCGAGTCATCCGACGCCGCCTGCGTGGGCGCTTGCGCAGTGCCGGTGAACACGGGCCCGGCGAGCTGCGCGTAGTCGGCGGCGGGGAGACCTTCGAGGGTTGTGATCTCGGTCAGGCCGATCGAGCCCGGGCCGCCGATCTTCCCGTCGGTGCCGATCAGATCAGCGACCGACAGCGGCTCGGCTTGGGCCCGGAGCTCGGAGAGCACGTCGTAGAAGTCGATCGCCTGCTCGGCCGCGATGAACCCCGGGATGTCCCCGTTGGATGCTGTGGTGAGCGGCTGGGTTTCGGTGATCGTCAGCGCCTGGTTGGAGTACACCTGGACGGGGGTGTTGGTGCCTCGTTCGTAGACGTAGGTGGAGCGCCCGCCCGCCAGGCCGATCGCTCCCGCGAGGGTGCCGGTCAGCTCTTGCCACTCGACGCCGGTGGCGAGGCTCTGTAGTGGGATACCGGAGGGCATGAGGGTGGGGGGGGTTCCTTTCGAGCGGGGGTACGGCGCTCTGGAGAGAGGGGTCGGGGGGTGCGTGGTGCGGGCTCGCGCGGGCCCTCACGGGTGCGGTGTTCCGTCGCGCGTGACTGCGAGGATCAGTGCTGTGGATGAGAACGGCACGAGTCGAGTGGTTCCGCCTGTCGGTTGGCTGCTCGTGATCGCCCTGATCCTCGGTGGCAGCGCCGGATTGGGCACCGTCCGCGTTGGGAGGCACGCCGCCCGTCACGTGTGGCCGGTGACTACGGACTACCTTTGGCCGCTGCTGGCGATGCTGTGGGCCTACTTCCTCGTGAGCGCGGCGGTTCTACTGGCGATCGTTTACACGCTGATCTCGGCATCGAAGTCCTAGAGCAAACGGAACTGACTCTCGCCTCCACCAGGCCCGAGCCGCCAGCCCCGCCGCCACCGCCGCCACCGTTCGAGCGACCACTCGCCGCCCGGCTCCCTTCCCGAGAGCCGTTACCTCAGCACGTGCTCCGATCAGCTCCCGGTGTGCGCGGACCGTCGGTTGGCCTCGCATTCCCGTCCTGATCGAAGTCGAGCTGATAGTCCGCCGTGTTCGGCGTCACGAAGTTATCGAGACCCGATCCGCACGCGAGGTGCAGGTTGTCCTCAAGCGACGGCGTTGACGTCGAGTTCACGTACGGCACGGAGGCTACGTTCGTATCGCCCGTTCCACAAACGTGGGAGGACGGGTCGATCCACACGTTGTAGGCGTAGGTGAATCCCGTCTCGGTGCTGCACGGGTCCTGCGCCCCCCCGTCGGTGCCCATGATGTTGCCGATGATCCGGTCGTTCGTCGCCCCGGCGTACCCGTCGTTGTAGAACCCCTCGTCGGCGGAGAAGCTGTTGTAGCGGATCAGCTCGTTCTCGGCCGGGTTCGGGCCGTTCTCCCCGTCCTCGATCGCCGAGCGCGGCGACCCGTACTCGGTCGGCACCGTCAGCTGGCACGGCCCGGCGGGAGAGGTCGGGCAGCTCGCGCTGGTGTTCTCCGTCCCCGAGAACCAGTTGTTTTGAATCAGCAGGTTCGAGAAGGTGCCGCCCGCCGACTGGTAGCCCTGGATGAAGATCGCGTAGAGCTGGCAGACCGAGAACACCGAGTTCTCGACGGTGATGTTGCCGCCGGTGAGGAACAGGCACTCGTCATGGTCGGTCGCCGAGGCGGTGTCGTTGTCGATGAAGTCATGCCACGTGTCGTGATCGAAGACCACCGACGCGTTGTAGGTCACCCCGCCCGTCGTGACCTGCGGGTCGACCTTGAAGTTGATCGTGTTGCCCGACAGCCCGCCGCACGTGATCGCCGTGTCGGGCCCCGGGAGCGTGTTGTAGCACGGCCCGAAATCGGAGTTCTCCACCGTGAGGTTCTCCGCGGCGTTGACATACATGGTGCCGCCGTTGATGTTGTTCAGGGTGTCGTTGTCGGCGGGGGCGACGAGGATCATCTGCGTCGGGATCGTCACGTCCTGCAAGACGAGGTTCGACACGCCGACGTAGCTGCCGATCTGCCCGGAGATGATCTGTGGGATGACGACCGAGGCTTGGCTCGCGGCGGGCCCCGGCTCGAACGTCACCGGTGTCGCGCACGTGCCGGTGAGCAGCGAGTTGGAGTCGGCGAGATCCTGCGTGCCGTAGTTCCCCGAGTCGATGTTGATGATGTCGCCGCAGTGCGCCGCGTTCCACGCCGCCTGCAACGTCCCGCAATCGTTGCTCGCGCCCGGATCGCCGACGAGGGTGCCGCTGCGCGCGCATCCGCCGCCCGACGGGTTGACCCAAATGTTCGCGGTCGCGCTCGTCCCGCCGCTCGTCGGCGCCGAGGAGGTCACGACGCCGGTCACCGAGGAGTCCGCCGACACCGAGCCCGTCCCGTTCGTCGCCGTCACCACTACCCGCACCGTGTCCCCGACGTCAGCGGAGGCGAGCACGTAGGTGGCGGCGCTCGCGCCTGAGATGTTCATGCACACCGCCCCGGCCGTGTTGCAATCCTGCCACTGGTCCGCGTACCCGGTCGGCGCGTTCGTCCACGTCCCGTTCGTCGCGGTGAGGGTGTCGCCGAGGACGGTCGCGCCCGCCACCGTCGGCAGGACGCTGATCGCGGGGGACGCTCCCCCCGAGCCCGTCACCTCGGCGCTGACCTCCGCGTAGGCGACCGCGGAGCCCGAGCTGTTGGTCGCGGTGACGACAGCGTCGATCGTCTGGTTGACATCAGAGGCGGTGAGGACGTACGTGCTCGACGTCGCGCCCGGAATGCTCGTGCACGGCAGCGACCCGCTCGACGTGCAGTCCTGCCACTGATACGCGTAGGTCGGCGAGCCGGTCCACGTGCCCGCGGTGAGCGTCAGCGTGTCGCCCTGCGTGAGCGTCCCGGTGATCGCCGGGTCCGCCGTGTTCGTCGGGGCCGCGCCGCCCGAGGCGATCACCACACCCGTATAGGCCGAAGTGGCGTTCGTCGGGCCCGCGCCGTTGCTCGCGGTGACGATCACCCGGATCGTGTCGCCGACATCGGTCGAGGCCAAAGTGTAGGACTGATTGGTCGCCCCCGAGATCGCTACGCACGACGCGCCCGAGCTGTTGCAATCCTCGAACTGGTAGGCGTAGGTGTCCGGCGAGCCCGACCACGTCCCCTCGGACGCGGTGAGGACATCGGCCTGCGTGTCGGTGCCGGTGACCGTCGGTGCGACGGTGCTGGTGGGCGCGCTGCCGCCCGAGACGACGCCCGTCTGCGCCGTCGTCTGCGACCCCGACCCCGCGCCGTTCGTTGCCGTGATGATCACGTCGATCGAGTAGCCCACGTCGGTCCCGGCGACCGTGTAGGTGGATGAGGTCGCGCCGGAGATGCTCGCGCACCCGGCCCGATTGCAGTCCTGCCACTGATAGGTGAACTGGGTCGGCGAGCCCGACCATCCGCCCGTGGTGGTCGTGAACTCCTCGCCGACGACCGGCGCCGCCGCCGTGCCTTCCAGCACGCCGCGCAGCGACACGAAGCTCGGCGCATGACGCACGCTCGTCACCGGCCGGACGAGCCCGTGCGGGCCCGACCCGCCGCAGCCCGCGAGCGCGCACGCGGAGAGGATCACCAGCAGGGCGAAGACGATCAGACGTTTCATGACACCACCGGGGTAGGAGGAACGGGGGCTGGCTTCACGCCGGGGACGGCGGAGACGGTGACGGTGCCCCCAGCGGGCCAGCCCGTGACCTGGACGTCGTAGAGGACGCCGTTAACCAGGGGCGCAATCACCAGCGCTGAGACGGCGAGACGGGGCGGCTCGGCCCACGCACCACCGTGCGCACGGACCTTCACGAACAGGCCCTCCGTGCCCTCGGGGAGCGGGCAGGAGAGGGTGAGGGACCCGTCGCCGGGCGTCAGCTTTGGAGCGAGGGTCATGAGATCACCGGGGGTGGCGGTTCGGGGGCGGGCGGACTGGTCGGCGTGACCGGCTCGATCACCGGCGGCGGCGGCTCGGGCTCGGGCGCGTCGACGGTCGGACGGAAGATGTAGGACGGGCGGTAGGACACCGTGACGGTGAGCGCGTCGGACGGCGCGCTGTCAGGCAGCACGTTCAGGTCCCCGCGGGAGGGCTTGCAGAACAGCTGCACCGACCGGCCCTCCATCCCCGAGCAGGGAATCCTCGGAAGGTCGCCTGAGACCTGGCTGACGGGCCCGTAGACCGAGCCGGTCGGGTCGGTCCGCGAGCACCCGTCGTAGCGGAGTGCCGCGGACTGGTCGGCGTACATCACGGCGTCCTGCGCGATCGTGAAACCCGACGCGAGCGTGTAATAGACCTGCACGGCGATCGCGTAGACGAGCGCGAACGACGCGACGGGCGCGACGTTCGTCACTTCGAGCGCGACCCCGAACCCTCCCGCGTTGATGTCGGCCGGAAGCCACGTCGCGCCCCACAGGTCGCTCGGGCCGCCGTAGGAGGACTCGAACGGGCCCTGCGCCCACGCGCCCAGCGCCGCATGGCTCGACCCGACCACCGCGCCCGCTTTCAGCATGTGCACCGCCGCGTCGGCTATCGCACCGGTGGCGTAGCGGCTGATGAGCACGCCGATCCCCTGAATCGTCGCTCCGGACGGGATCTGAAAGCCGCACCCGGTGCCGTTGAGGTACTCCGAGAACTCCTCGCCGATCCCGCCGGGGAAGCTCACCGACGGGAAGCTCGTCGGGCCGTTCAGGGCGCCCGGGTCGACCCACGGCACCGTTCCGCCGCCGAAGGTCGTGCCCGTCTGCGTGTTCATCGTCGTCAGCACCGAAGAGGCGGGCGGGAGCGGAACGTAGGAGAGCTGCCCGGCGCCCTCGTCGAGCGGCACGAGAAACACCTCGTCGAGCGCGATGGCGTCACCGGCGTTCTGTGCCATCACCTGCACAGCGCCCGACCACTGCGTCACCCCGACCGACGCCGGATCGACACGCACCTGCCCGAGGTTCACGAGATAGAGCCCGCCCGCCCCCGGCAACGTGACGGCCGGGTTGCTGACCGGGACGGCGAGCCCGCCGACGCCCCACAGCAGCCGCAGCGCCGGGGTGGCGGCAGGGGAGTACGCGCGCACCCACACGCCGTAGGAGCCGACATGGGTCAGCGGCCCGCCGTCGAGCAGGTCGGTCAGGAGGATCGACACCCACGCCCCGCCGGGAAGATCCGACTGCTCGAGCGCCGCCGCACCCGAGGATCCCGCGAGGCTCGTGAGCATCGCGCCGTTCAGCGGTGTCATCAGCTCCGCCTGATAGGACAAGGCGGCCGTCGGGGCCGGATCGTAGTAGCGCCCGCGCAGCCCCCACAGCAAGCCGAGCTGATCGTTCCCCGACGCGTCCGAGACGGTGATCTGCGCCCGGCCGGGATGATCGCCCTCGATGTACGCCGGGGCGCCCCCGAGGGTCAGGACCCCGGTGATCGCCCCTTCGCCCGAGAGGGTATCGAGCACGATGGGCGTTCCGTAGAAGTCCGGAAGGCACTCGAGGACGAGCGAGATGTTCGGTTCGACGTTCCCCGTCTCGCCGAGCACGTCGGGGAGGACCAGCGAGGCGTTGACGACGTCGGCGTACATGCCGACGTCGGCGGCGGTGTTGCGCTTGAGCCATCCCCCCTCGCGCTGAAAGAGCGCGACCTTCTGACGCAGCTGGGTCAGCGCCGTCTCGAACTCCGACTGGTCTGAGTCATCCGCCCCCGCGAGCAGCGGAATCGTCACCATCCGGTTGGGCCATCTTCCGTCGATGACCGTGGAGCCCCAGACCTGCTGCTCGGCCTCGTACGCCTGCATCTCGGATTCGCCCCAGTCGATCCCGGCCTGGTAGACCTGAAGGGAGAGTTCGTTGATGTTCAGCGGCGTTCGGCCCGTTGCAACAGAGGGAGGGTCCAAGATGACTGTCCACGTCTGGCTCAACTTGGACTCCTAGAAGCGGGACTTGGGAGGGGTGTGGGCGGGGTGTGGTGGGTGCTCCGCCGGGAGGGGGTGGTCACGGGTGCGGTGTTCCGTCGCGCGTGACTGCGAGGATCAGTGCTGTGGATGAGAACGACTGTCCGAAATGCGCCAGGCGGCTCGACTGTCGACGTCGGCGCCCGGTCCACGGCTGGCAGGCGAAGCCATTTCCCGCCGGATCTGTGCCCGCACTGCGGCGGCTCAGGGCAGCTGCGGCATGACAACCGCTTCACCGAACCCGACCCGCGCTTTCGCTATGTCGGGAAGCCCTTCCCCTGCAATATGTGCGGCGGGACGGGCAGACGCCGAGGGCGAAGACGATCAGACGTTTCATAACACCGGCTGCCAGCGCCTGCCAGCACCCGCCACGGCCAGTCAGCTAAGCCCGCCGCCCGGCCCTCTCTCCCCAGAAGCCTCTAGCGCCTGATCCCTCCACCACGTCCCGGAAGACCACGTCCCGCATGCCGAGCAGTCGTCCGTCCTGCCTTCGTAATCCTCACGTCGATCAGTTGCGCTAGGTCTGACCGTTTGTCGATATGCACGTGCGTCTCCCCGCCACTCCAGTCCGACCCGACGGGAAGGATCGGCTCCCCACCGTGAGCGATGATCGTCCGAGCCGCACCAACCGGTCCGGGAACCACCCCACCAGCAGCGAACGACCCTCCGAATGGGGGGAGGTTGGCGAGCACCCCGTACTGAAGCTGGTCGACGGCGAGCTGCTCGCCTGACACTTGAAGCTGTTGCTCGACCAGGCCAAGGAGAGCCGAGTCAGGACTCGAGCTGGCGGCCACCGAGGCCGCGTCGATCGTGAGCGTGGTGGCCGCGCCCGGCGAGAGCGCCTGGAGGCGTGCCAGCTGCGAGGCCCGGTCAAGCGTGAACCCTTGCATGGTGCCGCCGAGGCCAGTGCCGCCCTCGATCAGGAACGGCCAGGTCTCCACGGGTCCGAGGTTGGCTTGCAGCGACGCGACCTGGGTTTCCAGCGGGCCGATCTGGCCGCCTGTCCCGACGGCGGTGCGGTCCCCGCCGAGCGCCTGATTCTGGTCATAGAGCGCGTTGATCTGCTTCTCGAGCGTCTTCTTTGCGGCCTTCGAGACGCCTTTCTTGGCGCGCTGCTTACGTAGCACGGTGATCGCGGCGAGGTTCTCGGCGATCTTGCGTTTGATCGCGGCGATCTCCGCCTGGCGCTTCGCGATCGCCGCTTTGATCGCGGGGACGAGCGCCTTGGAGAGACTAAGCGCGCGCTGTAGGTCCGCGATGATCTGACCGTCCCACGCGAGGATCTCCTGCAGCTGCTTCGTCGCTTCGCTGAGCGCGCCCTCGTCGATGTACGGGGCGACGGCAAGCCCGGTGGCCGGGTCGGTCGTGACGACGAAATCGGACGGGTCGGAGCTGTAGTTGAGCGCGTCGAGGCCCCACAGCCCCTCGTAGTAGCTGATCCGCTCCTGAACGTCTGACACGTCGCTCGCGCCCGCGGTCCCGCTGCCCCCCCCGGTGAGCCCGTCGAGCCCGAGCGCCACCTTCAGCGCACCGTCGATCGCCGTCATGTCAGCGCCCTGCCCGAGCGTCTGCATCAGCGTCACCCCGGACAGCGGCTTCGCCTTCGCGGGCGCCTTCGCCTTCGGCTGCCGCGGCGCTGTCGGGTCCCAGCGCGAGTCGGTGAGGAAGCTCTGCGGGATCTTGCGGCCCGTCTTCGCGTCCGTCACCGGTCCCTGGAAGGGACCCCACGGATCGCCGATCATCCCGCCGGCGCTGTAGTTGTGATCTGAGAGCTCGTGCGCCCACGCGGCGGCGGGCGACCCGTAGCGCTGGCGAATGTAGTTCGCCATCGCGAGCAGCTGGCCGGCCTGCGTGTTGACGTTCCCGCCGTACTGCGCGTACTCGCCTGGCCCTGAGATGAACTGCGCGATCCCGTACGCGGGCGAGGTCGGGTTCTGGGCGGTCATCGACCCGCCCGACTCGGCGTTGATCACGTTCAGCCAGTCCTGAATCAGCCCGGGGCTCGACCACCCGAACTGTTTCGCGAGCTGGTGCACCATCGCGATCAACGACCCCGACAGGCCGCTCGCCGAGCCGATATTCCCCCCGCCCGAGCCGCCGCCGCTTGAGGGCGGCCCGTGCGCGCCGATGTAGCTGTTCGCGTCCGCTGTCATCAGCCTCACGGCCGCCCGGACGATGTCGGGAATCGCGCCCGTGCCGGTCACCCCCGGGGCGGTGATGCTCGACGCGCCGACGAGTCCGCCGCCGGCCATGTAGTTGGGCGTGGTGACCTGGCCGAACAGTCCCGAGAGGCCGCCCATGCCGCCGAGCGCGGCGTTGACGATCGGGATCTGATGGCGGTTGAACACCGCGACCTGCTCGCCGGGCCCGACCATGATCGGCATTCCGCCGACGTTGAGGGGGACCGTGTCCATGCCGGCCTGCCCGGGCGACCCGATCTGGATCAGTCCGCCGCCGGCGGCGCCCGTGTGCCCGGCGCCTGCGCCGAGAGCCGCCAGGCCCGCCGGGTTCGGCGCGATCGCCTGAATCGCAGCCCACGGGATCGTCTTCGTCCCGAACGCCTTGAGCGTCGCGTTGAGCGCCGCGGCGATCTCGTTCGTCCCCGTCGAGACGGAGAGCACGCCGTTGTTCATCGCCTGCTCGACGGTCGATTGGAGGTTCGAGAAGTTCTGAGCGACCGCGACCGCGGACTGCTGGGAGCCGCCGGCGATCGCCGCGGTCTGCGCCTGCGCGCTCGAGGTGACCTTCGCGAGCATCGCGTCGAACGTCGCCGCGGTCTGCGCCTTGAGCTGGGTGAGCGCCTGCCCGGCGCCGGCGACGCCCTGCTTCCACTGGATCGTCAGGTTCGCCATCTCGACGCCGGTGGTCGCGACGAGGTTCGCGCCGGTGACGTCCTTGTCGGCCGAGTAGATCCCGAACTGCTCGCGGAACTGCCCGAGCGTCGTTTTCAGCTGCGACTGGGCTTGGGTGAACTTGTAGGCGTCGGCGAGCTCGGATCCGGTCTGCTCGGCGTTGGCTTTCAGATATGCCGAGAGCGCGGGGAACTGGCTCTCGAGCGAGAACACGAGCTGCTCGATCGCGTTCTTGGGAAGCTGACCTTTGGCGACGAGCGTCTGCGCGTAGGTGAGCATCTGTGCGGCCGCCGCGTCGCGGTACTGCGGCTCGAGCTTCTGCAGCTCGGCGATCGCGTCGGTCGCGAAGCTGTACTCCCCCGGATGCGCGACGCTCGCGTAACCGGTGTCGAACAGGGTCGCGGCGGCCACACCCGCGGCCTTGTCCTTCGCTGCCGCCTGCGCATCGAGCTGCGCCTGGTCCGGGCCGCGCGGGCCGGCCCCTGCACCAAGAACGCCGCCCCGGCCCTCATCCGTGGGTGCCCGCGGCGGTCCGGCCTTCGCGGCCGCGGCCGCCTTGCGGGCGGAGTCGAGTGCGCTGGCGGTGGAGCTCGCGAGCGTCTCCTCGATCGCCGGCTTGATGTACTGCGCGAACGGCGCGGCGAAGGACTGAGCGAACTCCTTGCCGTAATCCTCGCCGTGACCGAACAGGCCGCTGAAGAGATGCTCGACGGTGGGTCCGAGGGTCGCTCCGATCCCGGCGCCGAGCAGAATCCCGAGCGGCCCTCCCTCCACTCCCAGCGCTGCGCCAATCGCCGCCGCCGCGCCCGCCCCGGCAACACCGCCGGCGATCGTCCCTGCCGTCCCACCGCGCAGCCCCACCGCGTGCTGTGCGACCGCGCCGCCGAGGATTCCGGCGCCGCCCGCGGCCGCGCCCATCGCGGCGACGCCAACGCCGCCGGCGGCGAGCGTGCCGAGACCGAGGCCCGATGCGCCGGCCGCTGCGGTTTCCCCGAGCCCGCCGAGCATCGCTCCGGGAGCCAGACGGGCAAGCGCTGAGGTGCCGACGGCGTCCTCTGAGATTGCGAGCTCCCCGGTCGCTGCGGCGTCCGCGACGGCGACGGGCGTGTTGGCCTTCTCGGCGAGGGTCAACTCGCCGCTCGCGCCGGCGGCCGCGGTCCCGGCGATCGCGTTCGCCCGGAGCGCCGCAGTGTTCAGGCTGAGCGCGGCCGTCTGCGCGGTGGTCTCCGCGCTCTGGCCGAGCTCGAGCCCGATCGCCGACCCGACAGCCTTGATGACCGGCACCAAGACGCCGAGCTTCGCCATGACGATCATCAGCCCCACGAGATCGGCGGTGGCGGGGCTCAGCTTCTCGAGGCCGCCGAGGACGAACCCGATCGCCTTCGCGATGTCGGTGAACGCGGTCACCAGGGGCGGCGCGACCTCGAGATAGAAGGACCCGAACCCGGTCACGAGATCCGGGAGGAGCTTGAGGATCGCGAGGATCTCGGTGCGGTGAACCGCGAAGATGTTGCGCAGCGAGTCCTGGGAGGTGGTCTCGTCCTCCCATTCGTGGAGCTTCTCGAGCATCCCCGTGAGCGCCGCAACGATCGAGTTCCCGGTGCCCGCGTCCGCCTTGAACACGCCCTCGAGGTCCTCACCGAGGAGCTTCAGCAGCGTGTCCCACTCGTGGAGGTCGCCGAGGAGCTTCTGGACCTCGGCGTCGTAATCGGACAGCGGCTCGGCGTTCTTCTTCGTGAACAGGTTGTCGAGGTGTTGGGCGAGCCCGCCGGTGGACCCTGAGGCGACGCCCATGAGCTTCAGGAACGCCTCGAGGCCCTGATCGAACGCGTTGATCGCGACCGGCAGGTCTTTTGAGAAGGCGTCCTCGAGCGTCGTGAAGATCTGAATGCCCTGCGGGCCCTCCAACCAGGCGAACAGGGGTTGCAGCCCCGAGTTGACGATCGTGAGGTTGCGCTGTGCGGCGGAGACGATGAGCGGCGTGTAGACGCTCCCGAGCTGCACCACCTGGTCCATCACGCCGGCGGCCTGCTCGCGCGCGCCGGCTGACTCGGTGTCGAAGAGCTTTTTCACCGCGTCGGCGTTGGCGTCGAGCGTTTCGATCGCCTGCTTGCCCGCCCCGCCACCGAGCTCCGCCCATTGCTGATTGAGGTCGTACTGCGCCGCGGCGGCCTGTTTCGAGTTGGCGCCGTACACCGCGACTGCCTTGTTGAGGGCCTGGACGTTGGTGTTCATCGCCTTGGCCTGATCCAAGGTGTCCTTGGACACGAGCGCGTCCGCCCCCCCGCCGACGAGGCCCTGGGTGAGCGATGACGCTCCGAGGAGGCTCGCTCCGCCGAGTGCTCCGACGGCGGTGGCGCCGACGCCGAGCCCGGAGAGCAGCCAGTGCTCGAGCCCGAGCCCGCCGAGCGATCCGATCGATCCGAACGTGGGGAGCCCGAAGTGCCCGCCCTCCCCGCCTTCGCCTTTCAGCAGGTTCATGAGCGCGCCGTGGCCGCCGCCGCCGTGGCCGCCGCCGGGGAGGCTTGCGATGAAGTCACCGAGGCCGCCGTGAGCGCCGCCGCCGCCGCCGGGTGTCGCGCTCGAGGCGATGCTCGCCTGCGCCGCTTTCGTCTGCGCCGCCGCCGCTGTCGCCTCGGCGATCGCCGCGTTGCGCTGAGCGAGCGCCGCCTGCTGCTCCTCCGCGCTCGCGGGACTACGGGCGCTGATCGTCCGGCTGTACGCCGAGGATGCTTGGCGCTCCGCCGCGTCCGCTGCGGCCTGGTTCGCGAGCGCGGTCTGGTACGCGCTGGACTGCCCGCCGGTGCTCGCGGGGACGAGCATGCTCCGGGTGCTCGTGTACGACGTCTTGCCGGGCGTGGGGATGAGCGGGTGCTCGGTGATGCCCTGCTCGAGCTTTCGGAGCGTCTCGACCGCCTGGGCGAGCAGCAAGGTCCCTTCGGGGTCCTGCACCTGCGTTCTCGCCCCCGGTGTGCTGACGGTGGGGGTGGTGAGCCCGCGGCCGCCTTCGCTCGCGAGCCGGGCCGCCGGGCTCATGTTCCGCGCCAGCTCGCCGACCTGATCAGACAGGGCTTGAAGGTCGAGCGCTGAGGCGACGGGCGACGTCCCTCCTGACTGGTCGGCCATGCCGGCGTCCCCGATCGCCGCCGCGAACGAGCCCATCGGCGCGTACTTCCCCGCCTCCAGGACCACCACCAGGGGGTTCTGGAGCGACCCGGGGGCGTGCGCGCCGCGGACCCCGTACAGGCCGCTCTCGCTGAGATGGGATCGGGACTCGCTGCGGTCCGGAACGTTCAGGCTCCCGACGCCAGTTGCGCCTCTGCCCGCTCCGGCCGCATCGGCTCTCGTGGCCGCTTGCACCTGCGCGTCCCCGGCGAGCTTCGCTGCTGCCGCCTCGCGCAAGAGTGCGGCGGTCGCCTTGTCCGCTGCGATTACCGTCTCGTCGCCCGCGAGCTTCGCCGCGGCGGCCTCCCGCACCCACGCCGCGGTGACCTGGTCGACGGTCTTCTGCATCGCCGCGACGGAGGTCTTAGTGCGCGCCTCGGCGCTCGCAAGCCCGCGGTTCAGTGGCGCTTGATCGGTCGTCAGCTGGAGGACCGCAATTCCGAGTTCCTCGGCCACCTGGGGGGATCACTTCCTTGGGGGGAACTGCGTCTTGGGAGAGAGGGGTCGGGGGGTGCTGGAGGCTTGTGCTCGCGTGGGCGGTCACGGGTGCGGCGCCCCCGGCCGCGTGAGGACGAGGATCAGTGCTGTGTGCTCTGCGCTGCGCGCTAGGCTCGGCGGCGTGGACGAGCGCTGCTCGAACTGCGGTCACACGTCTGCTGCCCGCTGCTCAGACTGCGGGCGGGAGTACGTGTGCGGGCGCGTGAGCGTTCCGTGCCCGCGCGAAGGCTGCCCGGAGCGCATCATCGACGCGAGATACGGCGACGTCGATCTCTCCGGTGGGCCGGTCGAGGAGCGCGGGGCGGGTCCGAAGGTGCTCCCGCCGTTCCCATCCACAAGAACTGACTCTCGCCGTCACCCGGTTGACGTCGAGAGCACCGTCACAGCTCACGCGCCTGGAGCCCTAGCCGCTCCCCGACCGCTCTCTCTAGGCCCCCGTCTCACCCCACCCGTTTGATCTTGATTCCCATCTGGGAGATCTGCGCATACGACGCTTTCTCAACGCGTGTGCTCGTGCCTGACGCTTGGCGTCGAAGATCACCGAGGTAGGAGCGCGAGTCGGACTCTTTCAGAGCGCCCGACCCTGCCGCTGTCGTGGAGATCGCCGCCAGCGCCTTCTGGGCTTCCAGGCGAGGCATCATCTTCACGTACATCCAGAACTCGCCACCGGGAACCTCGAGCCAGTTGTTCGACGAGTGCGGCGCGCCCCTATAGAACGCATGAAGGCGCGGGATCAGCTCGCCATAGTCGAGCCCTCCCGCGCCTCCATCTCCGCCTTCTCCGTCTCGGCCTTCACCTGCGCCTGTATCGCCATCAGCAACGGCCCGCGTGTAAAAACCACGACCACCTGCGCGCGCTGCTCGTCCCCGAGCTTGGCCTCGATAGTCCTAGGCAGCGGCTTGTGCCACGCCATCGCGTACATCCGCTCGAGCAGCAGGTCAAGGCGCGCGGACTGAGCCGTGGTCAGCTCGTCCTCGGCTGAGAACAGCGCCTGGTACTCCCGTCCGTCATGGGTGAGGCGCTGCTGGTCGCGCAGGCCGAAGTCGTTCATCACGTTCAGCTCGTAGTGCGTGCCGTCGATGTCGACGGTCGGGCGTTTCGGCGCGAGCGTCGAGAGCGTCAGCAGCGGCTCGGCGTCCCTCGGATCGGGCTTGACGAGCGCGCCCGTGACGGGCTCAGCCTCAGGCGGCGGTTCGGTTGGCTTCGCTGCGGGGCGTTTGCGTGTTGCTGTGGTCACCTTGCGTCCTTCGCTTCGTGATTACTCGAATGCCGAGCAGTTGCGCCTGCTCGGTCTTGACGTCGATCAGCTCCTGTTTCTTGGCGCGGATCTCCGCCTTGAGCGTCCGGGCGCGCCGCTCGAGCGCTTCCGCCCGCGCTTGAACGCCCGCCCGGTCACTCACTGCTCTCAGGTCCTCGCTGCCGTCTGGATCTGCAGCTCGCCGAACCCGCCACCGGCCGGGTCGAGGAGGGTCGTGAAGGTCAGCGCCAGCTCGGCCGGGGCGCCCTTCTTGTAGACGGGCGTCGGGTTGGCTGACTGGTACACGCACGGGATCGCGTACTGGGCGTTCAGCGTCGCATCGACCGACGACAGGCCGCGGGCGAGCAGCGCGAAGTAGGCGATCTGGATTCCGCCTATGCGCAAGAATCAACCGATCGCGCGCTCCGGCAGGACATCCAACGGCCGCAACGGCCGAAAAGCAGGGCTCGACCCCGTGACCGGTGCCCCGCCGAGGCCGGCGGGGCCGGGGATGTACCTCCA
>Ga0302178_10001311_pt1 | contig 21069 bp, 19 predicted proteins | sample I_Palsa_E1_3_FD_198790 | JGI IMG/M metagenome (GOLD analysis project Ga0302178, IMG submission 198790) | Peat permafrost microbial communities from Stordalen Mire near Abisko, Sweden - I_Palsa_E1_3 | ecosystem: Environmental > Terrestrial > Soil > Palsa > Peat permafrost | place: Sweden... | reverse complement strand
GGCCGGGGTCCTGCTGCACGTGCTGGCGCACGCGGCCGCCAAGGGCAACGCGTTCATGGGCGCGGGCGTGTTCACGGTGAAGTTCGGCACCAAGCAGATCTCCGCGCTGCGCGGCGGGCTTGACGTGCTGCCGTGGAGCGGCCCGCTGTTCCTGATCGCCGTCTTCGCGCTGTCGGCGATGCCGCCGTCGGGTATCTTCCGCAGCGAGTTCCAGATCGTCTACGGCGGCCTGGGCTCGGGCAATTACACCGCCGCGGCGGTCCTGGTCGCGGGTGTCACCGTAGTGTTCTTCGGCCTGACCGCCTCGGCCACCCGGATGCTGTTCACTCCGGCCCCCGCGCGGCGCGCTCTGGCCCACGGTGAACTCAGGCGCGGGGAGCCCAGTGCCTGGATGGTGGTCCCGATGGTGGCAGGCGTCGCCGTCCTGCTCATCCTCGGCCTGCATCCGCCCGGCGAACTCACCGGCCTCATCGCCCGCGCCGTCACCCAGCTAGGGGCTACGCGATGATGACGCCGGGCGTGAAGGCGCTGGAGGACGAAATTGAATCCCGGGTCGACGCGGGGGACAGGTTCGCCGGCCTGTTCGCCACCAGGCCGACCCAGGGCGTCGGGGTCGCCGGGTTCGCCCCGGTCACGCTGTCCGCGCACGTGTCGACGCCAGGCGGCATCGACACCCTCGAAGCGTCGCTGCCGCCGGGAGCGGAAAGCTATCCCGCGCTCACCCCGCGGCTGGGCGCCGCGTTCTGGTACGAGCGCGAGATCCACGACACGTTCGGCGTCGTGCCAGAAGGCCATCCGCGGCTGGCCCCGCTGGTCCGGCCCGGCTCGCCGGAAACCCCCGGGGACCGGGCCCTGCCCAGGCACGTCACCGGGTACGGCATGTTCACGATCCCGCACGGCCCGGTCCGCTCCGGGGTGCTTGAATCCATCGAGTACCTGGTCGAGACGCCCGGCGAGGCCATCCCGCACCTGAACATGCGGGTGTTCTACAAGCACCGGGGCGTGCAGGATGCCTTCAACGGGATGACTCCGGCCGATGGGGTGCTGCTGGCCGAACGCACCGAGGGCATCGCCTCGGTCGCCCACGCGCTGGCCTTCAGCCACGCGATCGAGCAGATCGCCGGCTGCGAGCCGCCCACCACGGCGCAACTGGTGCGGGTGCTGCATGCCGAACTCGAGCGGATCGCGAACCATCTCGACGTCGCGGGCAGGCTCGCCGACGCGGCCGGGCTCGCGGTGGCCACGGCCCGGCTCGCCCTGCACAAGGAACGGGTGATGCGGCTGGTCAGCAGGCTGTGCGGCAGCCGGTTCGGCCGCGGCGTGGTGGTACCGGGCGGGATCACCGCGGCGCCGCTGCTGCCGCCCGCGCAGCTCCGGGCCGAGCTCGACCGGCTGGCCAAGCCGATCGCCGCCGACGCCGCCGCGTTGATGGCGACGTCCTCGTTCCTGGACCGGCTGCGCGGTACCGGCCCGCTGACCCCCGAGCGCGCCCGCCAGCACGGGGCCCTCGGCCCGATCGGCAAGGCGGCCGGGTTCGCCGACGACGCCCGACTGGCCCGCCCCTACGACGCCTACCGGGCGCTCGTGGTGCCGTCGGCCCGGTCGCACGTGGCCGGCGACGCGCTAGCCCGGCTGCGGGTGCGGTGGGAGGAGGTCGACCAGTCTTTCCGTCTGCTCAGGCAGGTCGCCGATGATCTAGCCGAACGGGCCCCGGATCTGTACTCGGTCACCTGCGAGCCCGCCAGCGGTCGCGCGGTCGGCTGGGCCGAGGCCCCGCAAGGTGAAGTCCTCTACGACGTGAGCATCGAGGCCGGCCGCATCGCCCGCTGCCACCCCAGGTCCGCCTCGTTCCACAACCTGGTGCTGATGCACGAGGTCTTCACCGGCGACATCCTGACCGACTTCCCGTTCATCGAAGCCAGCTTCGGCCTATCCGTCGCGGGGGTGGCGCTGTGAGTATCTGGGTGCTCCGCGGCCTCCGCGACGGCGTCGCCACCACCCGCTGGCCTGCCCGCCCCGACGACTACGCCGACACCTGGCGAGGTCCTGCGCGCCCGCTGCCCGCCGCGTTCAGCTCCGACCCCGAGGCCGCTCTCAAGGCGCTCTGCCCGACGGGCGCGATCGCCGCCGAACCCGGCGGAAACGTGCGCGTCGACCAGGGCAAATGCATCCTGTGCGGCCGGTGCGTAGCCGAACGCCCCGACGTCTTCGCCTGGTCCCAGGGCGCGACCGGTCCCGGCGCGGCCGCGCTGACGCCGAACCAGCTGATCGTGCCCGAACTCCCGGAGACCGACGAGGCGGTCGAGGCGGCTCGCGCCCGGCTCCGGGAGCGGACCGCCGCGCTCCGCCGCAGCGTGCACATCCGGCACGTGGACGCCGGCTCGGACGGCAGCGAGGAGTGGGAGATCCAGGCCCTGCTAGGCCCGGTCTATGACGTTCACCGGCTCGGGGTGTTCTTTACCGCGAGCCCGCGTCACGCCGACGTGCTGCTCGTCACCGGAGCGGGGGCGCGCGGCATGACCGTCCCGCTGCGCACCACCTACGACGGGATGCCCGATCCGAAGATCGTCATCGCGGCGGGCACCGACGCCGTCAGCGGCGGCCTGCTGAGCCAGAGCGACATGACCACCGGCGGAATCGCCGCCACGGTACCAGTTGACATCTGGCTGGCCGGCTCTCCGCCGTCGCCGTTCGGAATCATCAATGCGCTTCTGGTCGCGGTCGGAAAGCTGGCCCCCGACCCGCCCCCTGCTCGCATGATGACGGGGCCGCGCGGCGGGAGGCGGTCGCGGTGAGCGGGCTGTTCGCGGCCGGGCTGATCCTGCTGGCCCTCGCGGCCCTGGCCGACCTGGCCGGTGGACGGGTCGCGCGGTTCATGGGCTCCGGGCCGCTCTACCTGCTTGGCGCCGCGGGCTCGGCGTGCCTGGCCGTGCTGGGCGGGTTCGCCCTGACCGGGCGCTCCGTGCAGCTCGCCGTGGGCGGCTGGCTCGGCCAGGCGGTGCCCGGCCAGCAGACGGCGGCCCTGGCCGCCGACCGGCTGTCCGGCCTGTTCCTGGCGCTGGCGTTTGGCGCCGCCGTGCCGGTCTCGGTCGCCTTCGCCAGCTGGGCCCGCTCGCCGCGCGAAAAGCGGCGTGGGCTGGGCGCGAGCTACGCACTCGCGCTCGGCTCGGTCGCGGTGATCGTGACGGCGCGGGACGCGTTCACCTTTTTGTTCGGCTGGGAGGGGCTGACGCTCGCCTTCTACCTGCTGGCCGGATCCGAGCGGTACAAGCGCGGACGGGGTGCCGCGGCCCAGATCACCTTCGCGTTCGGCAAGGCCAGCGGGGCTGCGCTCCTGGTCGGGCTGCTGCTCCTGGCGACCAGGTCGCACTCGATCATGCTGGCGTCGTTCGCCCACGTCCCCGGCGGTGCGGCCCGCACCACCGCCCAGGTGCTGCTGCTGGCCGGCTTCGCGATCAAGGCCGGGCTGGTGCCGTTCCAGATCTGGCTGCCGCGCGGCTACTCCGCCGCGCCGGGCCCAGCCCGCGCGATCATGGCCGGGGTCTGTGTCAACGTCGCCTTCTACGGCATGTGGCGCACGCTGGCGCTGCTCGGCCGGACACCTGGCGCTGTGGTGGGCGTGGTGCTCGTGCTCGGCGCGCTGTCGGCGCTGCTCGGCATCGCCCACGCGGCGGTGCAGAACCGGCTGTCCCGGGTCATCGCCTACTCCAGCATCGAGAACAGCGGGCTCATCGTGACCGGCTTCGGCATCGCGCTGACCGGTGCGGCCGTCGGTGACCGCCGCCTGATCGCGGCCGGGCTGCTGGCCGCCACGCTGCAGATGGTGGCCCACACGACGGCCAAGTCGCTGCTGTTCACCTCGGTCGCCGGTATCGAGGCCGCGGCGGGCAGCGACGATCTCGAGGACCTGCGCGGGCGGGCGCGCCGCACCCCGTGGAGCGGCTTCGGCCTGGCCGTCGGCTCGGTGACCCTGGCCGGCTTGCCGCCGACCGCGGGCTTCGTGTCCGAGTGGTTCCTGCTCGAGTCGCTGATGCAGCAATTCCGGGTGCCCGGCCTCGGCTACCGCCTCGTCCTCGCCCTCGCCGGCGCCGCGGTCGCGCTGACGGCTGGCTTCGCCGGCGTCACCTTCGTCCGCCTCGTCGGCCTCATTGTCCTCAACCGCGGAACGCCCGAGCGCCTGCCACCGTCCGCCAGCTCTCCGGCCAGCCCTAGCACCCCCGACGAACCGACGCGATGTGACATTGGCGCGGTTACAACCGCATCGATGTCACATCGCGTCGGCGCGGGAGCTGCGGGCGAGCCTGTCGGCCCGGTCCGGGCCGATTATGGCTGGGCCGGGCGGGTCGCGGTGGTCGTGCTCGCGGTGTGCTGCCTGGCGATCGCGGCGGTGACCCCGCTGGAGGTCCGGGTGATCGCCGCCGGCCTGTCGCCGGACGTCCCGAGCGCGCTCACCATGGGTGCGCTGAAGTCTCCTTGGGTCCTGCAGCCGGTGTTCGCCGGGTTCTCCATCCTGTCGCCGTCGTGGCTGTGGCTGGAGATGCCGTTGATGCTGATCCTGGTGGTGCTGTTCACCTGGGCCGTGTCCGGTCGGCGGCTGCTGCGGGTGCGCCGGGTTCCGGCCTGGCGCTCGGCCACGATCGGCGTGGAGGGAGCCGATTCCTACACCGCCTTCGGCTACGCCAACCCGACCCGCCGGGTACTCGCGGGCGTCCTGGACACCCGCTCCGAGGTGCGGGAGATCATGCTCGAGGATAACGACCGCGACGACGGCGCTGGTGCCCCGGACCGGCCCGACCCGGAGGAGACCGGACAAGCCGCGCACCTGCAGTACGCCTCTGACGTCGTCGAGATAGTGGAGGCCTACCTGTACCGGCCCGCGCTCCGGGCGTTCATGTCGGTCGTGGCGGTCGCGAAACGGCTCCAGTCCGGCCGGCTCGACGCGTACCTGGCGTACATGCTCATCGCCCTGATCGCCGTCATCGCCGTGGTGACGGTTCTGGCCTGAATGGACAAGAAGGCCGAGAACTTGAAGTTGCGACGATGGGCCGTGCTCCGGACATCCCGTGGCGGGCCTCACCGTTTGTGCATTCGCGGTGCCGATGCTTCAATAAATATGGCGATGGGGCTCGCTTACCGCGGGTTTGCCGCTGATGGCCTCTACCCGACCGAAACGGTGCGGATGGAGGCTGGGCATGCGTGGTGAGCCATCGATTGACTTGATTGAGGAGTGGGAGCAGACCCTCGATGCGGATCTGCTGCACCATCTGACCCCGGCCAGGCGGCTCCCCGGGGTGCGGCGACCTCTTGGTGTGAACGAGCTTCCGGCGGGCGCGCAGGCGGCCCTGGCCGACGGTATCGGACGTCATGGCCTGGAGGACCTGCTGATCGTTCCCCCTGCCGAGCGGACCTATGGTTGGCAGCGGCGCCGCTGCATTTACGCTCCTCCATGCGTTCTCGGTCTGGGTGAGCGGGCCGTGGCACTGTGGGTGCAGGCCTTGCCTGCGCCGGGCATCCGGGTCCTGGTGCCGCTCAGCGAGATTGCCGCGATCGCTCAGCAGGCCCACGGAACGCGGCGACAGCTCCTTGTCACAGGCCGCGCAGGCCGGCTGCCGGTACGGTATGACGCGGCGAGCGATATGTTCATGGACGCCTGGACCCACCGCCTGCGCGGGCGCACCGCAGGAGAGCCGGCGCGGGTTCCGGCCGATTACCCCGGTATCCCAGACGATCGACGGTCCGCATTCGAGCCGGCCACCTTGAGACTCGATTCGGACGACGAAGTTGTGATAGCCGGTCGGCCTGGGCGAAGGGCGTGCTTGCTCGCCGTCACCCCGCGCGAGCTCGTCATCCTGCGTTCCGCCCCGTCGGCGAATCCGCCCGGCCGCCGCGCCGACTCGCTGTATGTCCCGCGCCACGCCATCGAGGATGCGGGCATCCGGTCGGGGTCGCTCGTGCTGCGCAGTGCCGGGGTGGACCTCCGCGTCGGGCTGAGATCCAGGAAGGCCGTCGCGGCCGCCTCGGCATGGCTGGGGCAGGTGCTCAACGATCATGGTCGCAGCGACCCGGGCCAGCTATAGCAGCGGAACGCGGGTGGGGCCCGGACCGGCTGGCCGGCACGTGTCAGGCTAAGGCGGGTTCAGTCCGGCAGCGTTCGGGGAAGCCCGAAGGTGGGCAATGCGCTGTTGTCGAGGAAACCGGTCACGGCGCTGATCTGGCTGCCGGCGAGGGTGAGTACGAGGATCCCGCTGGCGTGGGCGACCGGGGCCTGCGGGTCGCGAATGTAGAGGCCGAACGCGGGCTGGCCGTTGGCCCGGGTCGGCACGAGACGGGCCGAGCGCCCGGGCCGGAACGCGGTTGCGGCCCAGAACCGGGCAGCCAGCTCGCGGCCCTGGTACCGCAGGGGTACGGGCGGCATGATCAGCCAGGCGTCCTCGGTGAGCAAGGCGACGACCTCGTGCACGTCACCTGCTTCGTAGGCTCGGGTGAACCGCTGCACGAGCGCCCGCTCCTGGGCGGAACCGGGCGGCGGCGGTTCGGAGTCGGCTGACCGTGCGCGCCGGAATTGCAGGGTGGCCCGGGCGCGCTTGAGGGCACTGGTCACCGACTCCTCGGTGCAGTCCAGGATGCCCGCGGCCTCGCTCGCCCGAAAGCCCAGCACGTCCCGCAAGATCAGCGCGGCGCGCTGCCGTGGTGGCAGCAACTGCAGGGCCGTGACGAAGGCCACCGAGATCGCTTCTCTGGCTTCATACCGCGCCTCGGGGCCGGGCGCGGCGTCGGCAAGCCCTTCCAGCAGGACGTCGGGGTAGGGCTCCAGCCAGGTCACCTCGCCCAGCCGGGTGGGTTCGGGCAGCTCAACCCCGGGCGGCGGCCAGTCCATCGGCGGTCGCCTGCTCGCCGAGCGCAGCGCGTTCAGGCAGCGCCTGGTGGCGATCTGGAACAGCCAGACACGTACCGAGGAGCGGCCCTCGAACCCGGCCAGGCCCCGCCAGGCCGCCAGCAGGGTCTCCTGGAGCGCGTCCTCCGCGTCGAGGGCCGAGCCGAGGATCCGGTAGCAGTGCTGCCTGGTTTCCGGGGCTGTCCTGCTGCTCGCTTCGCCGCCTGGGAACAGCGCGTCAGCCAGCCGATGGTGCCGCTGCGGCTGTTTCGCAGCCGTGCGTTCGCGGTCGGCAACGCCACGACCTTCCTCATGACGGGCGCGATCTTCGCCGCCGGTTTCCTCGTCACCCAGGAGTTCCAGCTCGCCCGCGGCTACTCACCGGTCTCGGCTGGTGTGCGCCTGCTCCCCTTCTTCGCCACGCCGATGTTCATCTCACCGATCGCGGGCGCGGTCTCCGACCGCATCGGCCGCCGGCCGGTCATGGCGACCGGGCTCTTCTTGCAGACCGCCGGGTTTGCCTGGGTCGCCATCGCAGGCTCGCTCTCGACGAACTGGATCGAGCTAGACATCGCCCTCCTGATCGCCGGCGTCGGCGTCTCGATGGCGCTGCCGACCGTGCCCACCGCCGTGCTGAACGCCGTCGCCCCGCACGAGCTGGGCAAAGCATCAGGAATCAACTACATGATGCAGCGCTTCGGCGCCGTCTTCGCGATCGCCGTCGCCAGCGCCGTTTTCGCCGCCTACGGACACCTCGGCACGCCCGCAAGCGTCACCGACGGCTTTAAGCCCGCGTTCGCCGCCTGTGCCGGCTTTGCGCTACTAGCCGCGCTCGGCGCGCTCGCCATCACACCGCCGAAGACGCAGGACGCCCCCGGCTTCGACCCCGAAGCCGATGGAAGCCAGTCTCAGTCGCGTTGGCTGATCCACACCGACACGTGAGCGGGTTCCAGGGCCTGGTGCACGACACCGGCTAGGTCATCACGGACCGAGTCGAGGTCCACCGTGTCTTGCAGCCGCGCCGCGAACGCGGCCACGGTGTGGTCGGCGTCATACCGGGCCCGGTTGAACCGCCGGTCTACCACCGTCTGCACCCTCCGCCGCAGCGGGGTGAACAGGGCCGCCGCCGTCAGCGTCGCGGCCGCCACCTCCACCGGCGAGGAGAACGACGCCGCCCCGGCCAATGCCACCACTCCGGCGTACACCCCGACCAACAGCCCCGTCACGATCGCATACGCCAGGGTCCGGGAGATCAGCCGGTCGATGTCATACAGCCGGTACTTCAAGATCGCGACACCCATGCTGACCGGCAGCGCCAGAACCGCGACTGTGCCGAGCCCGCCCACGATGTGCAGAACCTTGGACGGGCTGCCCGACAGCGGGACGCCGAACCCGGCGCCGGCAAGCGCCACGGCTGACCCTCCGACCAGCCATTTCAGCTGCAGCCTACGTTCACCTGACGAGCGCCGGTAGCTGATCGCCTGGCCCACCACGGACGCCAGCCAGAACGCCCCCAACACCGGGAAAAACATGCGTTGCACTGCGCCCCACCAGGCTGCGGAACCCGTCGGATCGTCCAAGGTCAGGAGGTTCCCGCCGGAATCCACGTGGACGTTGTGCCCGATAATGGCACCGGCCGAGAGAATGACGGTACCCGCGATCCACGCGGCCGCCACGGCGAGATAGGCCCACAGCACCCAGCGCCAGCGCGGTGACGGCAGCCGGCCGTCCGGGAAAAGCAGGACAGTCAGGCCGAACAGAGCGATCGCCGGTGCCCAGCCGGGCTGCAGCAGCACTCCGACCCAGCCCAGCGGCAGGCCACCATGACGGAGCCGGTAGTCGGCCACCACGTAGGAGCCGGCGTCGCCGCTGAGGACCAGGAAGGCCACCGCGCCGAGCATGAGCCAGCCCAGCGGGTTCTGCGGCCGCCGCCAGGCCACGACGAAGCCCGTCACCGCGAAAACCGGGCCCAGCACGAAGGTTGCGCCCCCTGAGCCAACGTTCTGGTGGGCGAGGATGCCGAGCGGGACTGCGGCGACCGTCAGGGCCAGCACCAGTCCGCCGAGCAGCACCGCGCCGGCAGGCGATGCCAGCCGGAAGGCAAAACGGCGGCCCGCGACTTCCCCTGTCACCGGCGCCTGCCCGTTGGCCGGCTGTGTCATCACCATGAAGCGCAACGCTACGCCCGGATCGTTCCGTGAACGTTACGGCTCCGATAGGGGGAGGGGTCCTCCACGTCAACCGCCGCGGCACGGCCGATGATCCAACCCAGCTACGTAACTGGCCTGGTCACACCGCCGGGACCTTTTCCGGCGCCGCTTCCCGCCGGGCCTCGATGTAGATGGTGCCGCCCGACCTCGCCGTCACCTCGACCGCCGTGGCCGCCAGGGCGAACGGAAGGGCAGCCACGGCCGCGCCGAGAGCGTACAGGCGTACGGCCGGGCTCTGGGCGGCCTGCCGCGCCTCGCCTCGCCGGATCGCGTCGTACAGGTCCGGGTGACCGGGAAGCTTGCCGACGAACCCGTGGACCCAGCCGAAGACGACCTGCCCGCCCCGCAGGTAGCTGACTCGCTCGACCCGCAGTCCCAGCGCCTCGATCTTGGCCAGCAACGCCGGCGGGCTCAGATGGACGAGATGGCGAGGCAGGTCCAGCGCCAGCCAGCGATCGCCGAAGGCACGGGCCTGCATGCTCGTGGCGTTGGGCACGGCAATGATCAGCGTCCCGCCGGGGGCCAGCAGCGTGGCCGCGTGGCTCAGCGCCCGGGCCGGCTGGCGCAGGTGCTCGAGCGAATGCCAGAAGATGACCGCCGACCAGGTCCCGTCCACCTCTTCGACCTCGGCGTTGCGGATGTGCGGTCCGGATGAGTACGGTTCGAGGCCCACGGCTTCACGCCCGTGGCCCACGAAGGCTTCCACCAGGGTCCCGTCGCCCGCGCCCACGTCGAGAACCGGGCCGGGCGGCAGAAGACGGTGCAGCCGGTCGGCCAGGGCCGAGCGGGTGCGGCGAATCACCTTGTCGCCCAGGCCGGAGAACCGGCCCGACGTAGGGCGATACCAGACTGCGTAGGCCTCGCTCAGCTGCTCATCGCTCGGCCAGGGCGACGTCGTCGCCACGCCGCAGCGGCCGCAGCGTACCCGGCCGGTAAGATGCTCGTCGGTGTGGTCGAACTGATGATCGCACCACGCACAGCGGACGGTGGGAGGCGCCTGGGTCCGGGCATAGGCCTCGGTGTTATTGCTAGCTCCGAGCGAGCCGCGTTTGTCACGCCTGTCCTCGGAGCGAATTGCCGATGACCTCACGTTCGACAACGGATCCTCCTGCTAGCGTTCGTTCGCGGTCGAGTGAAGCATAGCGGCGGCTGGGTCTGGTGGCTGCCTCAAGGACAGGAGTACGGAATGGAGCCGACCAGTATCGGCGGTGCCTGGACGTCTGCGCCCGTCGTTCACCGGGACGACCGGGGTCACTTCCTGGAATGGTTCAGGGCCGGCGAGCTGTCGGAGTCGCTCGGGTACTGGCCGGAGACCGCTCAGGCCAACTGGTCGGTGTCCCGCCGGGGAGTCATCCGGGGCGTGCACTTCGCGAGCGTTCCTCCCGGCCAGGCGAAGTACGTTACGTGCGTCAGCGGCGCGGTCCTTGACGTGATTGTCGATATCAGGGTCGGCTCGCCCGGTTACGGTCGCTGGGAGGCGGTGCGCCTGGACGACGCCAGCGGTCGCGCCGTGTTCCTCGAAGCGGGGCTGGGGCATGCCTTCACCGCCATCAGCGACGAGGCGACCGTGATCTACCTGTGCTCGACCCCGTACTCGCCGGGACGTGAGCACGGCGTGCATCCCCTTGACCCAGACCTCGGCATCGAGTGGCCGGCCGGTACCGAGCCCGTTCTCTCGCCGAAGGACGCCGCGGCCCCGACACTGGAGCAGGCCCGCTTGGCCGGGCTACTGCCGCTCTACGCCGATTGCGAGGGTTACCTGGATAGCCTCCGCAAGGCAGCCGATGCGCCGAACGCGTTATCCGGCCGCTGCGGCCGCCGCACCCGCCCCGCTGGCACCCGCCCCGCTGGCACCCGCCCCGCTGGCGGACGCGCCCGCCACGTCGCCCCGCTGCGCGGCGAGGAGTTCAGGGAAGGCACGATGCAGCGCCGGCCGCCACTCGCCGATCGGCGGCACGCCCAGCCGGGCCCAGCCGCCGTGGCCGAGCACGCTGTAGGCCGGGCGTGGCGCCGGCCGGCTCAGCGCGCTGCTCGGTACCGGCCGCACCCGGTCCGGATCGGCGCCGAGCTGGCCGAAGATCTCCCGGGCTAGACCGAACCAGGTGGTCTGCCCGCTGCTGGTGGCGTGGTAGATGCCCGGCGGGGCGGCCGCGTGGATCAGCGCGATGATCTGGCTGGCCACGTCGGCGGTCCAGGTGGGCTGGCCGTACTGGTCGTCCACGACGTCGACCGTCGGCCGCTGGTCCTCGAGCTTGATCATGGTACGGACGAAGTTGCCCCCGTGCGCGCCGTACAGCCACGCCGTCCGCACGATATAGCCCGACCCGGGCAGCCGGTCCAGCACGGCCCGCTCGCCCGCCAGCTTGGTGCGCCCGTAGGCGGTGCGCGGTGCCGGAACATCATCCTCGGCGTACGGTCGGCCGGCGTCCCCGGCGAAGACGTAGTCGGTCGAGACCTGCACCATGCGAGCTCCGGCCACCGCACAGCCCGCAGCCAGCCGGGCCGCGTAAGCGGCGTTGACGGCGAGCGCCTGCTCCTCGGACGCCTCGGCGTCGTCGACGGCGGTCCACGCCGCGCAGTTGACGACCACCTCCGGCCGGTGGCGGGTGATCGCGTCGGTGACCGAGGCGGCGTCGGTCACATCAAGTCCGGCCCGGTCCAACGCGGTCACCGCTTCACCGCGGGAGGCCAGTGCCGCCATCAGATCGGTGCCCAGCATGCCGCCCGCCCCGGCGACCAGCCACCGGCTCAAGGCATCCGCCCAGTAACGGCCGGGGCGACGGCAGAGGCCGGGGCGACGGCAGAGGCCGGGGCGACGGCAGAGGCCGCGTCTGCCCGTTTGAGCGGTTCCCACCAGGCGCGGTTGTCCGCATACCAGCGCACGGTCGCCTCCAGGCCCGGCCGGAACGGAACACCCGGGGCGTACCCCATGGCCCGCAGCACGCTGTCATCGAGGGAGTAGCGCCGGTCGTGTCCCTTGCGGTCGGCTACCCGCGTGACCATGTCCCAGCCGGCGCCGCAGCACTCAAGCAGCGCGGCGGTCAGCTCGGTGTTGGTCAGCTCGGCGTTGCCGTCGATGTGGTAGGTCCCGCCCGGCCGGCCGCGCTGAAGCACCAGCTGGATTCCCCGGCAGTGGTCCTCCACGTGGATCCAGCCGCGGACATTGCCGCCGTCTCCGTACAGCGGGACCTGCTCCCCGTCGAGCAGGTTGGTCACGAACAGCGGGATGACCTTCTCCGGATACTGGTAAGGGCCGTAGTTGTTGCAGCAGCGGGTGATCCGCACATCCAACCCATAGGTGCGGGCGTAGGCTCCGGCGATCAGGTCGCCGCCGGCCTTGGCGGCCGAGTACGGCGAGTTCGGCGCCAGCGGCGCCTGCTCCGTCCACGAACCCGACGCGATGCTTCCGTACACCTCGTCGGTGGACACCTGCACCACCGGCCCGACCCCGGCGTCCAGGCACGCCTGCAGGAGCACCTGCACTCCGGCCACGTTGGTCGCGACGAACGGCGCCGCGCCGCTGATCGAACGGTCCACGTGCGTCTCGGCCGCGAAGTTGATCACCGCGTCGTGCCCGGGCACGAGCGAGCCCATCAGCGCGGGGTCGGCGATGTCGCCCTGCACGAACGCCAGCCGCGGGCTGGACCAGACCTGGGCCAGGTTGGCGAGGTTGCCCGCGTAGGTGAGTTTGTCCAGCACCGTGACCGCCGCGTCCTGGAAGCCCGGGTACCCCCCGGACAGCATGGTGCGCACGTAGTGCGAGCCGATAAACCCGGCCCCGCCTGTCACCAGGATCCTCACGCGGCCTCCCCGCTGCCGAACTGATGCTGCCGAACTGAAAGCTGATCTGCGCTTACGAGCTGATCTGGACCTTGCTGTGATCGCCGAGCACCAGCCGGTGCGCCTGGCACACCCGGGGCGCCGGGGTCACCTCGACATGGTGCCCGATGAGGGACGCCTCGATCCGGCGGACCCCGCGGATGGACGCGCCGGCCAGGACGATGGAGTACTCGATCTCGCTGTCGGCGATCACGCAGTTCGCGGCGACGGAGGTAAACGGGCCGACATAGGAGCCGGTCACCTCGGTACCGGCGCCGATGACGGCGGGCCCCACGATGCGCGACCCGGTGACCTTAGCCCCGGCCTCGATGACCACCCGGCCGATCAGCTCGCTCGCCGCGTCCACCAGCCCGGCCACCGCCGGCTCGGCGCTCTCCAGCACGACCCGGTTGACCTCCAGCATGTCCGCGACGTTGCCGGTGTCCTTCCAGTACCCCGAGATGATCGTGGAGGTGACCTTGCCGCCGTGCAGCATCAGCCACGCAATGGCCTCGGTGATCTCCAGCTCACCGCGCCCCGACGGCGCCAGCGCCGCGACCGCCTCGTGCACCGCCGGGGTGAACAGGTACACGCCGACCAGCGCCAGGTCGCTCTTGGGATGCTCCGGCTTCTCCTCCAGGCCGACCAGCACACCCGCACCGTCCAGCTCGGCCACCCCGAACTGCCGCGGATCCGCGACCGAGGTCAGCATGATCTGGGCATCCGGCCTGGCCGCCCGGAACTCCTCCACCAGCGCGGTGATGCCGCCCACGATGAAGTTGTCGCCCAGGTACATGACGAAGTCATCCTCGCCGAGGAACTCCCTGGCCACCAGGACCGCATGCGCCAGCCCCATCGGAGCCGCCTGCCGGATGTAGGTCACGTCCAGCCCGAAGGCCTGGCCCGAACCCACGGCCGAGCGGATCGCCGGCTCGGTATCACCGACCACGATCCCCACCTCGGTGATCCCGGCGTCGCGGATCGCCTCCAGGCCGTAAAACAGCACGGGCTTGTTCGCGACCGGGACCAGCTGCTTGGCCGAGGTGTGAGTAATCGGCCGCAGCCGCGTCCCCGAGCCCCCGGCCAGAACGAGGGCTTTCACGGTCCGGAAGCCTATCGCGGCAGGCCGGCCACTATGGTCGCCATCAGGGCTTGGTGAGGACGACGATGAGCAGTCCCGACACCACCAGCAGCGAGCCCACCCAGGTCATGACGTTGGCGCGCTCATGCAAGAAAAGGATGCTCGCGACCAGGATGACAAGGTAGCCCAGCGCATTGAACGGGTAGGCCACGCTCAGCGGCACCCGCGACAGCGCGGCCAGCCAGGCGACCGCGGAGACGCCGAAGACGACCAGCCCGAGCAGCACCCAGGGGGAGGTGGCCGCGCGAAGCGCCAGCGATCCGCCCGAATGGGCGGCGCGGGCCGTCGCGATCTGCATGCCGTGCTTGAGCATCACCTGTCCGGTCGCCGCCGAGACGACGGCGAAGAGCAGCAGCCCGACGCTGGCCATCGTCAAGTGACGCCTCCCTGATTTCCCCAGCTCCGGCCGTTCCCCGTCCGCCTTGACAGTTGCTCGCCCCGTGAGCGCCCGGCCACGTCGGCCTCCCATGCTAGCCGTCGGTGCGAGCCGAGTCCCCGACCCGGGCCGCCGGTGCCGGTTCGGCCGTGGTGCCGGTCGTGGTGTCGGCGATCTGGGGCCGGGCGCGCACCGAGGCGGGATCGATGTCCAGGTAGGGGTACTGGCGCAGTCCGTGTTTGCGCAGCTGGTACTGGCCGGACGTGCGCAGCACGCCGAGCCCGTACCTGATGCTCCGGCGCAGGTTGATCGAGGACGACTCGGCCTGATAGCGGGTCGGGCAGGACACCTCGCCGATCCTGGCGCCGACCGAGATGGCCTGCGCGATGATCTGGTTGTCGAAGACGAAATCGTCGGAGTTGCGCTCGAACGGCAAGCCGGCCAGCAGCGTGCTGCTGAACGCGCGCAGGCCGGTGTGGTATTCAGACAGTTTCTGCTGCAGAAAGACGTTCTCGACAATGGTGAGGAAACGGTTGGCGACATATTTGTAGCGGGGCATTCCGCGCGCGACCGAGTTCTGGGCGAGGATGCGCGAGCCGAGGACCATGTCGTATTCTCCGTAGGCGATCATCGAGGCCATGGCCGGGACGAGCAGCGGAGAGTACTGGTAGTCCGGGTGCACCATGACGATGATGTCCGCGCCAAGCTCGAGCGCCCGCCGGTAACAGGTTTTCTGGTTTGCCCCGTAGCCCAGGTTGACGTCGTGCAGGATCGGCTCCAAGCCGAGTTCCCGAGCCAGGGGCACGGTCTGATCGGTGCTGGCGTCGTCCACGAGCACGATCTCGTCGATGACCTCCTGGTCCAGTTCCGCTACTGTTCGCGACAACGTGACCTCGGCGTTGTAGGCGGGCAGTACGACGCTTATCCGGCGACCATTAATCATGCCGCCAGTGTATGGAACGCCGGAGAGCCGGAACCGGCAAAGATGCTGACCGCAATGCTTTCGAGCCCATCGAGCCCATCGAGCCCAGCAGGCGCGCCTCCGCGCCGTGCCGCGGGTCAGGGGATATCGCCGGGCCGCGCCGACGGGGGGCTGCCCAGGTCGGCGAGGAGGTTGTGGTTCCAGACCATGATGGTGAAGGTCTTGTAGTGGTAGGTGCGGGCCGGAGGCCCGGCGAGTGCCAGGATGTCGCGGCGTGGGATGGAAGATACCCCGCCGCTGTCAGCGCTGTTGGTCACGACGAAGTTGGCGTACCCCTGCCGGGGGTCGTACCAGGAGGACTCCGATTCGTAGGCGCGGGGGACCGCCCCGGAGGTCCGCCAGGTCACCGTCCTGATCGCGACGCGGCCTCCGCTGTCGAGGGTAATGATGTTCGACTCGGTGTAGGTGCCGAGCCCGGTGAACAGGTGGTGGGCCTCGAGCCAGCCGACGACCGGCTGTTCGCTGTCGGCGACCGGCGGCTGGACCGCTCCGTATCCGAGAGCAGCCGCATAGCAAGCCAGCACCACCGCCAGCACCGGCTCCAGCCGCGCCCGGGCCAGCGGCCCGGCGAGCTGGCGGCCCGCCAGGACCGCGCCGAACGGCAGCACGACGGAGATCTCCCTCGTGTCGAACCACGTGGCGGGAACCGTGCTCAAGATGTAAAAAGCCAGGTTGAACACGATTCCCGTAGCCATCACCGGGACGATCAGGTCGCCGGAGAAAAAGCGCCGGAACGCGAGGAAGAAACCCACGAGCGCGAGGGCCACGCCCACCAGGTGCACCAGGGCGGTGACCAGCGCCCACCCCGACAGGCCGAGGAAATCGGCCCCGTACAGGTTGAGGGTGCCCTCTAGGGTCAGCTTGAGGTGGAGCGGAAGGCTGCCCAGCGAGGTCAGCTTGGACGGCAGCGGGAGGGAGGTATACCCGCCCACGTGCTTGATCACGGCCACCGCGAGCTCGGCCGCACCGAACGACATGATGCCCGCCGCCGCGAGCATAATCTCGAACCACTGGGCGGCCAGCCGCGTGCCGTCATGGATGCGGCCCCAGAGGCCCCAAAGGACGCGCAGGCCGCACACCGCGACCAGCGGGAGCGCGGCGTCGAAGACGGCGACCCGGTCCGAGATGATGACCCAGGTGAGCATTGCAAAGATCGCGGCCGGGATGTACCAGCGCCGCGGCCCGCGGTCCAGCACGATGAAGGTGACCAGCAGGGGCACCTGGGTGCCGATGTGGTCTGGCTGCTGGATCAGCAGGTGAACGCCGTTGCCGAGCTGCGGCGCGAGCAGGATGCCGGACGCTACCAGCGCGCGGACCACGCCTGGCCGCCCCGTCGCCCGCCCCGTGGCCAGCCAGCCGGCCGCGAGCACCAGCAGCGTGTAGGTGAGGCCGGCCGCCACGTGGATGACGTTCGCGCCGAGGCCGATGATCTTTTCCACGATCATGTACTCGGGGATTTCGGTGGTGTAATACGACACGTCCCCGACGGTCCAGCCGCGCAGCAGCCAGTTGCCGTGCAGCATGTCCCACGCCTGCAGGGCCTGGTCCGAGCCGTCCGAATTGTCGGGGACGGTGCCCGACAGCCGCACGTAGCACACGAACAAGACGACGGCCGCCAAGGCCAGCCCGGCGGCCCACACCCACCGGGCCAGGCGGGGACGTCTGGTCTCTCCCGCCGCCAGCTGCGCGGCGGGAGTGTCGACGCGCACGCCCCGAGCAGGTATTTCATCGGCCGTATGGGCGGGTCCGTCAACCACGAAGCGACCCTAGCAGAACCCATATTTTTCGGAACGGAGCGTGCCTCGTCCTCGAAGCACCGCCAGACGAATGCCACCGGTGGGACGGGTGGCGGGCCGGCGCGCCGACATAGCGGTGACATAATGACGGAATGTTGCGGCGAGCCATCAGAACTGTCCTGATCATCGCCGGCGTTATCGCGGGGGCGACTCTCATTGGACGGCGTCTCGGCTATAACTTCGGCCCCAATACCGTCGTGCGGTGCCGTAAGGGTCACCTGTTCACGACCATCTGGATTCCCGGCGTCAAACTCAAGGAACTGGACCTGATCGTGGCCCGGGTCCAGCGCTGTCCGGTCGGCAAGCACTGGAGCCTCGTCGTCCCGGTCAAGGAAGCCAGCCTGACCGACACCGAACGGCAAATCGCCAGGGAGCACCACGACATCCGGGTTCCCTGAGTACCGGCATGACCCGGAACGTCCGCGCCAGTCCCAGCCCCTGCGGATCCGGGCCCAGCCGCCGTTGACAGACTGACCGCTGCGAGACAGGCTCGGGCTAGAACCGATTCAATGAGGAGTCGAGAATGAGCAACGGCACATCAAGCAATGGCACGACCGTCACCGTCATTCCGTGCGGAGCCATGACCGCCGACCTCACCTGGCTGCTGCTCGCGCCCGGCCGGTCGATCCGCAGACGCCAAGACAGAAACCTGCCGGCCGAGTGGGTCGACGTGCCCACCCACTGCGTGCTCGTCGACACCCCGGACGGCAGGCTGCTGTGGGACACCAGCTGCCCGCGGGACTGGGAGCAGCGGTGGGCCCCGACCGGGCTGCAGGACTTCTTCCCCTACGAGAAGGTCTCGGAAGAGGAGTACCTCGACTCGCGGCTGAAGCAGCTCGGCATCACCCCAGGCGAGATCGACTACGTGGTCTTCTCCCACCTGCATTTCGATCACGCGGGCAACGCTAAGCTGTTCAAGGAGACGAACGCGCGCCTGGTCTGCAGCGCCGCGGAGAAGGAGTGGGCCTTCGGCTTCGAGGGCGCCTTCAACGGCGCGCACCTGAAGGCCGACTACGACGGGCTCGACTTCGAGACGGTCTCAGGCGACGCGGAGTTCCTGCCCGGCGTCAGCTTCATCCAGACGCCGGGGCACACGCCCGGCAGCATGTCCATGCGGGTCGACCTGCCGGAGACCGGCACCATGATCTTCACCGCCGACGCGGTGTACATGGGCGCCAGCTACGGGCCGCCCGCCGTGCCCGCGGCGATCGTCAACAACCTGGAGCAGTTCTACGCCTCGGTCGAGAAGCTGCGCGGGATCGCGGCCTCCTCCGACGCCACCCTGGTGTTCGGGCACGACGCGGACCAGATCAACCAGCTGCGCGTCGCGCCGAAGGGCAGCTACCGATGAGCGGGGGCCCGAGCCCCGATCTTGGCGTCGACCTGGCCGAGGAGACCATCTTCACCTGGGGCGCGCCGCCGCTGAAGTTCGGTGCGGGCGCGGTGGACGAGATCGGTTTCGAGATGGCCCAGTACGGGGCCAGGCGAGTCCTGATCCTCACCGATCCCCGGATCAATGAACTCGGCATCCCCGGGCGTATCGCCGACTCGCTGACCGCCTACGGGATCACCTCGGAGATCTTCGACGGCTGTCACGTCGAGCCCACCGACGACAGCATGGACAAGGCCGCCGGTTACGCCCGCGAGCAGGGCCCGTGGGACGGGTTCGTCGCGGTAGGCGGCGGCTCCTCCATCGACACCGCCAAGGCGGTGAACCTGCTGACCACCGACCAGGGCGCGCTAATGGACTACATCAACGCGCCGATCGGCGCGGGCCGGGCGCCCAAGGGCCAGCTCAAGCCGCTGATCGCGGTCCCGACCACGGCCGGGACCGGCTCGGAGAGCACGGCCATGTGCATCCTGGACGTGCTGTCCATGCGGGTCAAGACCGGCATCAGCCACTGGCGGCTGCGCCCGACTCTGGCCGTGATCGACCCGCTGGTGTCGCTCACGCTGCCGCCGGAGGTCACCGCCGCGGCCGGGATGGACATCGTGTGCCACGCGCTTGAGTCCTACACCGCCCGCTGGTACACCACGTTCGACCGCAAACAGCCCGAGCAGCGCGTCACCTACTGCGGGTCCAACCCGGTCTCCGACCTGTGGTGCGAGAAGGCCCTCACGCTGCTCGCCACCTCGTTCCGCACCGCGTTCCACGACGGGTCCGACCTGGAGGCGCGGAGCAGCATGATGCTGGCGGCGACCTTCGCCGGCATGGGGTTCGGCAACTCCGGCGTGCACATCCCGCACGCCAACGCCTACCCGATCGCGGGCATGGTGAAGGACTACCGGCCCCCGGGCTACCCCCAGGCCGAGCCGATGGTGCCGCACGGCATGTCGGTGTCGCTGACCGCGCCTGAGGCGTTCCGGTTCAGCTTCTCCAGCGCGCCGGAACGGCATCTGCACGCCGCCGCCCTGCTCGCGCCGGACTCCGAGAAGCTGAACGACCCCGGGGAGCAGCTTCCGGCCGCCGTCATCGACCTGATGCGGGACATCGAGATCCCGAACGGGATCGGAGCCGTCGGCTACACCGAAGCTGACATCGGTGACCTGGTGCCCGGCACGATGAAGCAGCAGCGCCTGCTGGCCACCTGCCCGCGCCCGGTCGGCGAGGACGACATCGCCGCCATCTTCGCCAAATCGATCCAGAACTGGTAGAGGTTGGAGGGTCGATGCCGCTTTACGACTACCGCTGCCCGGCCGGGCACCGCTTCGAGCAGCTGGCGCCGATCGCTGCGAGCGCGCAGCAAGACTGCCCGGCCTGCGGGCAGTCCAGCGGCAAGGTCCCCTCGCGGATCTCCCTAGGCGGCCACGCCGATCCCGGGCCGGCGATGGAGCAGATGCCGCAGACGTGGCGCGGCACCTACGAGGGCAACCCCGAGTACCTGGGCCAGCTCCGCCGCCAGTGGAATGACCGCCAGAAACTCGAGGAGAAATACGACGAGCTGCGCGGCGACCGCCGTCCCGTCCTCGCCCACGAAGGCCACTACCACGACGCCCCCCTCCGAGCCGGCGACCCCCCCGCCCCGTCAGCACCGCCCCCCCGCCCAGCCGCGCCCGCCTCGTCAGCCGCACCCACCTCGTCAGCCGCACCCGCGCCATCTGCCCCGGCCGCCCGGCCTGCGACCGCGGCTGGCCCTACCGCGCCGCGGCCCGGTGCGTCGCCCTGATCGCGTCAGTCGTGGCGCTGATCGAGCAGGTCGCTGATGCCGTTGGTGTCGGGGGCGATGTGACGTATGTTGGCGATGCTGGAGAATCCGGTATCTGCTGATACGAGCGCATCGGCTCCGGCCGCATGAGCCGCCGCAGCCAGGACGGCATCGAATGCCCCGATGCCGGGATTTTCTTCGAACAGGCGGAGTCCCTCACGCAGGTCGGGTTCTTCGACGATGAGCAGCGGCGATAGCAGTTCGATGTAGTCGCGGGCGAGTTCTGCCGCGTCTTTGCGGTCGCGGCGGCGCGTGCGGACGTGGGCGAACTCCTGGATTACCTCGACAGTGGTGGTCGCGACGATCTCACCGTCTGCTATGGCGCTCACTAGCCGACGGCAGGGTGCCTGCAGTGGGTGGTCCACGCCGACGGCGTAGGCCAGGACCGTGGTGTCCACGACGATCACGCGTGGCGCCCACGCAGGTCGTCTAGCTCGGTGAGCAGGTTCCCGACCGGCATGGGTTCTGCGGCGAGAATCCGCCGGGCCGCAGCCGACCGCCGCCGTTGCGTCGCGGGCAGGCCGCGGTCGAGCGCTTCCCGGATCACGGCGGCGACGGACGTACCGCGCTGGCGAGCCAGCGTATGAACGCGTTCATAACGCTCATCGTCGAGCAGTAGCTGCAGCCGGTGAGTCAACATACACATACATTAGCATGCACATCTC
>Ga0302178_10001307_pt1 | contig 21117 bp, 14 predicted proteins | sample I_Palsa_E1_3_FD_198790 | JGI IMG/M metagenome (GOLD analysis project Ga0302178, IMG submission 198790) | Peat permafrost microbial communities from Stordalen Mire near Abisko, Sweden - I_Palsa_E1_3 | ecosystem: Environmental > Terrestrial > Soil > Palsa > Peat permafrost | place: Sweden... | reverse complement strand
CTTCCAGAGCGAAGCCAATATCGATCGGCGCGCGGCGGTCAACCGTGCGCTCGCCTACCTGAGTTCGGTGTTTCCCGGAGAGTTCGCGCCCGGACCGTCGCCCGCGGTGGCTGCCGCGGGCGGCGCTGCCGCCGGCACCCGTCTGCCGGCACGCGCCTATGCGGACGCGGCACTGCTGGCCGCCGAGCGTGAGCAGCTGCTGCGCCAGGCCTGGCAGGTACTCGGGCACGAGGCGGAACTGCGCGTCCCCGGGGATTACCTGAGCGCAGACCTCGGTGGCGAGCGGGTGCTCGTCGTGCGCGCCGAGCGCGATCGTCTGCACGCTTTCCGCAACACCTGCCGGCGCAGTCCGCATGCGCTCGTGACCGAGCGCGCCGGGCAGCTGCACAGTGCCATCCGCTGCGCGACGCATGCCCTCACCTATACCTTCGATGGCCAGCTGGTCGAGGGCAGGACCCCCGGTGACCTGACGCCGCTGGAACTGCTGCGCCGCGAGCGCATCGTGCTGGCGCGCGCGACGCCGGCGGCGCAGAACACCCTGGCCGCTGCGGTGCCCTGGGAGGCCTTCGCCACGCTCCTGCCGCGCAGCACCACGGATCTGGACGTCGCAGCCGACTGGAAGGTGCTGGTGGAGCAGTGGCTCGAGAACCCGCAGGCGCACCAACACTTCCTGCCCCCGAATCAGCTGTTCGAGCTGCGTGGCGAGAGTGCGGTGATTCTGCAGGTCACGCCCACGGCGCCCGGACGCTCGCGCATCCGCCGCTTTGATTTCGCGCCGGACAAGCGCAGCGGCAGTCGCGGCGCGCGCGAGGGCGGCAAGCGTGAAATGGATGCGTGGCTCGCTGCCCAGGTGGCGCTGGCCGAATCCACCCAGAGCGGCTTCCTCGGGGCGGCCGCGGATGCGGCCGACACCGGACCTGTGACGCCGGCGCTCGCGCAGTTCCGCGACTCGATCACGCCGCTGCTGCAGACGCTCGCGGCGAAGTAGCCTCGCGGCTCGTTACGCGAAGCGCGCCGGCGGCGACGGCAGGCGCACCTCGGGGATGCGCTCGCGCAGCAGGTTGTGGAACTCGAGCATGCAGTTCTCGAGGCGTGACAGCGGACCTGGCTCGTAGCTCGGTGAGGCGAGCCCCTGCTGCACGCGGCGGCACAGCGATTCGTCCTCGCGCTGCACCTGGCGGTTGATGCGCATCGTCAGGTAGCGCGCCACGCGCATCTCACGCCGCGAGTCTGGCAGCCCGTAGGAGGCGCCGCGGATAGTGCACTTGCCGGGCCCGCGCGGGATTACCTGGAAGAAGTCCATCTGGTCCGGGAACACGTCGATGCCGAGGTTCGGCAGCGAGCTGTAGAAGCTCCAGCGCTTGCGGTGCGACTCGGGCACGTCGGTCGCCACCTTGCCGATCAGCTCCTGGTACATGCGCTCGCTCCAGCGCGGGGAGGGGCGCTCGCGCAGCCAGCTGATGCCGCGCGCCACGCCCGGGAAATTCCTCTGATCGTCGTAGTCGGGGGTGAACATGCGGTTCAGCCCCGGGTGCCCGATCGGCACGTGGTAGGACTCAAGATAGTTGTCCATCGCGATCTTCCAGTCGCAGTCCCAGTGCTCGATGTAGTTGTTGCCGATCAGCTCCATGTCCTCGAAGCGATGCGGTTCGAGCTCGGCGGCGACGCCGGCGAAGATCTCCTCAAGCGGCCGCGGCTCCCCGGCGAGGCAGATGAACACGAAGCCGAACAGCACCTGCATGCGGACGGGCTTTAAGCCCAGCTGCGCGCGGTCGAGTGGCGGGAAGGTGTCGCGCGCACTGATCGCCAGCAGCTCGCCCGAGAGCTTGTAGGACCAGCCGTGGTAGGGGCAGGTCATGGCGCCCGGGCAGTTGCCGCTGCCATCGAGGATGCGCGCGCCGCGGTGGCGGCAGACGTTGTGAAAGGCGCGAATCTCGCCGTGCGAATCGCGCAGTGCCACGACGCTATCAATCCCGAGCTCGACCGTGACGTAGTCCCCGGGCTTCTTCAGCGCGCTGACGTGGCACACGATCTGCCAGGCCGGGCGCAGCACGCGCTCGTACTCGAGTCGTGTCATTTCGGGGTGGTTGTAGACCCAGGCGGGCAGGGCACGGACCACGGGGGTGCTGAGCGTCTCGACCGGGCGGGGGGCGGGGGCGTTCATGGCGGTTACGTCCGGTGGGTGTATATGGTCATATAATTCTACCGGAAAAAATTATATGGGCATATAGACTGATGTCTGCCGGGGTGGTAAGTTGCCGCCCAAGCTACCTTTTTCGACCTCAAAGTAGAGCGCTCCCATGGCACGAAACCTCACCCGGAATCATGAACATTACCGGAAGGCACTGAAGCGCCTGCCTTTAGGCGTGGCCTCCAATTTCCGCTTCTGGGGCGAGGAGCGCACGATTTATGTCAAAGAGGGCCGCGGTGCCCGCGTCACCGACCTCGATGACAACGTCTACGTCGACTACCGCATGGGCTACGGCCCGGCGATCCTCGGCTACGCCGATGCGCGCGTGGATGAGGCCGCCAGGCGCGGCATGGAAGTCGGAGGCGTGTTCGCGCTCTCGACCGAGCGCGAGTACACCGTGGCCGAGCGCATCGCGAAGATGGTGCCGGCGGCGGAACTGGTGCGCTTCTCGAACTCCGGCACCGAGGCGGTGATGGCGGCCTTACGCCTGGCGCGCGCCTTCACCAAGCGCGACAACTACGTGATCCTCGAGGGCAGCTACCACGGCCTGTTCGATGCGGCCATGTGGTACACGCCGATGGAGAAGTGGTCCCAGGTCGGCGATCCGCAGGTGGTGCCCTACAGCGAGGGTGTGCCGCTTGCCAGCCGCAGCTTCGCGCACTTCGTGCAGGCGAACGATGCCAATCAGCTCGAGGACGTCTTCAAGCGCCACGGCGACTCGCTCGCGTGCCTGCTCATCGAGCCGATCATGGGCAACTGCCTTGGCATCGCGGCGGAACCGGAGTACGTGCGCACGGCGCGCAAGCTGTGCGACCGCTACGGCGTGGTGCTCATCATCGATGAGGTCAAGACCGGCTTCCGCGTCGCCCGCGGTGGCGTGCAGGAGCTCTACGGCGTGCGCGCCGACCTGTGCACCTTCGCCAAGGCGGTGGCCAACGGCTACCCGATCTCGGTGCTGGCCGGGCGCGAGGACATCATGCGTAAGCTCGGCAAGGGCGTCGCCCACGGCGGCACCTACACCGCCCACCCGGTGTCGCTCGCCGCGGCCGAGAAGACGCTCGAGATCCTGGACGAGACCGACGCGCTGGAGCGCATCGCCAGCTACGGCACGCGCCTGCGCGCCGGCAAGTCCGCTATTCTTAAGTCCCGCGGTATCGCGCACAGCTTCGTCGGCCACCCCTCGATGACCGGACTTTATTTCGCGCAGAATCCGCCGCGCACCTACCGCGACTGGAAGGGCAGCGACTACACCTTCTACGACGCGGTGGCCAAGGTGCTGCACGACGAACTGGTACTGTGCGAGCCGGACTCGCGCGAGCCGTGGTTCGTGTCGGCCGCGCACGATGACTCGTGCCTGAAGGACACACTGCGCGGCTTTGAGGTCGCCATCGATCAGACGCTGAACGCCCAGGGCAGCGGCCGCCGGGTGCCGGCCTGAAGCGGCTTTAGGAGGGGGCTTAGCGCTTGAGCACGGCAGCTGCCAACCGTTACGACGCCATCGTCGTGGGTGCCGGTCACAACGGGCTGGTGAATGCCTGTTACCTGGCGCGTGCGGGCCTGAAGGTGCTGGTGCTCGAGCGCAACTCCTACATCGGCGGGGCGGCGGTGAGCCGCAGCCTCTTCGATGGCTTCACCTACTCGAACTGCTCCTACGTGTGCAGCCTCTTGCGCACCGAGATCATCCGCGCTCTGGAACTGCCCGCCCACGGGCTGCAGATCATCCCCTACGAGGGTGGCGTCACCATGATGCGTGACGGCGGGCACCTGGCGGTCTACGACAACCACGACGCCATGCGCCGCGAGATCGCGCGGCACTCGCGCCACGATGCCGAGGCTTACGACCGCTACGTGCGCGACATGCTCAGGCACTGCCGCTTCATCAAGCCGCTGCTGCTGCGCGAGCCCCCCGACCCGACCTCGTTCCGGCCGCGCGACCTGCAGGAGCTCTTGTTCCTCGGCAAGCACTTCCACAAGCTCGGGGAAGCGCGCATGTACGACACCCTGCGCTTCTTCACCATGAGCTGCGCGGACATGCTCGAGGAGTACTTCGAGAGCGAGATCGTCAAGGCGCACCTGTCGGGGAGTTCCATCATCGGCACGGCGCTCGGTCCGCGCTCACCCGGCTCCGCCTACGTGCTGCTGCACCACTACATGGGCAGCATCGATGGCGCCGTGGGTGCCTGGGGCTTTGCGCGCGGCGGCATGGGGGCGATCACCCAGGCCCTCGGCGCTTCCTTCACGGCGAGCGGCGGCACCATCCGCGCCAGCGCGCCGGTGGAGCAGATCCTGGTGAAGAACGGACGCGCCACGGGCGTGGTGCTGGTGGGAGGCGAGGAGATCTCAGCCCCGGTCGTGGTGTCCAACATGGACGTCAAGCGCACCTTCCTCGAGACGGTTTCCCCGCAGCACCTGCCCGCGGAATTCCTCGAGCAGGTGCGGCGCTTCAAGATCCGCGGCTCCTCGGGCAAGCTCAACATCGCACTCGATGGCCTGCCGCACTTCCCCGCCATCCCGCACGGCTCCCCCTGTGCGCGCGGCGACATGCACATCACCGACACGCTCGAGATGGTCGAGCGCGCCTATGACGACTGGAAGGAGGGGCGCTGGTCGCGCGAACCCTACGTCGATATGCTGATCCCGACGCAGATCGACCCGAGCATGACCCCGGACGGCAAGCACTACATGTCGGTGTTCGTGCAGTACTGCCCCTACAAGCTCGCCGACGGGGAGTGGACCCCGGAGAAGCGCCAGGCCTTCGGCAACACCGTGATCGATGCGATCGCGCGTCACAGCCCGGACTTCAAGAACCTGATCCTGCACGCCGAGATCCGTACCCCGCGCGACATCGAGAACGAGGTCGGACTCACCGAGGGCAACATCTTCCAGGGCGAGCTCACCTTCGATCAGCTGCTCTTCAACCGCCCCATTCCCGGCTACGCGCAGTACCGCGCGCCGGTGCGCGGCATGTACATGTGCGGCTCGAGCACGCACCCGGGCGGCGGCGTGATGGGCGCTCCTGGCGCGAATTCGGCCAACGCGATCCTGCGCGACCTCGGGCGCATCCAGTGAGCAGCGCAGGCCCCTACGACACCCTCATCATCGGCGGCGGCCACAACGGCCTCGTGTGCGCCACTTTCCTCGCCCGCGGCGGACGCAAGGTGCTGGTGCTCGAGGCGGCAGAGCGGCTCGGCGGCGCTGCGGTCACGCGTGAGTTCGCGCCCGGCTTCAAGGTCTCATCCTGTGCCCACCTGCTGCACCTGATGCCACCGGCGCTGATGCGCGAGCTCGCGCTCGAAGCCCAGGGGCTCAAGATCGCCGCCGCCTCGCTGCCCACCGTGGCGCTGTCCCCGGATGCGCGGCACCTGAGCCTCGGGCCGACGGACTTGAGCGCCCTGCAGCGCGTCTCGCCCGCGGATGCGGTGGCGCTCGGCGACTGGCAGGCGCTCATGCGGCGCATCTCGCGCGCACTGCATCCGGTCCTGGCGCAGACCCCGCCGCGCCTGGGGACGGACGCCTGGCGCGATCGCGCCGCACTGCTGGGGATCGGCTGGCGCGTGCGCCGCCTGGGCCGCAGGGACATGCGCGAACTGCTGCGCATCGGCGGCATGTGCGTGCATGACCTGCTCGAGGATCGCTTCCGGCTGCCGCTGCTGAAGGGCGCGCTGGCGCTCGATGCGGTGCTCGGCACCAACCTTGGGCCCCGCTCACCGGGCACGGTGGTGTCGCTCCTGTACCGCCTGGCCGCGGTGCAGGGCGCCGAGTCCCTGGCGTTGCCCGAGGGCGGACTCGGGGCCTTCTCCGAGGCGCTCGCGCGCGCGGCCGTTGCCGCCGGCGCGCAGCTGCGCACCGGCGCTGCGGTCGAGAGGATCCTGGTGCGCGAGGATCGCGTTGCCGGCGTCGTGCTCGCCTCGGGCGAGGAGATCGCAGCGGCCACCGTCGTCTCCAGCGCCGATCCGAAGACTACTTTCCTGAAACTCCTGGGTAGCGAGCACCTCGATGCCGGCTTCACGCGCCGCGTTACCCAGGTGCGCTCGCGCGGCCTGACCGCGAAGCTGCATCTGGCGCTCGAGCGCCTGCCACAGTTCCCGGGACTGAGTGAACAGGAGCTGCGCGCACGCCTCGTGGTGGCGCCGTCCTCGGACTACATCGAGCGCGCCTACAACCACGCCAAGTACGCTGAATTCTCCGAGCGCCCGATGCTCGAGGTCACGATCCCGAGCCTAAGCGATACGACTCTCGCTCCCCAGGGCCAGCACGTCATGTCCGTGATCGTGCAGTACGCCCCCTATACCCTCAAGGGCGGCTGGGAGGCGGGGCGCCAGGCCTTCACCGATCGCATCATTGACACCCTGGGCGTGCACGCCCCGCAGCTGCGCGCGAGCATCCGCGCGAGCGAGCTGCTGATCCCTCCCGACATCGAGCGCGAGTTCCGCATCAGCGGCGGCCACTGGCATCACGCGGAACTTACGCTCGATCAGTTCATGATGACGCGCCCGGTGCCCGGGGCCGCGCAGTACCAGACCCCGGTACCAGGCTTGTACCTGTGCGGCGCCGGCTGCCATCCGGGCGGTGGCGTCATGGGACTCGCCGGCAGGAACGCCGCCCGCCAGCTGATCCGCGAGGCCGCCTGACATCATGCTGACCGAAAGCGAACCGCATTACCGCCAGCCGCTGCTGAAGACGCCCTTCCACGAGCGGCAGCGCGAGTACAGCCAGCTCGACAGCTTCGTGCCGTGGGCCGGTTACACCACGGTGGACGTGTTCACGAGCGTCGAGCAGGAGTACTTCGCGGTCAGAAACGCGAGCTCCCTCTACGACCTCACCCCGATGGTGAAGTACCGCATCGCGGGCAGGGATGCGCTGCGCTTCCTCAATCGCCTGGTGACCCGCGACATCCGCAAGGTCGCGCCCGGCAAGGTCGCCTATGTCGTCTGGTGCGATGATGCCGGCAAGCTCATCGATGACGGCACGGTGTTCTGCTTAGGAGCTGATGAGTACCGCATCTGCACCGCAGAGCGGCAGCTCGACTGGTTCAGCGCCTCGGCCATCGGCTACGACGTCGAGATCCGCGAGGTGACCGAGGAGGTCGCAGCGCTCGCAGTCCAGGGCCCGACCTCGGCGAAGCTGCTACGGGCGGTGGGCCTCAATGGTATCGAGCGCCTGAAGCCCTTCGAGCACGGGGAGTTCTCCCTGCCGCGCGCAGGCGGCGGCGCACCGATCGCGATGATGGTCTCGCGCACCGGGTTCACCGGGGACCTAGGCTACGAACTGTGGATGCAGCCCGCCGACGCCGAGAGCGTGTGGGATGCACTCATGGAGTTCGGCCGCACCCGCGCGGTGCGCCCGATCGGCTCCAAGGCCCTCAACATGGCACGCATCGAGGCGGGCTTCGTACTGCCGAACCTCGACTTCGTGTCGGCGGCGCACACACTGTATCTGGGCACCGAGCGCTCGCCGATCGAGCTCGGTCTGGCGTGGCTCGTTGACTACAAGAAGGGCCACTTCACGGGCCGCCGCGCGCTCTTGGCCGAGGTCGCGCGCGGGCCGCGCCGGCAGCTGGTGGGCCTCGACGTCGAGGGCACGAAACCGGCGCACAATGCGCTGCTCTACACGGAGTGCAGCGGCAAGAAGGAGGCGGGCAGCGTGACGTCAGCGACCTGGTCGCCGACCTGCAAGCGCAACCTCGCCCTCGCCATGGTGGATGCCCCTTACATCGCCACCGGCTCAACCGTGTGGGCCGAGATCTACCTCAATCGCGAACTCACCTGGGAGCGCCGCATGGTGCGTGCCAGGGTGGTGGAGCGGCCCTTCTTTGCGCCGCCGCGGCGGCGGACCACGCCGCCGGCGGATTTCTGAAGCATAATCCGACCACCGGCCGATGCTCGCAACCCAATCAAAACCGCTCGCCGACCGGCCCTGGCTCGATCCTGCCGCCAAACCGCAGATCCTGATCGAAGGGGTCAGCAAGACCTACGGCAGCCATACCGCCGTCGACAACATCTCCCTGAGTATCTTCAAAGGCGAGATGTTCGCCCTGGTGGGCGCCTCCGGCTGCGGCAAGACGACGCTGCTGCGGATGCTGGCGGGCTTTGCGCACCCGAGCGGCGGCCGTATCCTCATCGATGACACGGACATGGGTACGGTGCCCCCGCACCAGCGCCCCGTGAACATGATGTTCCAGTCCTACGCGCTGTTCCCGCACATGAGCGTGGAGAGCAACGTCGGCTACGGCCTGCGCCGCCTGCCCCTGGATGCGGCGACCAAGAAGCAGCGCATCCAGGAGGCACTCGAGATGGTGCAGCTCGGCGCGCTCGCCAAGCGCAAGCCGCACCAGCTCTCCGGCGGCCAGCGCCAGCGCGTGGCGCTGGCGCGCGCACTCATCCGTCGCCCGAAGGTGCTGCTCCTGGACGAGCCGCTGTCGGCGCTCGACAAGAAGCTGCGCGAACAGACCCAGTTCGAGCTCATGGACCTGCAGTACAAGCTCGGCATCACCTTCATCGTCGTCACCCACGACCAGGATGAGGCCATGGCGCTCGCGAGCCGCATCGCGGTCATGGACAAGGGCCACGTGATCCAGGTCGGGACGCCGGCGGAGATCTACGAATTCCCGCGCAGCCGCTTCGTCGCCGACTTCGTCGGCACCACCAACTTCTTCGAGGGCAGGGTGAGCTCCTGTGAGCCGGGACTGGTGCGCGTGGAGTGCACGGAGACCGGCTGTGAGCTGCTCGTGGATGACAAGGGCAGCTTTGCCATAGGACAGCGCGTCTGGGTGGCGCTGCGCCCCGAAAAGGTGCGCCTGGGCAAAGAGGCCTCAAGCGCGGTGCGCACCAATCAACTTCGCGGTACCGTGTGGGAGCTCGGTTACCTCGGCAACCGCTCCACCTACCGCATCCGCACTGCCACAGGCAAACTGGTGACGGTATTTGCACAGAACGAACGGCGCACCTCGGAGGCCGTGATCGACTGGAGCGATGAGGTTTTCGTGAGCTGGAGTGCTGACGCGGCGGTACTGCTGCAGTCATAACGACGAAGAAGTCTTTGGCGAATAGCGATCAGGGGTGGTCCATGAAGAAAGCAACACGTATTACGGCAGCCCGCGGCTGGCTGCTCCTCGGTGCCGGGTCTCTTGCGGTGCTCGTGGCCGGCAGCAGCGCCGCCGATGAGCAAACCGTGCCCGCGGAGAACAGCTCGGCCACAGGTGGCCACGATGCTACCGGTCTGCAAGAAGTCGTCGTGACCGCGACGCGCCACGAAGAGGCTCTGAGCAAGGTGCCGATCAGCGTCACGGCGCTCACCCAGGAGTCGATGGATCAGCTTGGCATCAAGGACTTCCAGGACGTCGCGCGCTTCACGCCGGGCGTCAACATCGACACCTCGGGCACGAATGCCATTTCCATCCGTGGCATCTCCTCCTCCGGCGGTGCCGGCACCACCGGCATCTACATCGACGACACCCCGATCCAGATGCGTTCGGTCGGCTTCAACCCCGACGATACGCTGCCGAAGACCTTTGACCTGGAGCGCGTCGAGGTACTGCGCGGTCCGCAGGGCACGCTGTTCGGCGCCGGCTCCGAAGGTGGCGCGGTGCGCTACATCCTCACGCAGCCGAGCACCACCAAGACCGACACCTACATGCGCAGCGAAGTGTCGTACACGCAGTACGGCCAGCCGAGCGCTGAGTTCGGCATCGCTCACGGTCAGCCGATCATCGACGGCACGCTCGGCGTCCGTGCCAGTATTTGGTACCGCTATGACGGCGGCTGGATCGATCGCGTGGATGACACCACCGATGCGGTGATCAACCACAACGTCAACTACTCCAATACCATGGTGGCGCGGTTGGCGGCGGCCTGGACCCCGACCGCGAGCCTGAGCGTCACGCCGAGCATCCTCTACCAGCGCCAGGACAAGCACGACGACTCCACTTACTGGCCGGCGTACTCGAACCCGGGGCAGGGCGAGTTCAACACCGCCACCCCCGAGCGCGTCGGCGGCCCTGACAAGTACTACCTGCCGGCGCTCAAGGCCGAATTCGATTTTGCCAACAGCCAGATCATTTCCAACACCTCCTACTACCACCGCGAGCAGATCACCGCCTACCAGGGCACCGTCTATGATCTGGCGTACTGGCAGAGCATCCCCGGCGGTCTCGGGGGGCCTGGGGAACCGCCGTTGCCGCCGAAGTGCTCGGCCCCCGACGATGAGACCAGCTGCTCATGGTGGCCGCTGATCGATGCCAACGGCATTCACTTGCCCTCGGCGCTCGCCGGCACCCAGACCCCCAACACCATGACCAACTCGCAGGACAGCTACACCGAGGAACTGCGTTGGCAGTCCTCGAACGCCAGCTCCAAGTGGAGCTGGACGGCAGGCGTCTTCTGGCAGCTCGCCAAGGAAAACAGCCTCGAGGAACTGAATTCGACCAACATCGATCAGGTCTTCAACTACCTCTTTGGCTTCACGCCGGCCTCGTTCTACGGCGGCACCTTCTACTCGTGTCCGACCAACGCGGCTTATCCAGCGATCCGGGCGTGTGACATCTACTCCAACAACAACACCACCTTCGACCGCCAGATCGCAGGCTTCGGCGAGATCAGCTACGCGTTTGCGGACTGGTTGAAGCTCACCGTCGGCGAGCGTGTAGCGCGGACGCACTTTTCCTTGAACCACTACGCCGACGGCTACGAGAACTACGGTCCTGGCCCCGCGCAGGCGAGCCAGTCGGAGACTCCGAACACCCCGAAGGTGACTCTATCCTCGCAGCTCGACCCGAAGGACCTGTTCTATTTCACCTATGCCAAGGGCTTTCGTGTGGGCGGCGGCAACGCGCCGCTGCCGTCGTATTGCGACCAGGATCTGATCGCCGCCGGTTATCCGAATGGGGCGCCGCTCACCTACAAATCCGATTCCACGCAAAGCTACGAGGTGGGTTCGAAGAACGCTTTCGGCAGCTGGCTGAAGATCGCCACCAGCGTCTATTACATCAAGTGGAACCAGATTCAGCAGAGCATTTACGTCGCCGGTGCCTGCGGACTGCAGTTCACGGATAACTTGGGGCAGGCGGCCGCCTGGGGCGGGGACTTGCAGGCGTCGATGGTGTTCGGGCCGGTGAATATCGACCTCGCCACCGGTTATACCAGCGCGCGCTACACCAAGACCTCGCCCGATGGCTGCCAGACCGCGGCCAATCCTGCGCCCTGCAAGGCGACCGATGGCGATGCGATCTCCGGCCAGGCCGCGATCGACTACGCGCCTGGCACCAATTCTCCCTTCACCGTGGCACTGGGGGTTCAGTACAACTTCCAGCTCGTGCAGCACGATGCCTTCGTGCGTGCCGACTGGGAATACGAGAGCCGCAACCCCTGGCTGGCCGCGGTGCAGGACCCGAACAACCAGGCGCAGTACAACCCCTATTCATACACGCTGCCCTCGACCAGCTTCACCTCGGTGCGCAGTGGGGTGAATGTCGGTGACTGGCAGGTGGCCCTCTTCTGCGACAACCTGTTCGATTCGCATACCGTCATCAACTACTCGCTGGGGCAGACCGACGGCAGCACGACGCCGCAGCAGAACGCTTACACGTTCCGCCCACGCACTGTCGGGATCACGGCGACCTGGCGCTCGCACTGACTCGCACGCCGGGCCGGCGGATGGTAGCTTGATGGCCGCATGCCACCAGGCGAAACACCGCGTGAAGAGCGGCTAAATACCCGCGCCGCGGGCGTCGTCGGGCTCGCGGTGCTCTGCAGCCGCGTGCTCGGACTTGCGCGCGAACAGATCTTCGCGGCGCTGTTTGGCGGCGGGCGCGTCATGGACGCGTTCACCATCGCCTTCCGCATCCCGAACCTGTTGCGCGACCTGTTCGCCGAAGGCGCCCTCTCGACCGCGTTCGTGACGGTATTCGCCCGCACCGCCACCGTGGCGGGGGAGGGGGCGGCCTGGCGGCTCGCCAACAAGGTGGCAACGCTCGCCGTGATCACCCTGAGCGCCATCACCGTGCTCGGCATCCTGTCGGCACCCTGGCTGGTGGCAGCCCTCGCCCCGGGGTTCGATCCTTCGAAGGCTGAGCTCACCGTGATGCTCACCCGCATCATGTACCCCTTCATCCTGCTGGTGTCGCTCGCCGCGCTCGTCATGGGGATGCTGAATGCGCGCAACGTGTTCGGCGTGCCGGCGATGGCCTCGAGCTTCTTCAACCTGGGTTCCATCATCGCCGGCGTTCTGCTGGGATATTGGTTCGATCCGCACTTCGGGCCGCACGCGATCCTGGGGCTGGCCATCGGCACCCTGGTCGGTGGGGGGCTGCAGCTGCTGGTGCAGCTGCCCTCGCTCAAGCGTCAGGGCTACCACTTCCACCCGGACTTCGGCTGGCGCGACCCGGGCGTGCGCTCGATCCTGCGCCTCATGGGGCCCTCGGTCATCGCCGCGAGCACCACGCAGGTGAACGTGCTCGTCAACTCCGTGTTCGCCTCCGAGCTGGGCGATGGCCCGACCTTCTGGCTCACCGTCGCCTTCCGGCTGATGCAGCTGCCGCTCGGGGTATTCGGCGTGGCCTTGGGCACCGTGGCGCTGCCGCTGCTCGCACGTATGGCGGCGGCCAACAATATGCCGGTGTTCCGCAGCGAGCTCGCCCGCGGCATGCGGCTTGCCTTCCTCATGACGATCCCGGCGAGCGTGGGCCTCATGGTGCTGGCCGAACCGATCATCTCGGTGCTCTACCAGCACGGGCGCTTCGGCGCCTACGAGACGGCGGAGTCCGCCGGCGCCCTGCGCTTCTATGCGATCGGCCTGTGCGGTTACGCGGCGCTGAAGGTGCTGGTCAACGCCTTCTACGCCATCGACCGGCGCAAGACGCCGATGCTGGTGAGCTTCATCGCGGTGGCGCTGAACCTTGCGCTCAACTTCATCTTCACGCGCAAGCTCGGCTGGGGGCATCGCGGTCTTGCGCTGTCCACCGCCTGCGTTGCGACCAGCAATTTCCTCATTCTCTACTTTCTGATGCGCTCGCACCTGGGCAGGCTCGAGTCGCGCGCGCTCGCTGCGCTGCTGGCGAAGGTGGGGCTCGCTTCACTGGCATTGCTCGCGAGTGCCTGGGCGGGGGGGCACTACCTCCTCGCCGGCTGGGCGACGCAGGCCTTCTGGCCGAAGTGCCTGAGTCTGGTTGCGGTGATCGCGCTCAGCGCGGGAGCGTTTTTCCTGTGCGCCAACGCGCTCGGCATCCGCGAGGTCCACGACCTCGTGGCCGCAGTGCGCCGGCGCTTGCAGCGCCGGCGCTAGGGCGCGCCCGCGGCCGCGAAGCGCAGGCACGCGGCGAGCACGCGCCGCAAGACCGTGTCGAGGGGCTTTGCTAAGGCCTCATCCCATGCCGGCGGCCAGTTCCCGGGGTGCACTTCGCCCTGCGGCTCGGGCAGGTAGCCGCGGCAGGCGAGTTCCATCTGCACCGCGTGCACCCCCTCCTGCGGCTGCCCGTAGTGGCGGGTGGTGTAGCCGCCCTTGAAACGGCCGTTGACGATGTGCGAGTAGCCATCGAGCGCGCACTGCGCCTCGATCGCCGCCGTGAGTGCCGGGTCGCAGCTGGCGCCCGAGAAGGTGCCGATGTTGAAGTTCGGCAGCTCGCCTGCGAACAGGCGCGGGATCTGCGAGCGGATCGAGTGGCAGTCATAAACAACGATGCGCGGATGGCGGCGCCGCAGCCGCGCGACCTGCGCGCGGATGGCCTCGTGGTAGGGCGTGAAATAGCGCTGCGTGCGCAGGCCGATATCACGTGCATCCGGGAGCGCACCCTCGCGGTAGAGCGACTCGCCGTCGAAGGTGGTGGTGGGGCACAGCTCGGTGGTCGCCTGCCCCGGATAGAGCGAGGCGCCAGAGGGATCGCGGTTGGCATCGATCACCGAGCGTGAGATCGAGGTGCGCACTAGGGTCGCGTGCAGCTTGCCGGCGAAGTCGTAGAGGCGGTCGACGTACCAGTCGGTATCGCGCCGCGCCAGCCACGATGACCTGAAACGCGCCTCGAGGTCCGCCGGGATGTGCGTGCCGGTATGGGGCATGCACAAGAGCAACGGCGCACTGCCTTGCCGCACGGTCAGCCATTCGGGAACGGTCTCGGGGTCCATCGCGGCGACATCTTCCCTCAGGCTGCGCCGCTTGCGCCAATCATCAATAATGGCCCCATGACGAGTCTGTGGTTCGAAGCGGCGCTGCTGCCCGAGGGCTGGGCCTCGCAGGTGCGCATCGCGGGCAGCGCCGGTCGCATCGAGAGCATCCTCACCGGGGTCGCACCCGGGGTGCAGGATGAGCGCCATGCGATTGCCCTGCCGGGCCTGCCGAACCTGCACAGCCACGCCTTCCAGCGCGGTCTTGCCGGCCTCACCGAGCGGCGTGGGGCCCAGGCCGATAGCTTCTGGAGCTGGCGCGAGCTCATGTACCAGTTCGTCGAGCGCATGGATCCGGAGGAGCTCGAGGCGATCACGGCGCTCGCCTATGCCGAGATGCTCGAGGCGGGCTTCACGCGCGTGGGCGAGTTCCACTACCTGCACCACGACCGGGACGGGGCGCCGTTCGCCGACCCGGGTGAGCTCGCCGGCCGCATCGTCGCGGCGGCCGCCGGCACCGGCATCGCGCTGACCCTGCTGCCGGTGTTCTACGCGCACGGGAGTTTCGGGGGCGCAGCGGCTGCGCCCCGGCAGCGGCGGTTCATCAGCGACCCGGATCGCTATGCTGACATCCTGGCCGCGAGCCGCGCCGCGGTGCGCGCGCTCCCCGGGGCGCTCGTCGGGGTGGCCCCGCACAGCCTGCGCGCCGTGACGCCGCAGGAGCTGACGACGGTCGTGGCCTTGGGGCGGGGTGCGCCGGTGCACATTCACATCGCCGAGCAGCTCAAGGAGGTCGAGGACTGCCTCGCCTGGAGCGGCCGGCGCCCCATCGAGTGGCTCCTCGAGCACGCCCCGGTCGATGAGCACTGGTGCCTGGTGCACGCCACGCATGCGACCACGGCCGAGCTCGCCGGCATCGCCGCGCGCAAAGCGGTGGCCGGTCTTTGCCCGATGACCGAGGCCAGCCTCGGCGATGGCATCTTCCCGGCGCGCGACTTCCTCGAGTACCAGGGACGCTTCGGCATCGGCAGTGACTCGAACGTGCGGCTGGATGCGGCCGAGGAACTGCGTCTCCTCGAGTACTCGCAGCGCCTGGCGCACCGCGCCCGCAACGTGCTCGCGGCCAGGAGCGGTGCCTCGACCGGGCGCACGCTGTTCGATGCGGCGCTGGCGGGCGGCGCCCAGGCCCTGCAGAAGTCGGCGGGCGCTAAGGATAGCGGCCTCAGGGTCGGTGGCTGGCTGGACCTCGTGACGCTCAACGGCGATGATCCGGCGCTTCTTGCGCGCCGCGAGGATGAGATTCTGGACAGCTGGATCTTCTGCGGCGGGCGCGCGGTGATCGACTGCGTGTGGCGGGCCGGTACCAAGGTGGTTTCGAACGGGCGACACCTGGAACGCGAGGTGATCCAGGGGCGCTACGCCAAGGCGATGCGCCGGCTGCTCGCCTGACGGGTGAAACGAAGCGGGGGATCGATGCTGAAGAAAGTCGCGGGCGCCGTGCTCGCCATCGTGGGTGCTTTTGCCATCGCAGGCATCGCCCTGCACCGCCACGAGCCAATCAACGCGCTGTGGATCGTCACGGCGGCGGTGTGCGTATACCTGCTGGGCTACCGGATCTACGCGGCCTGGCTGGCCGCGCGGGTGCTCTCGGTGGACCCGACCCGCGCGACCCCGGCAGAAAGGCTCAACAACGGCCGCGATTTCGTGCCGACCCATCGCGCCATCGTCTTCGGCCACCATTTCGCGGCGATCGCAGGCCCCGGACCGCTCGTCGGGCCGACGCTCGCGGCGCAGTTCGGCTACCTGCCCGGCACCTTGTGGATTCTCGTGGGTGCGGTCTTCGGCGGCTGCGTGCAGGACATGACCATCCTGCTGCTCTCGACGCGCCGCGACGGCCGCAGCCTCGGCCAGATGGCGCGCGATGAGTTCGGCCCGGTCGGCGGCTTCGCCGCCCTGATCGGCACGCTCCTCATCATGATCATCCTGTGCGCGGTGCTCAGTCTCGTCATCGTCAATGTCATGAAGCACAGCCCCTGGGCGACCTCCACCGTGCTCGCCACCATCCCGGCGGCGATTCTCGTGGGGCTGTACCTGCGCCTGTGGCGGCCGGGCAGGGTGCTGGAAGCGACCGTGCTCGGGGTCGGCCTCATCATGGCGGCTCTCCTCGGCGGGGGCTGGCTCGATCACCAGCCGCAGCTGCGGGTGCTGTTCGACTATGAGGGCCTGACGCTTGCCGGTTTCGTCATCGTCTACGGCTTCCTCGCGGCGATCCTGCCGGTGTGGCTGCTGCTCGCTCCCAGGGACTACCTGTCCACTTTCCTGAAGCTCGGCACGGTGATCCTGCTCGCGATCGCGATCGTCATCACCCACCCGACCATCAAAATGCCGGCGATCACGCCGTTCGTGGATGGCACCGGGCCGCTCTTTGGCGGCAAGGTATTCCCCTTCGTATTCATCACCATCGCCTGCGGTGCGATCTCGGGCTTCCACGCCCTCATCGCCAGCGGCACGAGTCCGAAACTCATCAGCAGCGAGGCGGACGTGCGCCTGGTCGGCTACGGCAGCATGGCGCTGGAGTCCTTCGTCGCCATCATGGCCCTGATCGCCGCGACGCTGCTCGACCCCGGGGTGTTCTTCGCCATCAACAGCGGCGCGGGCATCGTCGGCGCCACCCCGGAAGCGGCCGTGCACACGATCAGTGGCTGGGGCTTCCCGGTGACGGTGGAGCAGATGCGCGATCTGGCGAGCGCTATGGGCGAGCAGACCCTGTTTGCGCGTACCGGCGGCGCGCCCTCGCTCGCGGTCGGCATGGCGAGCATCTTCGGCTCGACCTTCGGCAAGGGATTACTCGCGGTGTGGTACCACTTCGCCATCATGTTCGAGGCGGTATTCCTGCTCGCGACCCTCGATGCCGGCACGCGCGTCGGGCGCTTCATGGTGCAGGACCTGCTCGGGCGCGCCTGGGAGCCGCTCGGGCGCACCTCCTGGTACCCCTCCGTGCTCTTCTCCAGCGCCGTCATCGTCGCTGGCTGGGGGTACTTCCTCTACGTAGGGGTGATCGACCCCAACGGCGGCGTCAACATCCTGTGGCCGCTGTTCGGCATCTCCAACCAGATGCTGGCGGCGATCGCGCTCTCGATCGCCACCGGTATCCTGGTGAAGTCAGGCAAGGCGCGCTATGCGTGGGTGACGCTCGTGCCGCTCGCCTGGCTCGCCGTGGTGACGACGACCGCGGCGTGGCAGAAGATCACGAGCCCGGATGTGCACATTGGACTGTTTGCCGCCGCCGATGACCTCGCAGCGAAGCTCGCCGCCGGCTCGTTGCCGGCCGCGCGTGCCGCGGTGGCGCCGCAGCTGATATTCAACCAGCGCCTGGATGCCTGGCTTGCGATGCTGTTCACGGCGGTCCTCTGGTTCGTGATCCTCGACATGGCGCGTATCTGTCTGCGCTCGCTGCGGGGTGAGCGCGTGCCCGCCAGTTCCGAAACTCCCTACCGCGAGAGCCACCTCAACGCGGCAACGCAGGGTTCCCCATGAGTGCGGCACCTGCGGTGAGCTGTTGGCACACGGCCTGGAAGTGGCTGCGACGCCTCTCCGGTGATGATGCCTACGAGCGCTACCGCGCCCACCAGGCGCAGCAGCACCCGGATGCGCCCCTCATGAACCGCCGCGAGTTCTGCGCCGACGAAGAGCGGCGCAAGTGGAGTGGCATCAGCCGCTGCTGCTGAGGCCTGGGCCCGCTAGTCGGGCAGATTCATCCTGTGCACCAGGGCTGTGAAGCGCGCATCGCCATGCAGCTTCTCCAGCATGGGGCCGGACTTGAGGAGGCTCAGGCCCCCCTCGCGCTGCAGGTAAGCGCGCTCCAGCCACTGCAACGCAGGCTCGCACTCGCCACGCATACACTTCCGCAATCTGGTCGGCCGCGTTGCCGGCGCACGGCATCGCGGGCTTAGCCGAAATCGGGCACTGCGCCGCCGCCGCAGGATCCACCGGGCGCTCGATTCCAACAAGCTCGCGACGCTGCTCGCAGTGCTCACCAGGGAGGTCGTCTTCAGGGGGCTTACGAGGAGGGTGGAGCAGCCCGCGATGGCCTCGGGGTCGAGACTTCCGGTTCGGGCCTCCCAACCCTGCTCACCCCGACGACGCCTGCGGGCACACTCGTGCGCGCGCGCTGCTCGGGCGCCTCAGGAGCTCAACCCCGGGGGCGCAGGTGCCGGAAAATGTTAAGATAGTAGGCTTAGCACCGGGCGCCCCGTTTTCGGATTGCTGCCCTGCGGAAGGACGCAAATGTCTCTGAAAATCATGATTCTCGGCGCCAACGGCTTCATCGGCAGCGGCCTCACGGACGCGATCCTCAGGGAGCGTGACTGGGAGGTCTACGGGATCGACCTCTCCGACAACAAGCTCGGGGACCTGCCGAAGAACGACCGTTTCCACTTCGTCGAGGGTGACATCACCATCAACAAGGAGTGGGTCGAGTATCACGTCAAGAAGTGCGACGTCGTGGTGCCGCTGGTCGCGATCGCCAATCCCGCCCAGTACGTTACCCATCCGCTGCGGGTATTCGAGCTCGATTTCGAGGCGAACATCGACATCGTCAGGCACTGCGTGAAGTACAACAAGCGCCTCATCTTTCCCTCGACGTCCGAGATCTACGGCATGTCCCCGGATGCGGTGCTGGATGAGGAGACGAGCAACCTCGTTTACGGTCCGATCAACAAGCAGCGCTGGATCTACGCCGCCTCCAAGCAGCTGCTCGACCGCGTGATCTACGCCTACGGCGTGCGCGACAACCTCGACTACACGCTGTTCCGGCCGTTCAACTTCATCGGGCCGAACCTCGATAACGTCGAGGAGCCGAAGGAGGGCAGTTCCCGCGTCTTCACGCAGTTCCTCTCCAACGTGCTCTACCGCCGCCCGATCAAGCTCGTCGATGGCGGCAGCCAGAAGCGCTCGTTCACTTACATCGAGGATGCCATCCAGTGCCTGCTGACTATCCTCGAGAACAAGGACCAGCGTGCCAGCCGCCGCATCTTCAACATCGGCAACCCCGCCAACTGTATCTCCATCCGTGAGCTGGCCGAGCGCACCATCCGCATCGCCCAGGAGTTTCCGGTGCTGCGCGAGAATGCCAAGGCCACCGAGATCATCGATATCTCGGCCGGCGAGTACTACGGCAAGTACTACCAGGACATCCAGGTGCGCGTCCCCAATATCGAGGCCGCCGGGCGTGACCTTGGCTGGAAGCCAACCACCGACATGGATACCGCCATCCGCAAGACCATCGCCTTCTACGTGAACCAGCCGGGCTTCGGCACCCGGGCGGCTGCGATGGCAGCGGGGATCTGACTTAAGCGCACGCTGCGTCCTGCGATCATGAGCACCGACACGGGCCAGCCGCCGCCGGCGGTGAGACTCGGGTGGTTGCCGTGGGTGCTGCTCGCGCTCGCCTGGTTTGCGACGCTGCCGCTGCGGCCGCTCCTCGACCCGGACGAGGGACGCTACGCGGAGATCCCGCGCGAGATGCTCGCCAGCGGCGACTGGGTCACGCCGCGCTTCAATGACCTGAAGTACTTCGAGAAGCCGCCGCTGCAGTACTGGGCCACCGCGGCCAGCTACGAGATCGCAGGCGTACATCCGTGGAGCTCGCGCCTGTGGGGCGTGGGACTTGCGTTTGCGTGCCTGCCGCTGGTGTACGCCTGGACGCGGCGCTTCTATGGCGCCGGCAGCGCGCTCGCGGCGCTGGTGGCGCTCGCCGTCAGCCCCTATTTCGTGGTCGTCGGACACCTGAACCTCCTCGATCAGGCATTCACGTTCTGGCTCACCGCTGCGGTGCTGGGGTTCTGCTATGCGCAGCTGCGGTCGGGCAGAGCACAGCGCAACGGCATGCTCATCGCCTGGGCGTGCGCGGCACTGGCGGTGCTCTCCAAGGGCATCGTGGTGGGGGTGCTGGCCGGTGGAGCGCTCGTTGTCTATTCGCTGCTTGAGCGCGATGCGCGCGTATGGCGGCGGCTGCATGCGCTGCCGGGTGTGGCGCTGTTTGTGCTGATCGCGGCACCCTGGTTCGTGCTCGTGACCCTGCGCAATCCGAGCTTCCCCGGCTTCTTCTTCGTGCACGAGCACTTGGCGCGCTTTCTGACGACGGTGCACCAACGCGTGGAACCGTGGTGGTTCTTCCTGCCGCTGCTGCTGCTGGCGGTGCTGCCGTGGATTCCTGAGGCGTGGCGCAGCCTCGGCGCGCGCCGCCGCGAGCTGCCGCGCGTGCCAGGAGCGGGCGCGGTGGCGCACTTCAAGCCGCTGCGCTTCCTGCTGATCTTCTGCGCGGTGACGCTGGCGTTCTTCTCGGCCTCCGGTTCCAAGCTCGCACCGTATATCCTCCCCATGGTGCCGCTCCTGGCAGTCCTCGCCGGGGTCTGCGCCACCGACCCTGCGGGGCTGGCGCGCCGCGCCGCGCGCATCGGGGCGGCACTCATCCTCATCGTCGCCGCGGGCCTGATCGTCTACTGCGCGCGCCACAACAGCTTCGTGCCCCCGGGGGTGCTCGCCTGGTGCGCGGCCGGCGCGCTCACGGCGCTGGCGGCGCTGCTCGCGCAGGCCTTCGGGTCGCCTGCGACGCCTGCGCGCGCGCCACTGGCGACCGCGCTGGCGGGCATCCTCGCCTGGCAGTTTCTCCTGTGCGCCTTCAGCCTCATGCCGCCGGCGCGCTCGGCTGCGCAGCTGGTCGAAACCGTGCGCCCGTTCATCGGGCCCGGCATGCCCCTCTACAGCGTCGGACAGTATCGCGAGACGATCTCGCCTTACCTCGGGCGCACGCTGGTGCTCGCCGGCTACGAG
>Ga0302178_10001306_pt1 | contig 21131 bp, 17 predicted proteins | sample I_Palsa_E1_3_FD_198790 | JGI IMG/M metagenome (GOLD analysis project Ga0302178, IMG submission 198790) | Peat permafrost microbial communities from Stordalen Mire near Abisko, Sweden - I_Palsa_E1_3 | ecosystem: Environmental > Terrestrial > Soil > Palsa > Peat permafrost | place: Sweden... | reverse complement strand
AACGCTGCGATGGCGCAGTCGTCAGTGACACTCTACGGGTTGGTCGATTTGGAGGTCGGCAAATACGACGGCAGTCAGGCTATCCGGATGAACACCGGGGCGACCAGCTTCTGGGGTTTCAAAGGGGTCGAGGATCTGGGAGGCGGGTACAAGGCAATCTTCCAGTTGGAACAACAGTTCAATCCGAACAACGGCACGTTCTATAACTCGAGTTCGTTCTTCAGTGGCCGCTCGACCGTCGGGCTTGAGGGATGGTTCGGTCACCTCGCCCTGGGCCGGGATGTCAATGCGAGCCACTACGCCGAAGTATCGGCCGACCCCTTTGGTCAGAACGGCTTGGTGGCGGGCTATGCTGCGCGCGGCGGCATATCCGAGGCAAACGGCGGCCCAGGACAAATCGATACGGTGCGCACGAACAATTCGGCGAATTATGCGTACACGCTGGGTTCAGTGACTGTGCGCGCGCAGGTCGCCTCACGCGACTCGGCGGTTCAGGGTGACAACATTCCTTATTCCGCGTCGATCGTGTATCAGAGTCTGAATCTCAAGCTCGCCGCCTCGTTCATCCGTCCGCAGGGGGACCACGCTCACTGGGCCTATACGGCTGGTCAATACGACTTCGGGTTTGCGCGGCTTTATGCCGGCTATGGCTTTGGCCAGAACACGTTTAGCCAGTCGATTCACAACCAGATGGCCGGCCTCAGCATCCCCATTGGCCCGGCGCAGGCGGTAATGACCACCTTCAGTCACACGACATCCAATGGTCAAACGATTCAATGCCGTAGCGCATTGGGCTATTTTCTATTTCCTGTCCAAAGCGACGAGCGTCTATGCGGATGTTGTCTACGACTCCCAGTCAGGAAGATTCGCTTATGGAACCACAGGCTGGCAGGCGACGAACACGTCGACTAACGGCACAGGCTATACGGTCGGTCTGCGACACCTGTTCTGACACAATTGGCCGCTATTGCCGGCCACACGAGGGGCATCGGGTCGACACGAACAATCGCGGTCCGTTTATTAGTATTCCCTAAAAAAGGGTCATCGACTATGAATACGCAAAGGCTTGAGGACGTTCTACCGACCGGCGGTACATACGCCGCGATGACAGGGGCTTCTGCAACGCGATATAGCTCGATCGATGCAAGAGCTTGGGAGGTAGCCTTATGAGTGGCGATCCTGCTCGCACCTGCGATCGCCCGGTCGGATATGGTCTTTTGGCATCGCTACGCCGTTACTTGAAGCAGCACGTTCGCTATGAAGTGCTTGGACTGGTCTTCATCGTGATGACGGTCAATCTGGCGGATCGCGCAGCGATGTCGATTGCTGCCACGCCCATGTCGGCCGAACTGCACCTAAGTCACGTGCAACTGGGGTGGATATTTTCGTCTTTTGCCTGGGCATACCTACTTTTCCAGCTCGCGGGCGGTTGGTCATTGGACCGCTTCGGGGCGAAGCGCACCTATACCGTGGCCATCATCGTGTGGTCGCTTTGTACAGCCGGAGTCGGGCTCGCGCCCGAGCTTGATGAGCACATGGCGAGCATGCTGATCTTCGCGCTGATCTTCATGGTCGGTATGGCTGCGGCACCATGCTTTCCCGCAAACGCCAAGATCGTTGCGGCGTGGTTTCCTTCGGTTGAGCGCGGCACTGCATCCGCGGTCTTCAACTCCACACAGTATTTCGCCGGCGCTGTGTTTACACCATTGCTCGCCGTGCTTGCCGCGCATCTTGGATGGCGCTCGGTCTTCTATGTTATGGGCGCAATCGGCATCGCCGCCGGCGTGCTGTTCGCCTGGCGGTTGAGATCGCCGTTGGGCCATCCTGGCCTGACGCATGAAGAATTTGAGGTCCTCGAGCAGGGCGGCGCGACGTTAAACATGGACGGCCAAAGCAAACAAATAAGCTCACGGCCAGCGGTAAACGAAACACCGTGCCGCGCCGCAAGCTTGGCCACATTCCGGCAAGTGCTGGCTAATCGGACGCTGCTTGGAATCTCCGTGGCGCAGTATTGCATCAGCACACTCAGCTTCTTTTTTCTAATGTGGTTTCCTATATATCTGGTCCAGGAACGCCATTTATCGTTGCTGCATGCGGGCCTGATTGCGTCGTTACCCGCCATGTGTGGATTTTCTGGAGGCATTCTTGGCGGTATGACTTCGGACCTGCTTCTGCGCCGTGGCCATTCGCTCACGTTTGCCCGGAAGTTGCCTATTTACATCGGCATGCTGATGGCGTTCGCGATCGTCGGCTGCAACTATGTGAATGCCAACTGGCTCGTCGTTGTGTTTATGGCGCTCGCCTTTTTTGGCAAAGGCTTCGGTGCGCTCGGCTGGGCCGTAATTGCAGATACGTCGCCGGTAAATGTGGCCGGCTTGAATGCGGCAGTGTTCAATACGTTCAGCAGTCTCTCGGGCATCACCACACCGATCGCAATCGGCTATCTCGTTCACACCATGCACTCGTTCAGCGGCGCGCTCGTGTTCGTCGGCGTGCATGCGCTTCTCGCGATTGCAAGCTATGCCCTCATCGTCGGGACCATCAAGCGGTCCCATCCGATCTAAAAAGCGCGTCCGTAAATGTGGATCATGGCGCGTTCTGTCACCGTCTCAACTAGCTCAACACCGGCATCGTAGAACTACGTCATTTTCCCACCTCGTTACCAAATTGTTACCTTTCGCGAGTTCAAAAAAGGGAGGTTAGAGCGCCGGCGTACGCGTCGACTGCCTCTCACCGGTCGCGCCTTGCGTGCTTCATTTGACGTTTTTTTTGGACCCGCCACTATCAGTGCGGCATTTGTACCGTCGCTAATCGGGCCTGCAGCGCTCGAGCATCATCGTTCATTGGAGTTTTGTGCCCTGTCTCGAGGCCGAAGTCAGCGGCGCCCTTTGCGCATTAAACCTGCCATTCTTGTCCAGGGTCGCTTGCGACATGGCCATATTCGTCAGTCTGTGCGCACGCGCTTCCCTGCAGGGCGTCGCATCGGCTTGAACTTCAATGAACGGAGTGAAAAGAGGATGTTTTACTGGATGAGACACATAAGCGATAACCCCAATATAAATACGCATCTTTCCAAAGTAATCTAAGTAAAGTTCCATTTGGTGGAACATGTGAAAATATGCTTCAATCAGGAGCACTATGGAAAAGAGAGTCCGACGGGGATGGTGGCTGCGCGTGAGGTCATCGAAATTGATTCGCTTAGTAGACCCTGCGGGAACGCTTGTCGCCACCCTGGGCTTCGTGCTTACTCAACCGATCCGACCATGATCAAATCTAGTCCTGCTACATTTCGAAAAGTGGCTGCTGTGTGCGGGTCTGCGCTTCTCGCGTTCATTTTATCGGCCTGCGGCGGAGATGGATCTCCGCAAGCCGTCAGTACTGCGACGAACAGCCCGGAGACACCGCAAACGTCACCATCGCCCGAGTTTGACGCGTCGCGGCAACCGGCGGCCGTTGACGCTTCCTCGAATTCCGGGCCGGTGACATCGGCCCCGCAGATTGATCCAAAATAAGGCAACTGTTGAACTGAATTGTGAACGCGGACTGATCAGCCGGCTTCCTGATGCGCGGCCAGGCCGCTCCGGAGACATTGTGTTATGCGCACCTATTTCAATTCCTCTTTTTCACTGATATGGCTCAACTCGATCTAACCGACATCCGCAAAAGCTACGGCGGTGTCGACGTATTGCGCGGCATCGATCTGAAAGTCGCTGATGGCGAATTCTGCGCGTTTGTCGGTCCGTCCGGCTGCGGCAAGTCTACCTTGCTGCGCATGATCGCGGGTATCGACGAACCGGACAGTGGCACGGTGGCGATCGCTTCGCGCGATGTAACCGAACTGGAGCCGGCCGACCGGGGCATCGCGATGGTGTTTCAGTCGTATGCGTTGTATCCGCACATGACAGTCGCTGAAAACATGGGCTTTGCGCTGAAGCTGGCGCGTGTTCCACGCGAGCGCATCGCGGAGAAAGTGAAGAAAGCCGCGTCGATCCTGCAGCTCGAGAGGCTTCTCGAACGGCGGCCACGCGATCTCTCGGGCGGCCAGCGGCAGCGCGTGGCAATCGGCCGGGCGATCGTGCGCGAGCCGGATATCTTTCTGTTCGACGAACCGCTGTCGAATCTCGACGCCGGGCTGCGCGTCGAGATGCGCATCGAGCTAGCCAAGCTCAAGCAGGAACTCCGCGCGACGATGATTTATGTCACGCATGACCAGGTCGAAGCAATGACGCTGGCGGATCGCATTGTGGTGCTGAACGCGGGTCGCATCGAGCAGGTCGGTGCGCCGCTGGAACTGTATCACCGGCCCGCCAACCGGTTCGTCGCATCGTTTATCGGATCGCCGAGGATGAATTTCTTTGAGGCGCGCGTCGAAAGCCTGGCCGATGGGCATGCCACGGTCGAGTTCCTGGGCGGCAGCCGCTTGAGCGTGCCGCTGACGAAACCGCTCGCTATCGGCGCACCCGTCACGCTGGGCGTTCGGCCAGAGCATTTGAAGCCCGGCGTCGAACTCGATGCGGCGCTCAACGCGCAGGTGCAGGTGGCGGAAATGCTGGGTGATGAGACCTACCTGCATTTGCTCGGCGGGTCGGACGGTCGCGCCCGTACACCGCTCGTGGTGCGCACCGACAGTCCGATCCGCTATCAGCGCGGCGACAGCATGAGGATTGGCATTGCGGCAAATACCTGTCATCTGTTCGACGCGGACGGCCTTGCCATCTCGCGCGCCACTTCTGTCGACCCTCAATCACGTCAAGGAATGCAATGCGCCGTGGTTTCGTAACAGTGGACGCCGGAAGACGTAGTCGTCAGCGTTCTGACGAGCACCATCCAGGCTGCCGGCAGGATGACAGCGGCAGTATGAGTCAGCCAGGAGGACGGTTGAAGACAAGATTGAGTCGCTTAAGCCGCCGCCTGTCTAGCGTGTTGCTGGCCGGCACGTTGGTGTTGTCCGGCACGGTCGCGCAGGCGAGCCCGCGCATCGAGCTGGAGTTTCCCACCTGGCAGGCAGAAGAGCCAGGCGCGGCGCAATTTTGGAAGGAGGCGAAAACCGCCTTCGAACAGACGCATCCGGACGTCTGGATCAATCTGTACCAGGTGCCGTTCAAGGATTTCACCGACAAGATGACGCTGCGCTTCGCGAGCGACAACCCGCCGCAGATCGTCCAACTGCCGACGCGCAATGTGCAGCAGTTCGCGGCACAGAATTGGCTGGCGGCGCTCGACGACTTTCTCGCGCGCAGCGATATTCCGGCGACTTACACGCGGCTTGGCGACGACATGCAATGGAACGGCAAGACGATCGGCGTGCCATTGATGGAATATGGCATGGTGCTGTTCTATAACGAACGCTTGCTGAAGCAGGCCGGCGTCACGTATCCGACGACGGAAGCCCAATTGCTGAAGGCCATCTCCGCGACTACCGATCCCGCGCGCGGCACGTTCGGCTGGGGCGCGACAACCATGCAGCATCCAAACATCTACACCGACTGGGCTTCTTGGGCAACCGCCGAAGGCGCATCGCTCTACAAAAAAGGCGACTACAACTTCACGGACCCGAAGGTTGTGCAGGCTATCGACCACCTGCGGATTGCCTTGCGCCATGCGCCATCCGGCGTATCGACGGAAAGTGCCAGACAGCTGTTCCTCGATGGGAAGATCGCGATGTTTCGCGACGGTCCGTGGATCGCGCCACTATTGAAAAAAGTGCGGCCCGAGAATCGCCCCTTCATGAAGATGGGCATGATGCCGTTCACGATTGTGCCTGGCGGCATCAGCAACAGTATTCACATACCGGTTCAGATCGACGCCCAGCGACGCGTACTGGTGTGGCAATTCATCCAGATGCTGAGTACGCCGGAATGGCAGGCGCGCTTCGCGCTGGAAACTGGGTCGCCGCCGCCGCGCCGCAATGCGCTGACGCCCGCGCAAATCGAGAGCCATCCAGACCTCGCAATCTCGCTCGTATCGCTTGAGCATGCCCGCAATCTTTTTCCCGATGTGCCGGCCGCACGAGCCAACTTCAATCAGATCTCGCAACTGGTGGCGGAGGCGGGCATGCGCCTGATAAATAGCGATACCCCGACTGCCTCGATCCTTGCGGATCTTCAATCTGATTTGCAAAAGAGGGTACCGTTACGATGAACAGGCCTGCGCAGTTGTCCGGTTCGATCACTTCCGCTGCCACGCCAGCACAGACCGCGCTTCGGCGGCGAGGCAAGCTGTCGCGCCGCGATACGCGCGTCGCGGCGGCGTTATTGCTACCGGCTTTGCTGTGCGTCGTCGGATTGATTGGTTACCCGATGTATCTGGTAGTGTCGATGAGTTTTCGCGAGGGGCTCGGCATCAATTTTATGAACCCCTCGTCGTCCCGCTTTGGTCTGAAAAACTACTGCGCCGTACTTAGCGATCCAGCGACGTGGCACAGCACGATGATCACCTTGATCTACACGGCAGGGTCCATTCTGCCAGCGTTTATGATCGGACTTGGGTTGGCGGTGCTACTGAACCAGCATTTCCCCGGTCGGCGCGTCATGCGTGGACTGGCAATGCTGCCGTGGGCCGTGCCGAGTGTGCTGACCAGCATCGCTTTCCTGTGGCTGCTCGACGCCTCCTACGGCGTGGTCAATTACCTCCTGCGCCTGAGCGGGCTGGTTACGCATGACATCGCATGGTTTTCCGCATCGCAGACAGCGTTGCTCGCGGTGACGTTGCCGACTATCTGGAAAAGCTTCCCGTTTTTTACCTTGACCTTTCTCGCCGCGATGCAGGGTATTCCGGCGGAGCTTTACGAAGCGGCCAAGATTGACCGTGCCAACCGGTGGGAACGTTTCCGCTATATCACTTGGCCCGGTGTGCGCGGTCCGGCCGTACTCGCGCTCGTGCTGAACAGCCTGTGGGCTTTCCGCGAGTTTGACATTATATTCGTCACTACCGGCGGAGGTCCGGCAAGGGCGACCGAGACGTTGGGGATTCGCGCCTATCTCGATGCGTTCAGCTACTTCAAGGTTGGCGAGGCTGCGGTGCTCGGCATGCTGATGCTCGCCCTTGCGCTGATATTCGTTCTGCTGGCGCGACGCCCACTGAAAAAAGAGTTCTTCTGAGAGAATACGATGAACCGAAAACTCCGTCTGACATTGGTTACGACGCTCGTCGTCGCGTTCATTCTGTTTCCGCTTTACTGGATGCTAGTGAGCGCGATGCTGCCCAGTGAACTGGTGCTTACCCGCACGCCGCCGCTATTTCCGGATCCGCGCCAGCTTACGTTCGATGCTTTCGAAGCCGTCCTGCTGCGCCGGCCGCTGCTCACATGGGTCACCAACAGCGCGTTGGTCGCGTTCGGATCAGTCGCGATTAGCCTGGTCGCGGCCACGCTCGCCGGGTATAGCCTGTCGCGGTTTCGCAGTGCTGCCCAAGAAGTTGCGGGACTCACGCTGCTGGTCGGCAAGATGCTACCGGGCAGCCTGGTGGTCATTCCGCTCTTCATCATGGCCGCGACGTTCCATTTGATCGACAGCCGTTTCGCATTGATGCTGGCGAATGCATCGGTGGGCGTTCCGTTTGCCACATGGATGATGAAGGGCTTCTTCGACGGCATTCCGAAAGATCTGGACGCGGCGGCGCGCGTCGACGGCTGCGGGCGGCTGGGCGTGCTGTGGCACGTGATCCTGCCAATCGCTCGGCCCGGAATTGGCGCTTGCTCAATCTACCTTTTCATAGTCTCATGGGCTGACTTCGTATTCGTTCGCACATTGGTCAATAAGCCGAACCTGTGGACAGTGACGGTCGGTCTCGCGTCCTTTATGGGAGAACACAGCGTGGACTGGCCTCAATTGATGGCGGCGGGTACGCTCTCGACGATTCCCATGTTGATCCTGTTCTTGGTTTTCGAACCGTTTTTGCTCGAAGGCATGGTCAGCGGCGCGGTCAAATAAGCGGCGCGATTTAATCGCTTGTCAGGAACGACAATGCGTCCTGTCCAACGCGACAGCCGGTTTCGTTCGCCCGAAGAAATTCCGGCGTAAGCAGCGAATCCATGGGGCGTCGTATTCGGGACGCGCACGTTACGGTCAGTCGTGCATCTTCCCCTGATCGCGCCACCTTTGTAGAAGCGCAGCGCGCTCCGCCGGTTTCATCAAGGAGAGCAGTTCGATAATGGCGGCGCTGTGTTCGCCGCCTTCTTCAGCGTTGTTGTCCTGCCCTGGCGGTTCAGGCACGGTTTCGGCAGGCCCGGAGCGGTCCGAAAGCGATGCGCGCGGGGCCGGCGCTGGTACTCTGTCATCCATATAGACAGACGCGTTTCGCATGGGCGATTCGATAGTCTTGTTCTTCACGGCGGCGAAGATCCTCGGTTTAGCGGCGCGGGTGGCTTCCGCAATTGGGGAGCGATGTTTCGGCGTTCGGAACTCCCGTGTCGGAAGCTACTCCTTGAGCGTAGGAAGATCCTGCGCGTGAAGAATGAGGCAAGAATTATGAGGGCGGGCCGATCGCGGACCGCGGTGTCTTCGAGCGCCGCCGACCGGTGTGCGGTTTGGTGCGGGCCATTTAGCATTGCGCCCGACACAATCGCGCGCGTTTCTTACGCTTCCGTGCAAATGTGCCGGGTAAAACGCCAGTCGAGCTCAGTTTGAGCCGTCGAACTTCACGATTTCGATCCAGTTCGGGTTCTTGCCGACCGGATATTCGCCAACTGCGCTCAATGCACCGGTCTTGCGATCGATGCGATACGCGCGCATCTGCGTCGACAGCTGTCCCACTGCCAGCAGATAGTTGCCGGAGGGATCAATGTTGAATGCGCGCGGCTGTTTTTCCGTCGGATACGTGCCGATGCGCGTGAGTTTGCCCGTGGCCTGATTGACGCGGTAGGCGGCCAGTGTGCTCGACGTGCGCTCCGATGCGTACAGGAAGCGGCCGTCCGGCGTGAGATGTAGGTCCGCGCCCCACGGTTTGTCGCCCTTGAAGTCGTCCGGCAGGATCGAGATGGTCTGGATTGGCTTCACGGCGTCACGCGAAGCGTCGAAGGCGAGCGTGTGCAGCTTGCCGTCGAGTTCGTCGATCAGGTACGTGAAGCGATGATCAGCCGAGAACACGAAGTGACGCGGCCCCGACTTTTCCGGCAGCGCATAGGCGGGCGCGGCGTCCGGCGTGAGTCGACCGCTCGTCGCATCGAACTTCAGACGAAGCCATGCATCCGCGCCCAGCACCGAAGCAAACACATACTGGTTATCCGGCGCGCTGAGGATCGCATGGGCCATCGGGCCGGTGGGAACGGTCTGCTGAACGTCGCCCGCTACGCCCTGGGCGTCGACGCGGTTAACCGCGAGCATGTTGCCGATGTACGAAGCCGAAAGAAGGTAGTGGCCGGTTGCATCGGTCGACAGATACGCCATGCCATCGGCGAGGGGTGCCATACCCAGTTGGATCAGACGGCCATTGAGCGGATTGATCGCAAAGCTCACAACGCGATATGGCTTCGCGCGCAGGCCGGCGTACAGGCGGTGATGGTCCGGCGAAAGCGCCATCGGCATTGGCATGCCGCCGATGGCAAGGGTCTGCACTGCGTCGAGCACGCCGGTCGACGGATTCAGGCTGAAAACTGAAATATCGTCGCTGTCGGCGTTCGATACATACGCATACGTGGCCGCGTGGCTCGCGCCCGAGGCCGTGAGGCCAATCAGCGCGCCGGCGATCGCGCCGAGGATCGTTTTTCTGGTCATGAACAGGTTCCTGGACATCGGGTCTGGTTGTCTTTTAGTGAGTGTTCCGAAGCGATGCGCCCAGCGCTAAACGCACGGTCGAAACGGGGTTCGGCGCCGTAAGCAACGCGGAACCCGTCCTCTCGTTACGCTTCGTGGCTTTAAGCCTCCACGCGCCTCAATATTCCCGCTTCTTTGGCGATCTGGATGTGGCCGCGGGTGGTGGCGCCGTCACGCGCACGCACCGACTCCAGGTCCGCAAGCCGCAAAACCGATTCGTACCGGCGACACAGGTCATCATCGCCGATCAGAACGACGGCTTGGGCGTTGCGGCCGTCGATCCAGCCTTGACCCAGCGCGCTGGCGACTTCCACGCCGATCAGAATGCCAGACAGGTAGTCGGGCAGTCCGGTTGGCGAAATCTGGTTCATTAATCCTGCCGTGCGCGCGGCGAAAATCGCGTGCGTCGCGTCCAGGCGGCTCTGGAGGCCGAGCTTTGCGCCCATTGCAAACGCTTCCGGATCGTCGTTGCCGAACGCCATTAGGCGGCCAAGAATGCCGTGCTTCGTCATCAGGCCATACAGCTCGCCGGTCATGTAGGTGGCGAAGCGGGTGATGCGTGCATCGTCGCCGACATAGGCCCATTTGCTGTGCGTGCCCGGCAGCACGCAGCACGTTTCGGGGTTCACCTCCGCGCCCCAGATCTGGATCTCTTCGCCACGCATCACGTCGTACACGCCGTTCGCGTCCCTGCAGCGCAGACCCGGAATGATGTGCATGTCGACGTCTTCCGTCAGCGAAAACGACGTGAACGATTGTGCCGCCGCCGCAGGCGTCGCAGGGCAGTCGAGGTACGGCGCTTCGACCCATCCCTGACGGCTGCCGATCATGCCGCTTGCAATGACCGGGCAGCGGTGGATGTCGATCCAGTCTTCGCACAGCGCGTTCAGCGACTGCTGAAACTGCCTGTCTTTCACGGCCATCACGCCGCCGGCCGTGCTGCGCGCTTCGATGATCGAACCTTCGTCCGACACCAGCGTTGCGCGCAGGCTCGATGTTCCCCAATCCAGGCTGATAAATGACGGTCTCACAGTTTGGTATCCTTACGAAATAATTTTGTCGAAATTCTATGAAATCTCAGGGCGGCGGACGGATTTATCCTCGCCGCCCTGCATTAAATGGCATCGGGCTGGCCGCTATTATTTACGTACGTACTGCCAGATTTCGTCGCTGGGCTCGATGCCGAGCCCCGGTCCTTCCGGAAGATGAAACACGCCGTCGGCGCATTTCATGCTGGTTTTTACGTAGTTCAGGTTTCTGTCGAACACAGAGTGCTGATATTCGTGCATCGGTGCATTTGGCAGCGCGGCCGTTGCGTGCAGGCTCGCTGCCTGAAATATACCGATGCCGATGCTCGCGTGCGGAATCACTTTCATGTGAAAGGCGTTTGCCATACGCGCGATCTGCATGAACTGGCTGATGCCGATATGTCCCATTTCCGGCTGGATGATCGACATCGCGCGTCGTTCGAGCCGCGGACGATACTCATAGACAGTACGCCATTCTTCGCCGAGCGCGAGCGGCATGCGAATCTGGCTGCCGACGTGCGCCTGGCCTTCGATATCCTCCGGCTGGCAGGGCGCTTCGACAAAATACGGACGGTAAACGGAAAGTTGATCGATCAGCTGGATCGCTTCCTGGGCTGTAAATTTCCAGTGCAGGTCCACCATCAGGCGAGCTTCGTCGCCAAGACCGTTTCGCAACGCACGCATCTCCGCCACGATGCCGTCGAAGGAAACGGCGGCGGCGTACTTGAACGCACTAAAGCCGCGGCTCAGGAAGTTTCGCGCGAGTTCGACGCGCTCTTCCAGCGAGTTGCCGGGAAGTCCCGAGACGTAAGCCGGTATCGTTTCGTGGCGCTGCCCGCCGATCAGCTTCACCACCGGCTGGCCCACGAGCTTTCCAAACAAATCCCAGATCGCAATATCGACACCAGCAATCGAATCTACATAGAAGCCGCCGAAGAACCCGCGCACCCGCATCATGTCGTATAGGTCTTCCTGAATCACCACGGCATCGCGCGGATCGCGGCCGACGATGGCGGGCCCTAGCACGTCGTCGATGATCGCTGTCACCGCTTCAGGCGCGACGATCCCGTATGTCTCCCCCCAGCCAACTGTGCCATCGTCGGCTGTGACCTTGATGAGCACGGACATGTCGGTCGTCGGGTAGATCGTGCCGTTGCCTTTGCGCACCAGATAACCGCGGCTGTTGATCTGCTCGCCTTTGCCAAGGCCGCCAAGATAAGGCACGTCTCGTGGAATCGAGACGATAAAGGATTCAACTAATGCAATTCGAGGTGGCTGGTTCATGGCTGTCACACTTGCGTTGATTACGATAGGGAAATGCGGGCACCGTCTTCCGCGAAGAGATGAACGTCGTCCTGACCGAAAGCGAGACCCACCACATCGCCTTTCGTCGATGTCGGCGTGCCTTCGATCTTCGCCATCACGGTACCTAAGGCAGTGCGGAGGTAAATGAACGTTTCGCTGCCCAGTCGCTCCATGAAGCTGACCTCGCCCGTCAGTACCGCCTGCTCCGGTGAGACGATGCGAGTATGTTCCGGCCGCACGCCGAACGTCAGCTTATGCTCTGCAAGCCGTCGTGATACCGGAATCGAAAGGCGGCCTTCCGGCATCTGGATTTCGACCGTGTTCGAATTCGTGGCGGCTGCGGGCACGTCCATGAAGTTCATTTTCGGCGAGCCGATGAAACCCGCAACGAACCGGTTTGCCGGCTTGTGATAGAGATCAAGCGGGCGGCCGACTTGTTCGATCTTGCCGTCGCGCAGCACGACGATCTTGTCTGCCAGCGTCATCGCCTCGACCTGATCGTGCGTGACGTAGACGAATGTTGTGCCGAGCTGTTCCTTGATCCGGGCGAGCTCGATACGCATCTCGACACGCAGCGCTGCATCGAGATTCGACAGCGGTTCATCAAATAGAAATAGCGCGGGTTCACGCACGATCGCGCGACCGATCGCGACACGCTGGCGCTGGCCGCCCGACAGATCCTTGGGCCGTCTTGCCAGCAGATGTTCAATCTGCAGAATACGCGCACTGTCCTTCACTTTATCTGCGATCTGGTCCTTTGGCAGGTTCGCCATCTTGAGGCCGAACGCCATGTTCTCGGCGACGGTCATGTGCGGATACAGCGCGTACGACTGAAACACCATTGCAATGCCGCGTTTGGCGGGCTGCAATCCTGTGACGTCCTTGCCGCCGATGGAGATGTTACCTGCCGTGCTTTCTTCCAGCCCGGCAATCAGGCGGAGCAGCGTGGATTTTCCGCATCCCGACGGACCGACGAAGACGCAGAATTCGCCGTCAGCGACGTGCAGATCGATGTTTTTGATGACAGCGGCGTCTCCAAACGACTTTTGGACTTGGCGCAATTCAAGCTGTGCCATGACGCGCGCCTCCCATGCTGGAAATGAAGTGTTGTGAAACAAGCAGGTCGTCGATGTCGGACAGGAATGCATCGACATCGGCGGTATCGGCGGCGTCGAGTAACGGGCCCGCCGCGCGCTGCAAACGGCACTGAATGAGGCCGCGACGATGTAGCACATACTTTGTCAGTGACCAGCGGAACACGGCCTGGACGTTCAAGATCGGCAGCATGCGCGTAAAGAGTTGCCTGACGTGATCAGCGTCGCCCGCGCGGTGCGCCTTGAAGAGCGCGACATGCACTTCCGCGAGTTCGATCGCGGGCATGGTGCCCGACGCGCCACGCCGAAGTTCGTCGGTGATATAGCGGCCGCCTGCGCCGCCGAATACGCCCAGCAACGTGGAGGGCGCGCAATTCCTGACAACCGTCAGGCGCTGACCACTCGGCAACGTCTCTTCCTTGATGTAATGGATTGCCGGAACGGCGGCAAGGATCTCGATGAGCACACTGGGATCGAGGCCGGCGCCGACTGGAAGCGGCACGTTCTGAAGCATGATCGTCGTGCCCGATACCGCATCCGAAACCTGCCTGAAGAATTCGATCTGTGCCGCGGCGGTCTTGCGATCGGGTGGCACCGCGATCATCAGCGCCGCGGCGCCGGCAGCGGCCGCTGCACGGGAAAGCTCGACGGTCACATTGACGTCCGCGCTTGACACGCCCGCGATCATCGGAATCCTGCCATCGATTTCGTCGAGTACGACCTGCGTCAACCTGAGCCGCTCTTCGGTGGTGAGCTGACCGAATTCGCTAGCAACGCCCGGATACGTAATACCGTCGACACCTACCGTGATCAGATATCGCACGAGTATGCGCAGACTCGTGACGTCGGCCTGCCCGTCTTCGAGGAAAGGCGTAGGCAGAACGGGAAATACGCCGGTGATCGCTGTTTGCTCGATTGTTGTTGTCATCAAAAGTCTTCCTCGAGATTGAGGGGAGGGCGTCCCCACAGGGTTCGAATGTGATTGGAAAAAAGCGCGCTCGCGGCGAGCGACGTGAGTCCGCCGTCGAGTGGAAGGTCGACGCCGGTGATAAACGACGCTTCATCGCTGGCAAGGAACAGCGCGGCGTTCGCAATGTCCGCCGGCTGGCCCAGCCGACCCACCGGATAGGTTTGGGCGATGACGTCCAGTTGCTTTTGCGTCATGCCGTGCAGCGTGCGTTCGGTCGCGATGAAGGCCGGCGAGATGGAATTGCATCTCACGCCTTGAACTCCGTACTCGACAGCGATCTGCTTCGAGATCGCCCGGACGCCGCCCTTCGCTGCCGTATAGGCGGCGAGCCCAGGGTTCGCGACGACCTGGTTGACCGACGCCATGTTGACGATCGACCCACCGCGTCGCTGGATCATCGCGGGCACTGCGGCACGGCAAAAGCGGAACGTCGCGGTCAGCGCGGAATCGATCGTGTGATGCCATGCCTCGTCAGTTTCCTCTACAAGACTCCCGGACGTGTAGTGGACCGCGTTATTGACCAGAATGTCGACACCGCCAAACCGGGCCTGAGCGACGCGCATTGCCTCCTCGACCGTCGACTGTCGGTGCGCGTCGAGGCACAGCATCTCGACGGCGTCAGTCGCGAGGCCTTCCATGGCGCGCCGCGCGTTTTGCGAGGACAATTCGATTGCGACGACCTTGGCGCCTTCGCGAACGAAGCGGTGCAGAATTTCACGGCCGATCCCCTGGCCGACGCCGGTCACAATGGCAACCTTGCTGGCTAGTCTCATGATTTGACCGCTCCTGCGGTAAGGCCCTTAATAAAGAAGCGCTGGAGAAAGGCAAAGCCGAGCACGACCGGTAGCGAAATAACAATCGACTCCGCCATTGCGCCGCCCCAGTCGCTGCGTCCTTCGCCGAGATAACCGAGCAGCAGCCCCGGCCCGACTGTGCGCAGTTCCGGCGCCGTGATGAGGGTCAGCGAGAAGAGCAGGTCATTCCATGCCCACATGAACGAGTAGAGCCCGACGGTGACCATCGCCGGCATGGCCAGCGGAAGAACGATCCGGTGCAGGATGTAAAGTTCGCCCGCGCCATCCACGCGCGCCGCTTCCATGATTTCATTCGGAATGCTGAGAAAGTAGCTATACAGCATGTAGGTGCCGCTCGGCAGAGCCAGAATGATGTAAGAGACGATGAGACCCGTGCGCGTGTTCAGCAGATTCAGCCATTGCAGCATTGGATAGACGCTGATCAGCAGCATCGCGAACGGAAACATCTGCGCAGACAACATTAGGAACATCAGCGGCTTTCTGCCCGCATAGCGAAACTTGGCGAAGCTGTAGCCCGCATAGGTTGCGAGCGCAACAGTCAGGAACGCGCCTCCGCATGCGGTAATAAGACTGTTCACGAGCTGGATGCGCGTATCGCTGCGGCTGAATACCGCGATGTAGTTCTCGAACGTGGGCACATGCGGCAGCAGCGACGGAATGCGCACGAAGATCTCTCCTTCCGGTTTAATGGAAGTGAGCACCATCCAGATGAGCGGAAGAAAGATAAAGCCACCGATAACCATCAGGGTTGCCATGAAGCCCGCACGGGCGCGCCAGGTATTGAGGAGTAGCATGGTGTTTAGTCTTCCCGCTTGAACAGAATGCGCAGATAGAACACGGTGGGAACGGCGATCGTCACGAACCACAGCACGCCGATTGCGCAGGCCATGCCGATGTCCCAGTTTTGGAATGCCTGCTTGTAGACTTCGACCGAGAGCATCGTGGTTGCCTTTACTGGGCCGCCCTGAGTCAACGCGTATATGACGTCGAACGCCTGCAGGTTGCCCATCGTACCGAGAATCACCACGATGATCATGGTGGGCGCGAGATGCGGAATCACGACGTAGCGCAGCACGCCGAAGTTTTCGCATCCGTCAACGCGTGCGGCGTCGACCTGATCCTGCGATACGCCTTGCAGCCCGGCCAGAAAGAACGCCATGAAGAGCGGCACCGACAGCCAGACGCGCGCAAGGATCACGCTCGCCATCGCGGAATTGCGCTCGGCGAGCCACGCAATCGGATGGGAGATCACGCCCAGCTGAAGCAGGATCGCGTTGAGGACGCCATACTGGCCGTTGAAGATCCAGGCGGCGAGAAACGCAGTAACGGTGGACGGCAAAACCCACGGCAGCAGCGAAAGGGCGCGCAGTACAAGACGCCCTTTGAACGCCTGATTCATTACGAGGGCCCACGCGAGGCCAATCAGGAAGGTGCTGGCCGTCGTTAGCGTGACGAACGTCAGCGTGTTGAGCCAGATGGTCAAGGTGTCGGGATTGCTAAGCAGCTTGGTGAAGTTGCCGAGCCCGATAAAGCGCGGTGCGTCCATATCCGCGGTATAGCGATAAAGCGATAACTTTAGCGATTCAAAAAACGGGATCAGAATGACGAAGATAAATGCGATAAGCGCCGGTAAAGCGAACGCGAATCCAATTCGACGTTCACGCCATTTCAGCGATCGCTTTTTATTCGCGCGCGTCAGGTTCGACGGGTGGGATTGTGTGCTGGCCATTTGCTTGACAACTCAGATCAATAATGATGGACAACAATCTTTTTTATTGTCGCTGAACGCGTGTTCGGGAGGGGCGCTTGAGGCTGCAGAACCTGATAGCAGATCCTCGAGGCGGCGTGGATGCATGTCGGAACTGAGCTGCCGGGCCGCATCAGCCGGGACGATCGATGTACGAGTCCCAGCGCGCTGATGAGCGATGAACATTCTTTGTCTCCTATAGTTCCATTGGATGAAACTTTGTGGATCGACTTTAGCACATGTTTAAAGTTTGTTCCACTGATTTAGATAATTTCCTATGGATCTGCCAAAACAATGGAGTAAGTTCCATCTTTCGATACGCGTAAGCCATGTCCAGGCGGACGGTCTTAACGACTGGCTTGCAGGGGCAAAAAGCCAAAAGAACGACAGAAACGCCTGGGTTCCTGCATGCGAACCCGGGGTCTCTTTTGGTGATGCCGAAAACTATGTGATCGCGCCGTTCAGGCGTTTCGCCATTGCATCGATCGCCGCCTGCGGAGTTTTCTGGCCCAGCAGCGACGATTGCACTTCCTCGCCTACGATGGACGTTAGTTCCGCTGAATTCGGCCAAAATGCGAGTTCGTCACGGGTCGCGTTTTTCGCGTTCTTCGTCCAGTTGGCGACGTACGGATCGCCGGATAGTTTTACGATCGCGCTTTTCGTCACCGGGAACAGTCCAGATTGGTTGAAGTATTCCAGCTGCGTTGCGTCGTTCATAGTCAAAAACGAGGCGAACCGCGCCGGCGCGGATTTCGCGCCGAAGAAGCTGGACTTGGTGTCGGGGAAACTGCCGAGCAGATGCCCCCAGGCGAACGAGCGCGCCGTGTCGCCCTTGTGCACGACCGGTGTGGCGATCGCCTGGACGTTTTTGTCGAATTCGGCGCCCTTGCCGGAATTGTTTCGCGCGAAACCGCGCGCGAGAGGCGCGTCCTGATAGAACGCCGTCTGGTTCTGGGCGAACATGCGCCGGGCGTCGGAGCGGTCGATGTCCTTTTCGGCCAGACGCCCCTTCACTAGGTCTGCCATGAAGCTGAGCGCACGGACAGCCTCCGGGCTATTTACGGCAACCCCTCCCTTATCGTTAAAGATGCGACCGCCGAACGTCCAGAGCCAGACTTGGTAATCGGAGGCGATCGTGCCGTTGTCCTTGGTACACATCGCGTACGGCACGCTCTCCGGGAATTTCGCCTTGACGGCCTTGAGCGCATCGACGAAAGCGTCGATCGTCACGGGTACGCTTGAGACGCCGGCTTCCTTGAGCATGCTGCTGTTCGCGACCATCCCGATGGAGCCCGCAGTCCACGGCAGCCCCAACTGCGTACCCTTGTGCTCGCCGAGCGCCAGAATCTCCCGATCGATGGCGGCCTCGAGCGTCGACTTGCCAAACACCTCGTTGAAGTCGAGCATTTTTCCGGTCGCGCCGAACTGCGGCAACCACTGCACGGCGAGCTGGACGACGTCGAGCGGCTGATGCGAACGCAGGCGTAAGAACAGGTTCTGCTGGATCTGCCCATATGGGAACCCGACCACGTTGAGCGACGCGTCCGGGTCCGCCTGCTTGAACTGCGCGAAGATCTGGCCCAGCGTCGCCTTGTTGGCGGCTTCGTCCTGCGACCAACCCACGTACGTGAAATCGCTGGTGGCGGCCATGGCGGCCCGCTGCAGCGAAGGCGCAAGCGCGCACGATGCAGCGATGGCCGAGATGAATTTGCGTCGGGTAAGCACCGTGGTCTCCAATGTTTCGTTGTGTGGAACTCGTATGCTACTATAGTACGGCCGCCTGTGTCATTGTTCCATTAGAAAGAACAACAATGCATTTTAAGCAGGCATTTGAGACGGAGGACCCTGTTCCTACTATTCGTTTCGGCGAAAAACGTTGACTAATGTGTGAGGAAATAGCACAGAGTACTCGACCAAGGATGTCATTTCGTCCCCGGCAGTCCCCCGCTGCGACCAAACCGACTGCTTGTCAACGAAGCGCTGTATCAGGCTGTTTGGTGTCATCTATGCTGAAAGGGCAGAGTTTCAATTGCATCTGAGAAGCTGCTGCGTGCGACTGCTGTTGCACCTGAACGGCTCTCGTCGCCGAAGAACCGACAGTGGTTTATGCAACGTGGCGCGATGAGATTCACGCGTGACAGTTCTCCACCGGGGTGTCAGAATCGGAGCGCTGCGTCCGATTGCAAGGCAGGGAAATGAGGGTTGGGCTTCAATTCACCTATTCCATACGCGATGTGCAATGAGTCATCGGTCATCCTCAAGGATGGGAAAAGCCCCTGATGGTGAAATGCGGCGGCTGATCGTAGTGGTCTCCCCGCAGACAGGGCGTGGTTTTTTCGGTCCAACGGAACAATGCCCTGTTGCGCAAATTTTGCGCGCTCGGCTCTAGTCTGACCGGTCCCCCGAAGGATATAGCGCGGGCGATCGAGAAGCGCAGGGAAGTGATTGCACCCGCTGCCATGCTCAAAGTCCGTCGTGCCGCGACAGGGTGCGACCTGCGCGCGCTGGCATCAAGTCCTTTAACGAAGAAGAACTTATGACGAGACTACTGAAGCGTTCCACTGGCTCCCGTGGTCGCGGCGGCTTCACTGAGTGCGCATGCGCAGGTTGTACCCACATTCGTAGTCGGACCCGACGTTGTGGTGCCGACCCCGGTGATATCGGGCGGGAACGCCTAATACTTCAACGAGACAGTGTGTTCCCATACCTGCCCAGCGAAGACGGCACGACGAACATCTTGTTTGGGGTGATGCCTGGGCGCACCGCTGCTCCGGCCGTGCCCTGCTGCACATGCAGCCATCGCCGGGAACGCTGGTGGCGCGCACGCGAATTAGGGGCCTCCGGTCCGATGACACGGCGTATGACGCCAATGGCGACTGGATGAATGAAGCGCACCGCATGTCGGATGGCTCGCTCGTCGCATTCGTGCATGCGGAGAACCACCACTTCACCACCGGATCGGGGCAGTGGAATTCGACGGGTATGTGGATTTCCGAGGACGACGGCAACTCGTGGACCGACTATGGCCAGGTGGTGGGGGATCCGAAGCCTGCCGTGGGGCAGTTCGGCGGTTGGAACTACGACATCGGCCCGATTTTGGAAACGGTGAACAGCCGGTGGATCGCATACTGCGGAAACGCCCCGTTCGTATTTAACGAACCGCACGACATGCCTGGCACATGGTACGCAAAGGATACGTCGGCCAACTTCACGATTCCTATGAACCCGACTGTGGCGCCACAAAGCATTTCAATGCCTGCTCGGCGATCTGGCTCTTCTTGCTCGCATGCAGATCGAAGAACTTTCTCCGTGCGTGGGCCATGCAGCCAATTTCCGTGATGCCCAGCTTAAATCCTGCTTTATAACCGCTGTAATCGTCGACGACCAGCTTGCCACGCCAATTGCCCAGGAAGGTGCGAGCGTGTTCGCCAGATCTGCCGTCGGCGAACTCGTACACGACCGCGCGCACCTCTGCGAACTGGGTCGACGTGTACGCCCATAAATAGGCGCGATGCGTCTTCCCTTTGCCGGGGCTCAACATCTGCACCGGCGTTTCGTCTGCATGCAAGACGCCGTGGCGCAGTAGTTCCTCGCGAAGCGCGTCGACCAAGGGCTGCAAACGCACACCGCATACGCCCACCCAGCCGCCGAGCGTCGATTGTGGAATAGCTAGGCCTGCCCGGCCGAAGATGTGTTCCTGCCGGTACAGTGGAAGGTGGTCGCCATACTTGGCGACCAACACCTGAGCGAGCAAGCCATTAGTCGGAATTCCTTTGTCGATCACATGCGGCGGCACCGGCGCCTGGATCAACGTCTCGCACGCTTTACATGCCCACTTCCCACGGATGTGGCGCTCAACAGTGAATACGCCCGGAGTGTAGTCGAGCTTCTCGCTGATATCCTCGCCAATACGCACGCGCTGGCAGCCACAGGGGCAGCTCAACTCCGTCGGCTCTGATGGATGTCGGTGCGGGGCAGCTGGGGCGGCAACGGCAAGCGTTTGGCCTGCTTGCGGAGCTTCTCCTGGGGCGCGTCCGAGCGTAATTCATCCAGCTCGGCCTGCAGCGCGGCCAAATCCTCATCAATGGCCTCGTCCAGCAAGCTCAACTGCTCGGTGGTGAACTGTTCGCTACGTCTGCCGAATTGCAGGCGTTTGATGACCGAGAGCTGGGTGAGCTGGTCAATGCGCGTTTGGTGGTAGTGTGATTCACGCGTCTTCTCGTCGACCTGGATCGTCAACTGCCGCGCGAGTGCGCGCAGTTGATCGGGTTCAGGGCATCGAGATCAGTGGGTGAATTCATGCCCCAAGTTTGCCAGTACCTGCAGGCTGGGGGAATCGAAACTGTTTACGTCATTTGCTATATCACCGCGATTACGTGGTCGTGTGCCAACGTCTGCCAAGGCAGCCCGATCACGAGTG
>Ga0302178_10001304_pt1 | contig 21138 bp, 16 predicted proteins | sample I_Palsa_E1_3_FD_198790 | JGI IMG/M metagenome (GOLD analysis project Ga0302178, IMG submission 198790) | Peat permafrost microbial communities from Stordalen Mire near Abisko, Sweden - I_Palsa_E1_3 | ecosystem: Environmental > Terrestrial > Soil > Palsa > Peat permafrost | place: Sweden... | reverse complement strand
TCATAGCGTGCATTTGAATCCCGATCGGGCTGAATCAAACAGCACGACCTCAAACCCTGCTCACCAGGAGAAAAAGGCTGCATAAATTTTATCCGTCGAGGCGACAACTAGCTTGAAATCTTCCGATTTCAGCCACACACCAACGCTCAACGATTGGGTTAACCTTAGGAAAATAAATTTTTCGAACCCCCATCAACTCCATCAGTCTGATTTTCCACATAGACTGCCCATCTTTCACAACATGGTTCACAGTCCACCAACCCGTAAATGCGAGATAACGCTATGCAGACGAATAACAGCCTAGCGACAGTGCATCAACAAACAAAAATTGAGAGATATTTTCGCCCATGAAACACATCAAACCATTAGCGCTCGCGGTAAGCCTGGCCTTAACACTCGCCGCCTGCGACAAAAATAAACAAACTGCCGCGCAGCCGCCAGCCCAATCAAGCGAAGCAACAACAGCCAACGCCCCAACCACCCCACCCGCCCCCCAAACCTTCGACATCAGCAACCTCAACCCCAAAATCCCCGCCTGCCAAGATTTCAACGGCTACGTCAACGCCAAATGGATCGCCGCCAACCCCATCCCGGCGGACCGCACGCGCTGGGGCGCATTCGATCAGTTGGCAGAAAAGAGTCTGATCACCCAACACGAGATCGTTCAGAACGCCGCCCAACATGCAAACCAAGCGCAAGCAGGATCGATCGAACAAAAAATCGGCTGGCTATATCGATCCGGCATGGATCACGCCGCCATCGATAAAGCCGGCTTCAATCCGATCAAACCCAAACTGGCCGACATCGCCGCGCTGAAGCGAGGTTCCGATGTCGCCCATTTCATCACCGCGGAATATGCAAAAGGCGATGCCCAAGTATTTGCCTTCGGCGCCGGAGCCGATTTCAAAGACGCCAAACGCCAGATTGCCTATGCCAATCAAGCCGGCCTTGGCCTACCGACGCGCGACTATTATCTCGCGCCCAAGTACGCCACCATCCGCCAGGCTTATCTCGATTACATCGCCAAGTCGCTGGAGCTGAGCGGCATCGCCCATGCCGCGGCCAAGCAGCAAGCCGACGCCGTGCTTGCATTGGAAACCGAACTCGCCCGTGCATCGCTATCGCCAACGGAATTGCGCGACCTCGACAACGAATACCATTTCGTCAGCGTGCAAGAGGCCGACAAACTCACGCCCAACTTCAGTTGGACTGCATTTTTTGCCGCGCAAAACCTGCCCATCGAAACAGGCTTTTCACTTTCGCAGCCAAAGTTCTTTACCGCATTCGGTCAGTTGCTGAACCGCGCACCGATCACGCAATGGCAAGCCTACTTGCGTTTCCACGCCATCGACAGCGCGTCGCCTTATCTGAGCAAGGCATTCCAGGACAACAACTTTAACTTCTATGGCAAGACTCTGGCCGGCCAACCTGAGCAGAAGCCACGTTGGAAGCGCGTATTGGGCGCAGTGAACGGCGCGATGGGAGAAGCCCTCGGGCAGCTTTACGTCGCCAAGACCTTCACACCCGAAGCCAAACAGCACGCCGAAGAGTTGGTCAATAATGTGCGCAACGCGCTCAAAAATCGCATTGAACATGTGGACTGGATGAGCGACGCCACCAAGCAAAAAGCTATCGCCAAGTGGAACAAGTTCTTACCCAAGATCGGCTACCCCGACAATTGGCGCTCTTGGGATCATCTGCAAATCAAGCCTGACGATTACTACGGCAACGTGCTGGCCGCCGCCAAGTTTGATTACGATTACGATATCGCCAAGATCGGCCGGCCCACCGACCGTACGCTATGGGATATGACGCCACAAACGGTCAATGCCTATTACGATCCAAGTACCAACACGATCAATTTCCCGGCGGCGATTCTGCAGCCGCCCTTCTTCTATGCCGATGGCGACGACGCGATTAATTACGGCGGCATAGGCGCGGTGATCGGCCATGAAGCCAGCCATGGTTTCGACGATCAGGGTAGTCAGTTCGATGGCGACGGCAATCAAGCCGATTGGTGGAGCGCCCAGGACAAAGCCCAGTTCAAGGAACGCACCGGCAAGTTAGTAGCGCAATTCAATGCTTACGCGCCGATCAAAGGCAAACCGGATCTGCACGTTAACGGCCAACTGACGCTGGGCGAAAACATCGCCGATCTCGGCGGCTTGAATGTGGCGTATGACGCCTTGCAAACTGCGCTCAAGAAGAACCCGGCCGAGGCCCAAGAAAAGATCGACGGTTATACCCAGGATCAACGCTATTTCATGAGTTGGGCGCGGGTGTGGCGCAGTAATGTGCGCGAAAAAAGCGCCGAGCTGTCGCTTAACGTCGATCCGCACGCACCGGCTTCGCTGCGCGCGATCGGTGCCCCGTCGAATATGGCGGCTTTTGCACAAGCGTTTCAATGCGCCCCGGGCGATGCGATGGTGCGCTCCGCCGACAAGCAGGTAAATATTTGGTAGGTCGGTGCAAGCCGAGGGATGCAATGGTGCACTCGGCTGACCGGCAAGTAAATGTTGAGTAGGTCAAGGCAAACCGGCGCGCACTCATTGCGCCGGTTTGCATCCGAGTTTGCATCCCCGTTTACCGCTGCATCCGTTACGACTTCCGCGCCGCCACAATCCCAGTCAAAAGATCCGCTGTCCCGGCGTCCCGCACCAAATGCGGATACCGCAAGCCGCCGTGATAATCGATTTTTGTCGAACTGAAAGTTTCATCGTTTTGAATCTGTAGCTCTATCGGCTCACTATGACTCTTGGCAAAAGTCAGTGCATCGTTAAGCACTTCCGCCGAATATGCTGTGCCGTTAACCGCGAGCAATTTTATGCCGGGAACCAGTCCAGCGTTAAACGCCGGACCATCCCATTGCACATAGCGAATCATGCCTTTGTTATCAATCGAAAGGCCAAGCGAATAGATAAAATTCGCCCGCTTAGAAACGTTGTCGAAGGCCTTGTCGAAAGGCGCAGGCTGATCGTCGTAGATCAATTTCCAGCCACTACGCTCCACACCGTGCTCCGGTAATTGCGTTCCCGTGTCATCGAGCCGTGCACGAAGAAAGGGCGCCCAGTCGTAAGCTTGCACCTGCTGAAGTGCGGCTACCACGTCATCAAAGGTGTAGGTGCGCGTAACATAACTACCCTCGTCCATGCCATAGAAAGCCCGGGCAAAGTCGTCGAGTGAACGGCGGCCCTTGCTGAGCGTACGGATTTGCGTATCGACGTCCAGCCATAGCAAACTCCCTTCGGGATAGAAATCGCCGTCACGACTCATATCGGACCAATTGCTGCCAATGTTGGCCAGAGGCCACGCGTCGGCGGTATCTTGCAAAGAGCGCCACTGACGACCGGTGCGTGAGCGCATGCCGGCCAGCGTGTGGGCCAGCGAATCGCGATACTGTTCCGGCGTCCACAAGCCGGCGCGCGCGGCCAAGACCTCGCCGTAGTAATTGGTCAAGCCTTCGTAGACCCAGAGCAAATCATCCTGCATGGCGACATTGAAATTCGGCGTCCATAGGTCGAACGGCCGCCGGAATTTACCATTCCACGAGTGCGCATACTCATGCGGTAATAATTCTTGATCCAGCAAACTCTTGTCATCGCCACTGAAAAATTTGGCCTCAACCCGATCATCGCTCGATTGATGATGCTCGAGGCCGAAACTACCGGTGTGATCCGACAGCAGCAACAGGAAATCGTAGTGCTGATAATGATGTGCGCCGAATAGCGTATTGGTTTGTTTAACCAAGGCACGATACTGCGCTATCTGCGCGTCCGTGATGTTCAGGTTCTCAGGGCGGTCGGCCGCCAGATTGAGATGGGTCTGCACGGCGCCGTTGGGATTCAGGTCGACGCGCTTGAAATACTCACCGGCAATCAGCGGTGAATCAACCAGATTATCAAAACTAAGCGGTTTGAACGCCACCCTATTGCCACTTTGCTGCTGCACCTCAAGTGCGCTGGCGAATTGCCAATCCGGCGGCAAGGTCACGGTAGGCTGAATCTGGATTTGACGCGAATAATAGCCGGCCGGATAAAACGCGACTTGATTAAACTCCAAACCGACCAGTTTTGGCGTAGCCGACGTTCCGGCGCCCGCCAATTCGGCGACATGATTGCCGGGCGACAGAAACTGAAATGCCAGATTCAAGCTACTGACACCCTCGGGCACTTGCAGATGCAAGGTGTACATATCGCGCAGGTCGCGACGCCAGGCAATCTTCTGGCCATTGCCGGTAATCTGCAGACCCACCACATTCGCAACCGGGCCGGATGGCACATGCTCGCCAGGGATCCATTTGGGGTAGTACAGCGAGAGCGCCCCAGGCTTAACCGGGATGGTTTCTTTGACGCTGAAGATTTTGCTGGGCGCGCGGGTTAAATCCACCGCCAAATCGAGCTGGCCTGGATAGGGTTGATCAAGTGGCGCGATGTTCTCGGCATGCGCACAGGGCGCAGCCAAGGCAAGCAAAATTGGAACAAGCAGAGATGAACGCATAGGTCGTTTCCTTCGTTATAACGGAGGTAGTGAGCGGAAAGCACAGTGCAACGGTTTTGCCGTTGACGGTGCTTATGCGACCTTATTCATTTATCCTGCCGGCGGCTGTAGGAAAAATCTGATTTTAAAATGCATAAACCCGACCGGAGTATTCCCCTGGTCGGGTTTATTGGGCCCATCCGTCAAGCTATACGAAAACTGCGACAGCCTTACGCTACGGCAGCAATCCCTGCTTTCGCAATCTCAGCGTCCTGGTCCGATTTCACACCGGAAACGCCGACTGCACCAATCACTTGGCCTTCGTACACCACCGGCACGCCGCCTTCAAGCAGGCCTGTCAGCGGCACGCTCAAGAATGCCACGCGACCGGCTTTAATGCTTTCTTCGTACAGACGACTTTCGCGACGGCCCAATGCCGCGGTGCGCGCCTTGCCGGCGGCAATCTCGGCCGAGATCGGGGCTACGTCGTCCATACGGTGCAGATGCAGCAGATGACCGCCATCGTCGACCACGGCAATCACCACGGCCCAGTTGTTGGTCCGCGCATGTTCTTCAGCAGCAGCGGCAATTTTCTTAACGTCGTCGGAGGTCAAGATATGTTTGGTTTTCATGATAAGTCTCGTTCAATGGTGCATGGTCTATGGATCTCAACCAGCGGATCCATGGAAGGTGTGTCAATGGCGTGTCAACGGGCGACATATTACATCAGTTGCGCCATATGATTACCATCACAAAAGGCACATCAGACTTCACCCGTTGTTAGCGCTAAATCAGGTCGATAGGCCCAAAAAGCACCATTTCGGTGCGAAACTTGAGCAAGCAATGCGCCATAGCGCCGTCATATCGCGTTAGAACGCACCGCTAAGATCCAGTTCCACGACGCCCCTCGCCCCGGGTCAAGCCGCCGCCCCGCCACAGTCCGCCGGAAAAGCAGTTCGCACGACCGCCGAGTTCGAGCGCTTGGGCTTTGATTTAAAAGCAATTGTCATGCCTTAGATCGCGCCCTGGAGCGGAACGGTGATGAAACCAGATTCACCGGCGGCGAGGCGGAAGTGCAACTCAGCGGTGGCGAGAAACGCAAGGGAGAGTGGCGCTTTCGGGCTATTGCCGAAACAAGACGCGCCATAAAAAAAACCGCCCTGAAGGGCGGCATAACCGATTGGAGGATCGTTAAATCGGGCAATAAATCGAATTACTTGGTTCCAAGATAAAAATATCTAAACAAGAATATCGCGGCGATGATCCAAACAACGGGCTTCACCTGCCGCGTACGCCCGGTAAACAACTTCAAACCGGCGTAGGAAATAAAGCCAAAGGCAATACCATTCGCAATCGAATAGGTGAACGGCATCAGCAGCGTGGTCAGCGCGGCCGGCACGCTTTCGGTGGCATCGTCCCAGTTCAAGTGCGTCAATTCACGCAGCATCAAACAGGCGACATACAGCAAAGCCGGCGCCGTGGCATAGGCAGGTACCACGCCGGCCAGCGGCGCGAAAAACAGACTCAGCAGAAACAGAATGCCGACGGTAATCGCCGTCACACCCGTACGGCCGCCAGCCTGCACGCCTGCCGCACTCTCGATATAGGCCGTGGTCGACGAAGTGCCCAGGAAAGAGCCCACCACAATCGCCGTACTGTCGGCCATCAAGGCGCGGTTCAAGCGCGCCATCTTGCCTTCGACCAACAAGCCGGCGCGGCTCGCCACGCCCATCAAAGTACCGGTTGCATCAAACAATTCGACCAGGAAGAACACCAGCACGACGTTAAATACGCCGGTCGACATGGCGCTTTTGATATCGAGTTTAAACAGCGTCGGGGAAATCGACGGCGGCGCCGAGACGATGCCGTTAAAGTGGTTGCCGCCAAAGAAAAAGCTCAGCACGGTCACGCCGACGATGCCGATCAGAATCGCGCCGCGCACTCTCAAAACATCGAGCGTCACGATCGAAAAGAAACCGATCACGGAAAGTATCACCGGAGCTTGATGCAGATTGCCCAGCGTAACCAGCGTCTCAGGATTGGCCACGATGACGCCCGCGCTCTTCAAGGAGATAATCCCGAGAAATAAGCCGATGCCGGCGGTAATCGAAACCCGCAGCGAGATCGGAATACCGTTCACGATCTGCTCGCGCACCCGTAACAAGGTCACCGCCAAAAACAGGCAGCCTGAGATAAACACGGCGCCCAGCGCAGCTTGCCACGTAAAGCCCATGCCTTTCACCACGGTATAGGCGAAATACGCATTGAGCCCCATACCCGGCGCGCAGGCGATCGGATAGTTGGCGTAGAGCCCCATGATCAGCGTGGCCAGTGCTGCGACCACGCAGGTTGCGACAAACACAGCCTCTTTCGGCATCCCCGCGTCACCGAGTATCGTTGGGTTGACGAAGATGATGTAAGCCATCGTCAAGAACGTCGTAACGCCCGCGAGAATTTCGGTGCGCAGGTCGGTACCGCGTTCTTCGAAGCCGAAATACTGTTTTACAAATTCCATGAACCGCTTCTCCTCACATCATTGCTTCTTTGCATACTGGGCAACGTCTGATATTGCCCAATATGTCATCCTGCGCAATACATTGCATGCTACGGAATATACACAGCCCCTAACACAGGGCAGTGCAAGAATTGTGATAAAGGTTATTTTAGCTATGCCCGCAAACCTATAGGCGGCGGGAAACACGGCTTAAAAAGCAGCACAACCTCGGGTTTGTACTAGGGTCTGTTTAGGCTGCTAATGGGCTTGCGTCGCCGGCTAAATCGCTTAATCGACCCCTTGCACATGGTCGTGGACGCTCGCGCCGAAGATCTGTTCGCGCAGCTTCGATAGTTGGTCGCGCGCCTGCGCGGCTTTTTCGAATTCGAGATTTTTCGCGTGATCCATCATCTGCTTTTCCAGGCGTTTGATTTCTTTGGCGATCTGCTTTTCGGTCATATTCTCGAAGCGGGCGCTGTCTTGCTGAGCCCGGGCTTCGGCGCGCACGTCATCGACGTTGTAGACGCCGTCGATCATATCCTTGATGCGCTTGATCACACCGCGCGGCGTAATCCCGTGATCGAGGTTATGCTGCACCTGCTTGGCGCGCCGCCGCTGGGTTTCGCCGATCGCACCCTGCATTGACTTGGTCATGGTGTCGGCATACAGAATGGCTTTGCCGTTGACGTTACGCGCGGCGCGACCGATGGTCTGGATCAGCGAGCGCTCGGCACGCAGAAACCCTTCCTTGTCGGCATCGAGAATCGCCACCAGCGACACCTCGGGAATATCGAGCCCTTCGCGCAGCAAATTGATGCCGACCAGCACATCGAATGAGCCGAGGCGCAAATCGCGAATGATTTCGACGCGCTCGACGGTATCGATGTCGCTATGCAGATAGCGCACCTTGACACCATGTTCGCTGAGGAAGTCGGTCAGTTGCTCGGCCATACGCTTGGTCAACACGGTCACCAGCACCCGCTCGCCGACCTTCACGCGCAGATGGATCTCGGACAGAATATCGTCGACCTGGGTGCGCGCCGGGCGCACTTCGATCTCGGGATCGATTAAGCCCGTCGGGCGCACCAGTTGCTCGACCACTTGCCCCGTATGCTTGGCCTCATAGTCGGCCGGTGTGGCCGAGACAAAAATCGTCTGGCGCATTTTGCGCTCGAACTCTTCAAATTTAAGCGGCCGGTTGTCGAGCGCCGACGGTAGCCGAAAGCCGTAGTCGACCAGATTCACCTTACGTGCCCGGTCGCCGTTGTACATGCCGTTAAATTGCCCGATCAAGACGTGCGATTCATCGAAGAACATCAGCGCATCGGGCGGCAAATAGTCGACCAGCGTCGGTGGCGGCTCGCCCGGCAGCGAGCCGGACATATGCCGCGAGTAATTCTCGATGCCCTTGCAAAAACCGAGTTCCTGCAACATTTCCAGGTCGAAACGCGTGCGCTGCTCAAGACGCTGCGCCTCGACCAGTTTCATATCCTTATGGAAAAACTCCAGCCGCTCGCGCAATTCGTCTTTAATGGTTTCCACCGCGCGCATCACCGTATCGCGCGGCGTCACATAATGCGACGACGGATAAACGGTAAACCGCGGAATTTTCTGGCGAATCCGGCCGGTCAGGGGGTCGAACAGCTGCAGCGTATCGATTTCATCGTCGAACAGGTCGACGCGCACCGCCAATTCGGCATGCTCGGCCGGGAAAATATCGATGGTGTCGCCGCGCACGCGGAATGTGCCGCGTTGGAAATCGGTGTCGTTGCGCGAATACTGCATGGCAATCAAGCGGGAAATCACTTCGCGCTGGCCAATCTTGTCGCCGCTGCGCAGGGTCAGGATCATGCGATGGTATTCGGACGGGTTGCCGATACCGTAGATCGCCGACACGGTCGCCACAATCACCACGTCGCGGCGTTCCAATAGGCTTTTGGTGGCCGACAAACGCATTTGCTCGATATGTTCGTTAATCGAGGAGTCTTTTTCTATAAATAAGTCGCGCTGAGGTACGTAAGCCTCAGGCTGGTAGTAGTCATAGTACGAAACAAAGTACTCGACCGCATTTCTGGGGAAAAACTCCCTGAATTCCGAATAGAGCTGCGCCGCCAGGGTTTTATTCGGCGCGAAGATAATCGCCGGGCGCCCCATGCGGGCGATGGTATTGGCCATCGTAAAGGTCTTGCCGGAGCCCGTGACTCCCAGCAAAGTCTGGAACGACAAGCCGTCGGTGATGCCCTCGGTCAGTTGACGAATCGCCTCCGGCTGGTCGCCGGCGGGCGGATAAGGCAGGAATAATTGGTACGGCGAGCCTTCAAAATGCACGAAGTTCGCCTCCGATATATCAGGGGCGACATCACCTGATCCGTCTGAAATCTCGCACAAATCGGTCATCTTCGCTAGAATGTTAGGGTTATGCTATTGGCTGGCGTGGGTAGACAAGAGTCGTCTTTTTCTAACCGTCTATTCTAGCCCCTCTAGGCTATCCAGGTTACCCCCACTTCCGAGCCTTCAAATGACTCTGTTTTCCGCCGTAGAGCTGGCACCCCGCGATCCGATCCTTGGCCTGAACGAAGCATTCAACGCCGATACCCGTTCTAATAAAACCAATCTGGGCGTTGGGGTCTATACCAACGACGAAGGTCGCCTGCCGCTGATGCGCGCCGTGCGCGAAGCCGAAAAGCTTCGTCTGGAAGCCGCATCGCCACGTGGTTACCTCCCCATCGAAGGCCTCGCCGCCTACGATACCGCCGTGCAAAAGATGCTGCTCGGCGCGGATTCGCCCATCGTCGCGGAAGGCCGTGCGATTACGGCTCAATCTCTCGGCGGCACGGGCGCGCTGAAAATCGGCGCCGACTTCCTAAAGCGCCTGAACCCGAACGCCAAGGTCGCCATCAGCGACCCCAGCTGGGAAAACCATCGCGCGCTGTTTGAAGCGGCAGGTTTTGAAGTCGTGAACTACCCCTATTACGAAGCCGCTACCCATGGCGTTGCCTTCGACGCCATGATTGCCGCGCTGAACAGCTACCCGGCTGGCACTGTGGTGGTTCTGCACGCCTGCTGCCACAACCCGACCGGCGTCGATCTAAACGTCGAGCAATGGAAGAAAATCGCCGAGGTAGTGCAAGCGCGCGAGCTGGTGCCCTTCCTCGATATGGCTTACCAGGGTTTCGCCGACGGCATCGACGCCGATGCGGCCGCGGTGCGTCTGTTCGCCAACACCGACATGAATGTGTTTATTTCCAGCTCGTTCTCGAAATCGTTCTCGCTGTACGGCGAGCGCGTCGGCGCGCTGACCATCACCACCGGCAGCAAAGACGAAGCTGCGCGCGTGTTGTCGCAATTGAAACGCGTGATTCGCACCAACTACTCGAATCCGCCTATCCATGGCGGCGCCGTGGTAGCCACCGTGCTCGGCAACACCGAATTGCGCACGATGTGGGAAGAAGAACTCGGCGAAATGCGCGAGCGCATCCGTACCATGCGCGTGAGTCTGGTCGAAAAATTAAAAGCCAGCGGTGTCGCGCGCGACTTCAGCTTTGTCAGCGCCCAACGCGGCATGTTCTCGTATTCGGGCTTAACCGCAGCTCAAGTCGACCGTCTGCGCGATGAATTCGGCATTTATGCGGTCGGTACCGGCCGTATTTGCGTCGCGGCCTTGAATACCAAGAATATCGACGCAGTGGCGGCGGCGATTGCCAAGGTGCTTGATTAAGATTTGAATTACGGCGCTTGATGGCGATAGGCCGGCAGTCTTGCCGGCTCAGTGTACGACGAACCCCAGGCTTTCCGGAGCATGGGGTTTTTTATTGGGAAAAATCAGCCCAATGAGGTATCAAAAGGATGTATGTTAGTTTCTAGAGAAATGAATTTTTTGTTTAATGCACGACGCATGGCATGAGAAAAATTCTTTGCAGACACCAAATAATGACCACTGTTATTGTCGATATAGGTTATTAAACCGCTTTTTATTCTCAAGTGCCCCGAACTCAGCACCGGCCCTCCCGCCGTCATTCGCGAGTGCACATTGTCCCGATTGGCTTCTTCGCTAAGATACATTTTTTCATCAGGAGAAAACGCGTAGAGGTATTCGCCATTCCTGGGCGGCAAATCATTTCGCTTGTAAAGCACCCCGCCTTCGCACGCCATTAATTCATTGTCCGCCCGATCGACATCGGTGTAATAGTCATCCATGCCTCCCCACCGCAGCTCAAATCTATCTCTGCTGGCCATGGGTGCATTCACATGGGATAAACGGTAAGGAATATCGCCCTCCGATGAGGTGCGCGGGAGTGTCAGGCTCCGTGGATTTTGACTGATCAGATTATCTGACACACCCTGCATTTCATGCCCATCCGGCAACAAGCGCACGAGAGTGCGTCGACCCATGAATTTTTCGTGGACAAGATTAGCAACGCCCGTGGTAAAAGCAACGATGCCGAATCCCAGAGAAACCCAGCCCAGCGCTTGGGAGAGACTCGGATTGGATTTTGCGGTCGCCTGACTCGCTATTCCGGTCCCCGCAGCGGCCACGCCAAATCCCGAGGCAAGCGCCTCCGCAACCAAGGATGCCGTCGCGACCTCAGCGGTGCCAAGAACCACCAGCGATGCCCCAAATGTGCAAATAGCCATCCCCGCGCCGACAACGCCGAAGATGGCGCCAAAGATGCCCCCGATAGCGCCGGAACGCATATGCCCGCTTGGGTCCGAACGGTTGATCGGGTCTCCCTCGCAATAACCATATTGGTTGAGCCCACCACGACCAAATGGACTCCATTTATCGGACGCGTTAAAACGCATTAGCTTCGGCTTGTAGGTTCGATAACCATTGCCTAGATGATAGTTCAGGCTAAGCGGGTCGAGCCGCTCACCGTTAAAACCCGGCAACACAGTATTGTGGGCGCTACGAGCGGGGGTGCTGCCGAAGGGTGAATAAACAAAGCCCTGAGAAGCACCGCCATGGTTACCGGCCCAAAGAAGACTGCTCGCATCGTCCAGGGCGTTAATACTGACGTTCATAATCTGACCTCCTTAATCTCAAAATGAGACAGATCAGTCTTTCACATCGGCGCACTTCTCTCGAAGAAAATCATGTCAAATTTTGAGCCGGCAACCACCGGCTATTTTTATAACTTCACGTCTAAATCCACCTGACCTAAATTTACCAGTGGCAAACTATACCCCGGCAGAAAATGAAATAAATTTCGTCATATGGCAAGGCGCCGCTGCTCACGCCATTGAAAACATCATTCATTTGCATTCGACCAACCGGGCGTATTACATCAAATGTGTTTGATGTGTACAGGGATTCAGAGCGATAGTCATGGTCAAGCGTATAGTTTTTGAACCTCGCCCTTCCTTGATAATTTTTTGCTGAAGGCACACCGTCCCCTCTGCCAAGACGACACATCAGCTCGGATACGCGGCGAGTACTCACGTTTTCACCGTGGCGCACACAATGGGCAACTTTTAGCCCTTCTGGGATCTCAACATCGGCGGTGCCCGTTAAATAGCGCGGCAGCGGTAAAAAGCCGCCATGGCTAAGCAAAATTGCCTTGCATGTAGGCTGCCTATTCTCTGCAAGGCTAATATGAAACGACTTGTCACCGACCTGAACAACTCGGCCTCCCGCATCCGGCAAGCTGGCTACCGGAGACGAACAAGTACCGCTAGCGTCGTCGAGTAAACTGCCGGCGTCGTGCGATATTTCATCCACGCTGGCTTTCTTCAGATATCGCCGGTGAATGTGGTCTACCGCAGCCGTAGTAATGGACACGATGCCCAAGCCCAACGCGGCCCAACCAAGCGTTTCAGAAAGACCTGGATCGGATTTCGCGGTGGCCTCACTGGCTATCCCGGCCCCCGCAGCGGCAACGCCCAATCCCGTGGCTAGCGCCTGCGCGAGCATGGACGCCGTCACTGTCTCAACGGTAGCAAGAGCCGCAATCGACGTACCCAATGTAGCAACGGCGAACACGGCGCCAACAATGCCCAAGAGGGCGCCAAAGAAGCCCCCTATAGCGCCAGAACTGACATGCCCACTCGGATCCGCCCGATTGATCGGATCCCCCTCGCAATAGGCATATGGATTCAGGCCGCCGGCGCCAAACGGACTCCACCTATCAGGTCCATTGAAACGCATCAAGCTAGGCTTATAGGTGCGATAACCATTCCCCAGATGATAAGTCTGGCTAACCGCGTCAAGCCGCTCGCCGTTAAAACCCGGCAACAGGCTGTTGTTGGCGCTGCGAGCCAGGGTACTGCCAAAGGGTGAATAGGCAATGGCTTGGGGAGCACTACCGTTGTTGCTAGCCCAAAGAAGACTATCCATGCCGTCCGGAGCGTTAATACTGACATTCATTGCGCGATTCCTTGTAGATCGAGACCCGCAAACCTGCTGGATCTATGGATTCATCGCATGCGTCAGCCACGCCCTTCCCGACTATGGAACAACAGAAATCATGACTCTACGCACCCCGAAAAAACCGCTGTAGCGACGCAATACGAAGCGTCCTAATATGGCGGATTACCGAGATACCGACAAAGAAAATCATGTCAAATTTCATCAGATAAAAAATGAGTGCGGCGCAATTTTATCGTTTTTTGACAAGCCGACGAACCTCGCACTTGCCAAGGCCGCCAAGGCTTAAGCCACACTCACCCCACCCATGCTTTACTCGCGTTCCCGGTGAATATCGTGCGTGATAAAGCCGGAATCGCCACTGGGCATATCGAGCCAACTTTCGTGCTTAAGCGTGTCGCGGATATCGTCCAAGCCGCTACTCCAATGTTCGCGCATCGTCGGCAGACCGAACTGAAAATCTTTGTATTCGGTTTCGTAGGCTTTGTCGCGATAAATCAGATGGACAATGTTGTAATGTTTGTTGCAGGCAATTTCTTCGGCCAGCTTGCACCAGCTATCCGTCTGCCGCAATTTGGCAGGTACTTTATCCAACACTTCTCGCAACACTCTGCGGTAATGTTGCGAGCGGCTCAGATTATCGGTGACCATCCGCGTACGACTGGAGAACTGAATATCCTTGGTGCGTTCGCCAATCGCGCCGACATGAGTCGGCACGTCACCCGTCGCACTCCATAAATCAACCTGGAAAGCCAAGGTGTCGCGGCGCGGCGAAGTCTGCAGCACTTCGGATAGAGGTGTATTCGACACCAAACCGCCGTCCCAGTAAAACTGTCCGTCGATCTCAATCGCCGGGAAACCGGGCGGCAAGGCCCCCGATGCCATAAAATGCTCGGCGCGCAAGACCATTTTGGTGTTATCGAAATAGCAGAAATTGCCGGTACCGACATTCACCGCGCCAATCGACACACGGGTCTCGTGCGAATTGATGCGATCGAAATCGCACAAGCGCTCAAGCGTCGCTTTCAAAGGCGCCGTATCGTAATAGCTGGCCGCCGTGGGTGCGCCGGGGACATTTGGCAAGGGCGGTGGAAAGCGCGGGCTGTAAAAACCTTTCTGTCCGTTCTGAATCGCCGAGGCCGCGCTAAAGGTGGCCAACAGCTTGCGCATATTATCGGTGGTGTCGAATAGCGTTTGTTCGAGAATTGGAAACAGCGATGTGGTATGCGGCGGCTCGCAAATCAGCTCCCAGAATTCGCGCAAACGCGCAACCCGGTTTTCGGGCGCGTTGCCCGCGATAATCGCCGTGTTCAATGAGCCAATCGAAATGCCGGCGATCCAGCCCGGCACGATACCGACCTCGGTTAACCCTTCGTAGACACCCGCTTGGTAAGCACCCAGTGCGCCACCGCCTTGCAACACCAGCGCGACGGTTTCGTAAGGCGGCAGATGGATCGTGTGTCCGGCATGTCCGTCTAATTTTTGCGATGCGCCGGTGCGCGATCGGACTCCGGATTGTGTTGCCATTGCGGGTGACTCCAATAACGATTAATTAAGGGTGGCTTATTGCATAAACCAGCCGTGACTGACCACGAAGGACTGTCCGGTCAGTGCCGCAGATGGGAAGGCCGATAGGAACAAGGCCGTTTGAGCGACATCTTCGACGGTGGTGAACACGCCGTCGACCGTGTTGCCCAGCATCACGTTCTTGATCACGTCGGCTTCGCTGATACCTAATTCCTTGGCCTGCTCGGGAATTTGCTTGTCGACCAGCGGTGTGCGCACAAAGCCCGGACAGATCACATGCGAGCGTACATTGTGCTTGGCGCCTTCTTTAGCCAAGACCCGCGCCAAGCCGAGCAAAGCATGCTTGGCTGACACATAGGCCGACTTCAGCGGCGACGCCTCATGTGAATGCACCGAGCCCATATAAATTACGACACCGCCGCGGTCGTCCTTGTACATATGCTTAAGCGCCGCCTTGGTGGTCAAGAAGGCGCCATCAACGTGAATCGCCATCATTTTTTTCCAATCGGAATAAGCGTAATTCTCGATCGGGTTGACGATCTGTATCCCTGCATTGGAAATCAAGATGTCGACCGAGCCGAGTTCGGCCGCGACTTTATCGATGCCGGCATTCACTGCGTCTTCATTCGTGACGTCCATCGCGATACCAATCGCGCGACCGCCGGCTTTCGTGATCTCAGCGGCCACGGCATTCGCGCCATCGAGATTCAAATCGGCAATGGCGATAGCCGCACCGGAATTGGCCAGCGTCAAGGCTATTTCCTTGCCGATGCCACTGGCCGCGCCAGTGACCACAGCCACTTTACCTTTGAGTGCGGTATTCGAAATCGGGTTCGATGATGACATGGATGAGCTCCAGAAAAATGACAGAATAGTTGATTAAAAACCCAGGGCAGGTATGGGCTAACAGAAGCGCCGGCGCCCCGCCTCTGCGCTATTGTGCACCGAAGTGACCGTGCTGACAGCGATCAAGAATAGCCGCACGGTATCTACACCAAGCTTACTTTTGGTTTACGTCGGCTTTATTTCTGGTCGAGGTAGTCGAACACCACTTCGCCCAAGCCCAGTGTCAGGTCGGCAACCAGATGACGGGCTTCGACGATTTCCAGCACCGGCAAGTCCGCCACCGGCGCCAAGGCATGCGCGGCCAGCTCCAGCGAGGCCGGGCCGCTCCACGCGCCATCAAGCTTGATATCTTGGAGGTAGTAGCGCACCAACTCGCAGATGCGTGGCGAGCCGTCAACGTGAGGAATGATTTTCAGCAGGAAATTCGGCCCTTGCAAACGCTTGAGTTCGGTCGCGTGATCGAGTTCGCGATGCTTGTAACCCATGGTGCCGGTTGCCACCCGAATCGGGCCGTAATCGAGTGTGCCGATCAGCGTATCGGTATGCACTTCAAGCTTGGGGTTGGCGAGTTTTTTAGGGAAGCCCCAGAGCTCGCGGCCACCGGCGATCGGCGGGTGATCGTCGAGATACATCGCCAGCGTATAGCCGCCCTTTTGCCCTTTATACGAAACCGGAATGACTTGACCGCTTTCGGTGTAATCGCCAAAGCCGGTCGAATCGCGCATCCGGATAAATTCGTAATGCACCAGCGGCTCGCCGATTTCAAGCGGCTCGGGAACGACTTCGCGTAACAGCTTCGGGTCGGTGCGATAGGTGATGATCAGGAATTCACGGCCGACGAAGCGATAAGGTCCCATCGGAAAAGCGGGGCTCGTCAGCGGCATGGCAAAGGCTTTCGAAAGTACGGAATCGATATCCATCAGTTTCCTCAACAAGTAGGGGGCATCAAACGGACACAATGCGCCATGATTGTGGCAAAGATGTTGCACAGCACGGCCGCGACTTCGGCAGCTTGGCGCGCGGCGCAAACCAGGCCCGACAGCAGCGGCTTGGTACACCCGAAGTCAGTCTTGCTTGCCGCTACTGTAATACACGTAACGGAGGAGCCAAAACGAATTCCAGCCGCGGCAGCGCATCAGTATTGTCTATTTATCAGGGTCAAAGTTCCTGAATAAAATAAATTCCCCGCTCTTCTGGCGACCCCTCAACAGGAATCCGCGACTTAGCCGCGCGAACTTTCTGCGGCCGTGAATGCAGAACAAGTCCGTTAGTTGCGTTTTTGAGATGCGGCGTCGATTCGGCCGTTGTCAGCGCAAAGTCGGCAGAGTCACTATGATGACACTCAGGCGCAAGCCGCCTGTCACTCGAATGGAGAAACGATGAACTATCGACGATTAGGCCGTTCCGGCCTACAGATTTGCATAAACCGGTGATGGAGCAACCGCAATACAATCTGTTCCATCGCAAACGGGTCGAGCAGGAATACGCCCGCTTGTATGAAGACCTGGGGCTGGGCCTGACCACCTGGAGCCCGCTGGCATCGGGTCTGCTCACCGGCAAATATCGCAGCGGCGTGCCGAGCGGCAGCCGTGCCGAAGTCCAGGGTTACGAGTTCCTGCGAAGCAGTCTGACCGATACGCGCAAAAACGAAATCGTCGGCCGCCTGGCAAAAATTGCCGATGAGCTCGATTGCACACCCGCCCAATTGGCCTTGGCCTGGGTTTTGAAAAATCCGCAGGTCAGTACCGTGATCACCGGCGCTTCCCATGCCGGCCAGATCACCGAAAATCTGCAAGCCGCTGAAATTGTCACGCGTATCACACCCGAAATACTGCGCAATATCGATACTGTCGTCGGCAACGACTACGATTAAAATAACGGCAGTATGATGTGGGTAGCCCGATTGAATCGTTCTGATGATGAATTAGACCGTCTCAATCGGGCTTACCGCGGTATTTGCACACGTTTGCAAACCTCCCCGCCCCGGTGTTCCGCTACAATGGGCGCCCTTTCCTGTTTTTCGCGGCACTTTCCCCATGCTTAGCTATCGCCACGGCTTTCACGCCGGCAACCATGCAGACGTTCTCAAGCACAGCGTCGTCGTTCAGTTGCTCCAGTATTTGATTCAGAAGGACAAACCCTTCTGGTATATCGATACGCACGCCGGCGCCGGCGCCTACGCCCTGCACGAGGGATTTGCCGCCAAAACCGGGGAATCTGAAACGGGCATTGCCCGCCTCTGGGGCCGCACCGATTTGCCGGTGCTGCTAAAAGAATATGTGGATGCGGTGCGTCTGCTGAACCCCGATGGCGTCTTGCGCTATTACCCCGGCTCGCCCTATTTGGCGTCGCAACTGTCGCGTGATATCGACAAACTGCGGCTCTATGAAATGCACAGCTCCGAAATCGAAGTGCTGCGCAATAATTTCAGCGACCTGGGCGGGCGTCGCGTGATGCTGTATGGCGACGACGGTTTCGATGGGCTGAAAGCCATGCTGCCGCCGCCATCGCGCCGCGGGCTAACGCTGATCGACCCGTCGTATGAAGACAAGCGCGACTACCACCGCACCCTGGGGACGCTGGAAGATGCGCTCAAGCGCTTTGCCACAGGCACCTATGCCGTCTGGTACCCGCAGGTGCAACGGCTCGAATCGCAGCGCTTTGCGGAGCAGCTCAAGCGCCTCCAACCCAAAGGCTGGCTACATGTGTCGCTGACCATCAGCGCGCCGCCCATGGGCGGCCTGGGCTTATTCGGCAGCGGTATGTTTATACTGAACCCGCCGTATACGCTGCATAAAGCGCTCGCGGCCAGCATGCCTTATCTGGTGAAATTGCTGGGGCAGGATAGCTCGGCTAAATTTACGCTTGAGCATAAGGCGGCTTGAAGTATCAAGCGCCGGGGATTTTGGGCTGAATCACAATCACAGGCGTGATCGGGGCCGACTCATCCCGGTTTGAAGTATTGTCCCGCGGACTTGCAGGCTGGGCGGGACGCGCAGGATGCGGCGGGCTTGCAGGCCGGCTGGGCATAGCGTTTTTGGCGGGTACATGAGGTTTGGTCTGGTAGACCACGGCACTCGGGCCGCCCGTTACACCGGTCTGACTATCGATCACCACGGCCTGGCGGGCCGGATCGGGCTGTGCCGATACCCCAACGGCCGGCATAAGCGCGGCAACCGCCACCAATAGCAACGATATTTTGAACATGAAAAGCCCGGACAACGGTTAAGCAATGCATTGCGGGTCGCGCGACCCCGACAATCCATAGCATAGCCGGTCTTACAGGCTGCGGAAGCTTTCCGTTTCGAGAACGCGAATTCGGTGCTCCAATTCAACGATGTCGTGCGACTCAGCCAAATAAGCATCGCGGCCTTGACGTTCCAGACGTTCAAACCAGTTACCCAAGCTCATAAACAGTGCGGCAATCATGTTTTTCTCCAAGAAGTTCGCTTCGGACCCCAATTAAATTAAGGGATTACCCTTATAAGCGTTAACCCGGATTATAGGCGCTTTTTGCCGCTTGTGCTCGAAGTGCCGCTCTAATTTTGTCAAGTCGACAAAAAACTCTGCAATGATTAAATATCAGGTACCTCGGAGCCCGCCTCTTTCACCGCAAGCACAGCCATCACTAATCAGTACCGACGTCGATTACGATAGCCGTTTGCTTAAGGTCGACGGCAATCGCCATTACGTATTTGCGCCACGCCCCGGCATCTTCGAGCCAACCTTCTCGCTCGGCGATGCTGTCGTCGCAGGCCAGGTAGCAGGTAGCCTCTTCGACCCGCATGCACCGTGGCAGCCCCCCATCGAGCTGGCATTTCAAGGAGAAGGTCTAGTCGTTTGTGCGCGAACCTTTGCGGGTGTCGAACCGGGCGACCGCATTGCCGTGCTTGCAACCGACACGGCTTGGTCGTAACCCGCAACGCCCTGCGCACCACTGAGCTCAACCAGGAAGACGATCATGGATACCTCGACGCCCACTATTCCGCAGCTTAGAACCGATGCCGGACACGGCTATACCGTGTTCGCATTTTTCCTTTGCTTTGCGTTTTCGTATGTCGATAGACAGATGGTTTTTCCTTTTATCCGACGCCAGGTCATAGCATCGGACATATGTCGATCGGCTTTGAATCTCAGGGAGCACGGGCGCTATTTTGCGGCGACGTGATGCATCACCCTATTCAAGTTTATCGGCCGACATGGAATTCGGTATTCTGCGCCGATCAAGAAAAATCGCGCAGCGCACGCCGCTGGGTGCTCGACTATGCGGCGCAGCATGAGGCGCAGTTATTCACCGCGCATTTTTCCGACACCTCGAGCGGCTTTGTTAAACGCGCAGGGTCGGGATTTTCCTGGTGTTTTGTCTAGGGCCTCGTTGTTAGGCATAGCTTAACAAGCTCAATGAAAATCTCGACTCGGCACCGTCAATGCCCCGAGCAAAAGACTTTCATCCACCAGCAACTTGGCCACCAAATGCCTTACCTCGCCCTCGCGCTGCCAGATGCCATAGACGCCCAGCAAAGAGGCATTCAGCAACTCCCGGCGCTGGCGCTCGACCAGCGCCGGCCAGATGATCACATTGACCACGCCGGTTTCATCTTCGAGCGTCACAAAAATCGTCCCGCCGGCCGTCCCGGGACGTTGCCGGACCGTGACAATGCCGCAGGCGCGGGCCAGCCGCCCATTGGGATAGGCCGCCAGTTCGGCGGCGGTCTTGAAGCGTTTCGCAGCCAGACGCTGGCGCAGCAAAGCCAGCGGATGGCGGTTCAAGGTCAGGCCCAGGCTTTGATAATCGGCCAGGATTTCCCGCCCTTCGGATGCCGCCGGCAATAATAAATCGGCTTCGGCGACCGGCGCATCGCGCAGCAGACGCGTGACGGGCTGTTGCGCCGTGACTTTCCACCATGCTTGACGCCGGTGCCCGGCTAGGCTCTCCAAGGCATTCGCCGCGGCCAGCACCTGCAATTCGCGACGCGTCAATGCGGCGCGACGCGCCAAATCGTCAACATCGATAAAAGGCGCCCGTTGACGCGCCGCCATAATGCGCTCGGCGGCCAAACGCGAAAACCCGCTCACCAGCATCATTCCCAAGCGAACTGCGGGTCCGCCCAGGCCATATTGCGCAGCGGGTTTCTTTGGATCGGCACGCCAAGCGTGCAATGCTGCTTGCCACGCGGGTCCAGCCAAGTCGGGGGCCTTCGTCTGAAAATAGGTTTCTCGATCCGGCTGCCCGATCAGGTCCGAGCGCATCGCGGCGAAAGCGGAGTCGGCCGCCCTCGCCGCATCCGCATCCGCATCCGCATCCGCACCTGCACCTGCACCTGCACCTGCACCTGCACCTGCACCGGCACCGGCACCTGCAGCAACGCCGACCGGCACTTCATTAAACCCGTTCACTGCGCGCTGTTGCGGCTGGCCATCCTCATGCGAC
>Ga0302178_10001298_pt1 | contig 21179 bp, 17 predicted proteins | sample I_Palsa_E1_3_FD_198790 | JGI IMG/M metagenome (GOLD analysis project Ga0302178, IMG submission 198790) | Peat permafrost microbial communities from Stordalen Mire near Abisko, Sweden - I_Palsa_E1_3 | ecosystem: Environmental > Terrestrial > Soil > Palsa > Peat permafrost | place: Sweden... | reverse complement strand
AGAGACTTCATCGGTCGCTCTGCCCGAACCTTGGGCGCCGCCTTTCTCGCCAACAACCCCATCGCCCGCGCCGCTCTCATCGACCCCGAACCTCTGCAAAAAAAAATTCACCGCACAGGATGAGATCGTCCTCGGACACACTGGCATCCGCACCAGCCGCCTTGCCATGGGAACAGGCACCATCGGCTTCGGCGGCTCCTCCAACCAGACTCGTAACTCACCTCTCACCCATCTCCTGCTCGATGGCTACAACGAGAACGGCCTCCGCTTCTTCGACTCGGCTGACTCCTACGGCAGCCATCCCTACGTCGCTGAAGCTCTCAAGCACATTCCCCGCGACAAAGTAACGGTGCTCACCAAAACCGACACCCGCGACGCAGCCGGTGTTCGCGCTGACTTAGACCGCTTCCGCAAAGAACTCGGTGTCGACTACATCGACATCGTTCTCATCCACTGCGTCACCGAAGGCGACTGGACCACGCGCTACCGCGGTGTCATGGACGTTCTCTCCGAAGCAAAACAAAAGGGCACTATCCGCGCGCACGGCGTCTCTTGTCATAGCCTTGCAGCGCTGAAAGCAGCAGCAGCCTCGCCATGGGTCGAAGTTGATCTCGTGCGTCTCAACCCCATCGGCTCCCACATGGACGCAGACCCGGCCACCGTCATCAGCGTCATTAAACAAATGCGCGCGCAGGGGAAGGGAGTTGTCGGCATGAAGATCCTCGGTCAGGGCGACCTCCGTGACAAACCGGCCGAAGCAATCCGCTATGCATTGGGTACAGGAGTTCTCGACGCATTCACCATCGGCGCCGAAACTCAAAAAGAGCAAAACAATCTCATCCAACGGGTAGCTGCGGCCTAGTTAGCTCCAAGACCTTATCCTTCATCTAAATTTTCTTACGCGGCTTCAGGTTGCTGAAAAATATTGCTGCGGTCCTTTGTGGTGATTTGCAGGGGTTTTTAGCAAAATCAGAGTTTTTGATGTGGTGATTTGATGGTAAGAACGTGGTGAATTGTGGCGTAAACGTGGTGTAGAACCGCAACAAATTGGTAGACGAAAAATACGCCACGGTTTCCAGATTAATTTTCTGGCGACTTAGCTAGCGCTCCAGCAACACCACTGCCTGCGTAACACTGATCTCCGGCGGCAACTGTATGAACTCGCTATGAACGACATGCTCGTTCTTGCCAATCTCTTTGAACAGCATCGCCTTCCCTTCAATGGCAGTATTCTCTGTCGCGTCCTTCCAATCACCACCCGGCTCCCTCTCATGAGTCGTGCTGAAGCTGCTCCCCGCATGTACCGTTCCCAGCAGCCCAAAACCCATACTCACGTCCGCCGGCATCTTTCCATCGATTCTGTGGAGCTGCATCGTCTGCCGATCCACCAGAACCGTACCCGACATCGCATGCAGCACGCGCTCCTCCAGCGACTGCGTCTTGTACGCCGGGTCAGGCCGAAACGCTATCTGCAAGTCGTTTCCCTCCGCGCGAGGCTCATCAAACAAGAACGCCTTCCGCAGCAGTGCCAGCATCTGCTCCGCGTGTTCTTCGTCATTCTTCATCGCCTGCTCCCGCCGTCGAAATTCCTCGGCATGAGCCACGATCTGCCTCAACTTTTCTCTCTCCGCTGCCATACGATCCGCGCTCAACGGCTTGCCATCTTCCTCAAGCAGCAACCTCACCTTACCGAGCGATGTCTCCACGACGCGCTCTCGCCACAGATGCCCCCCTGTACGATCCGATCGCTCCTCGCACAAATACATATACCGATTGCGATGCTCCGCCGGATCATTCTCATGGGTAAGCATCGTGTTGACGATCTGTTGCGCCGTACTCGAGCTCTGCGCACGCAAGCCCCCCACCGCTAGCAGACAAACCAGCACCGTCATCGTTGCAGCAAACCGCATTGATTCTCATCCTCTTTACCGATAGCGGAGAGGAGATCCGCTATTCAACTCGCACCAGTAAAGCACGCCCTCCCCGCAACTCCGGTAAATCCTCCAGCTTTCGTACAGACGCGATCGCCATCCACCAGGACTCGCACGCAGTAGGGAAACGCCGAAATATCCAAGTAACCGCAACAAATCTCACGTAGACTTCCATCAATCGCATGGCCGACACACCACAAAACCCGAAGCCATCCCTTACAGCTCCCGATCCGTTGATGACCGAACCGGAGCTCGTCTCAGCCGATGTCGACTCCAACGCGACGCTTCCGACTGCCCCGCCCGCAGGCCGCCGCGCCGCCGCCACCTTCATCTTCTTCACCGTCACGCTCGACATGCTCGCTCTCGGCATGATCGCCCCCGTTCTGCCCCGTCTGATCGAAGGCTTCCTCAACGGCGACACCTCCAGCGCCGCAAAGATGCTTGGCCTCTTCGGCACCGTCTTCGCCGCGATGCAGTTCTTCTTCTCTCCCATCCTCGGCTCGCTCTCCGACCGCTTCGGCCGCCGCCCTGTCGTCCTGCTCTCCAACTTCGGCCTCGGCTTCGACTACGCGCTGATGGCCTGGGCACCCGCGCTGAGCTGGCTCTTCGTCGGCCGTGTCATCTCCGGCCTCACCGCATCGAGCATCCCCACCGCCATGGCTTACATGGCCGACGTCACCCCACGCGAGCGCCGCGCCGCAGCCTTCGGCATGTTGAACGCCGCGTTCGGCATCGGCTTCGTCCTCGGCCCCGCGATGGGCGGCCTCCTCGGCAACGTCAATCCGCGCCTGCCCTTCTGGGTCGCCGGCGGCCTCAGCCTCATCAACGGACTCTACGGCCTCTTCGTTCTCCCCGAATCTCTCTCGCTCGCCAATCGCAGCCCCTTCTCGTGGGCGCGCGCCAACCCCATTGGTTCTCTCAACCTGCTCAACCGTGGAGGCATGCTCGCCATCTCAGGCGTTCTTCTTCTCGGCTACTTCGCCCAGCAGGTCCTGATGAACGTGTACGTCATCTACGACGACTATCGCTACCACTGGACCAACCGCACCGTTGGCCTCTCGCTCGCCACGGTAGGCATCTTCACTGTCATCTATGGCGCACTCCTCATCAAACCTGTCATAGCAAAAGTGGGCGAGCGCGGCGCCATGACCATAGGCCTGATTGGCGGAGCTATCGGTTATTCCATGATCGGCTACTCCAAGACCGGCCTGCTCTTATGGTTCGGCATTCCCGTTCTCAATCTCATGTCCTTCACCTGGCCCTCCGCACAAAGCATCCTCTCGCGTAAGACCAGCCCTTCTGAGCAGGGACAACTTCAAGGCGCGATCAACAGTCTTCGCGGCATCGCCGGTCTCATCGGTCCCGGTTTTTTCACGTTAGTCTTCAGCAGATCAATCGGAGCGGATGCCATCATTCACACACCCGGCATGCCGTTCTACGTCGCTGCAGGCTTGCTCCTCATCGGCCTCGTCCTCGCCCAATACGCCGCCCGAACCCCCAAACCCGCACTCCAAACCTGACTGGGACTCGACTCGAATAGATCAAATTCCTAATGCAGCCAAGAGTCGATTTGGCATTTACGTGCGACGCCGAATGTCTTGCTATGATGAGCCTGCATCAACGCGAAATATCTGTTAACCCATCCTTAGCATAGGCAGATTGTGGTGCCCCGAGGAGTATCTTGTGCGTTCTACCCGACTGCTTGAGATTGCCATTCTGCTCCTTGCCTCGCCAACGCTCCTCAATGCGCAGACCTCCACTCAGAGTGGGGAGAGTCCCTCCGTTGCGACCAGCACCAAAGTCAGTTCCACACAGAAGCCAGACGGTGCATCAGCCCGGTTGAGAGCGATCGTCACCTCCGGCCACCTCGAGGAACTTCGTTGGCCCGACTTCACGGACTACCGAGCGCATCTGAACAACTTCTACCGGCCCTCCGGATACAAACCGGCATGGATCAGCAACGGCGAGCCCACCACTCAGGCTGTTGACGTGATTCATATCTTGCAGGACGCCGATCGCGAGGGACTTATCGCTGAGGACTACGACGCGTCACGCTGGGCTGATCGCCTGGCACTGCTGAAGGGTTCGCATGAAGACGCTGACGAAGCCAAGTTCGATGCAGCCCTCACTGTCTGTATCATGCGCTACGTCTCCGACCTGCACATCGGCAGAGTCAACCCGCAAAATCTGGGCTTCGAGTTTGACGTCTCTCATAAGAAGCTGGACCTCCCGCAGTTCGTCCGCGAACGTCTGGTCAACGGATCCGATCTGCGTTCCGAACTGACAGAGATCGGCCCGCCGTTCCCGGGCTACCAGCGACTCCGCACCGCTTTGCTGCACTACATGGAACTTGCGAAGAGTGGCGACGGAGAGAAGGTGCTTGATGTCGGCGGCGTGTCGCCGGGTGGGCAGTACGCGGGAGTAGCAGGACTGACGAGCCGATTGCGATTGCTGGGCGATCTGCCGGACAGCGTCACGATCCCGCCTGACTCGAAGGTCTATGAAGGCCCCCTGGTCGATGCGGTCAAACACTTCCAGGGGCGCTTCGGTCTGCGGCCAACCGGAGAACTCGATTACAAAACCGTCGTCGAGATGAACGTGCCGCTGAGCGATCGGATCGAGCAGATGCGGCTGGGGCTGGAAAGATACCGCTGGTTGCCCTACCAGTTCAAACAGCCACCCATTGTGATCAACGTTCCAGAGTTCCGCCTCTATGGATTCGATGAAAAAAATGAAGTAGGCCTGACGATGAGGGTGAACGTCGGCGAGGACTACGACCACCAGACCCCCATGTTCGAAAACAACATCCAGTACATCGTCTTTCGTCCTTACTGGACCCCTACGCCAAACATTCTGCGCAAAGAGATCATCCCCGATCTTGAGAAGACTCCTTCGCTGGGCGATCAAAATCTGGAGCTGGTCAGCGCAGGCGGGAAGGTGATCAAGTCCGGAGACGTCACTCCTGCGTTGATGGAGCAGATTAAAGCAGGAAAGCTGACCGTGAGGCAGCCGCCTGGTCCCGAGAACGGAATGGGCCTCGTCAAATTCATATTTCCGAACAGCCACGACGTCTACATCCACGACACCCCGGCGAGCCTCGATATGTTCTCTGAGGCAACCGAGGGGGAAGAGGGAGAGCTAAAACGGGTAGCAAGCCATGGCTGCATCCACGTGCAGGAGCCCGACAAGTTCGCAGCGTGGCTTCTCCGCAACACTCCGGGCTGGGACCTGGCGCGAGTGCAGAAGGCCATGCACGACGGCAAGGATAATATGCAGGTGAATCTCGTTCCACCAGTTCCCGTGCTGATCTTCTACATGACGGTCGTCGCAGAAGAGAACGGAGAGGTTCACTTCTTTCACGATATCTACGATCACGACAGGACGCTCAAGCTGGAGTTGGCTCAGGGCTATCCCTATCCCAAATAGTAGCGCTAGGGTCTGATCTCGATCGGCGTGCCATCTGCCACCACTCGCCAGATCTCGTCGATCTCCGCATTCGTTACGGCGATGCAGCCCTCTGTCCAATCGCCCATTTGACCGGTTGGTCCTTTGTAGTCGTTTGGGAGCCCATGGATGTAGAGCTCGCCACCGGTTGGGACACCGAAGTGCTTCGCGCGCGCCACATCGTCCGCGTTTGGATATGAGATGTGGATGGACCGGTGATACAGGCTATGTGCGTTATGCCGATCGAGCACGTAGCTGCCTTCCGGTGTCCTGCGATCGCCTTCCATGATCTTAGGGCCAACCGGATTGCCTCCCAGCGATAACGAGTATGTCTTCAGGACTTCGTTGCCCTTCATCAACAGGAGCTTCCGTTCGCCCTTAAGCACAAGCACTTTGTCGGCCATGGCGGAGGCGGGCAATGGGGTGTCGTTTGCTGAAAGCGCCCGTAACGGTGCGACGGTAAGTAGAAAAAGTGCGAGAACGCCGACCTTCGTGATCTTCAAAGCGACATCTACCCGGGCTCCGTTTTCAGTGAGGGATTCCGCACGAGCCGCTGCTGCGACTCTGGCCAGGGCGACGGCCAAACCGTTGCGGAGACAACTCACCTGTTAGCTGCTTTATAAAAGGATACCTGTCGCCGGCCAATCACACGCAGGTGGGATCACTTTTTCAGGGACTTCACAAGCTGCTTCCAATCCACTTCGGTCTGATCCGCATAAGCCTGAGCGAATGCTCCCACTGCCTCGTCGAACCGCGGCGAAGTCCCAACATAACCGGCTATCATCGCGCTATCTCCAGCTCGCGCATGCCCCCGCGCCAACATCTCGCCGCAGACCGCTGCATACTCCAGCAAACCAGCCGACTTCAGATCCTCCAGTTGAATCGAGGCCTTGTGATCATTCAACTGCCTCACCAGATAATCCCTTCCCTCCATCGTCGTCCATCCCAGGAACGGATCGGACTGCAACTGCATCGCACGCTCGCCGTTCACCACACGCTGTCCGTGGTGCTGCTTTGCGCGCCGTCCCTGCAAAGCGCCCTTCACATAAGGCGCATACCCGGAAGCCACCTCTTCTTTGATCTGCAAAAACAGAGGATCCTTCAGCCCATTTCCCTCCATGAACACCACATAGTCCCGCAGCCCCACCGACCCGGTGCCTACTACCTTGAACGCCACATCCATCGGCTGATACTGCGCCAGAAAGTGTCTCCGCTCCGGCTGCAGACTCTCCGCATACATCGTTAACGCTCCCACCACCTGCTCCGCGACTGCACCAGTCACGCGCTTCAGATTCGGCGGAATCGTCCGAAACACCCTCTGCGGCCGCTCTGAGATCTTTGCGGTCTTCACACTCTTACCCTTCTTGCTCGCGGCAGAGGGCTTCTGCTCCTCCTCCGTCAACGCCAACAGCGTATGCTTCGGCGTAGCCCGCTCCGCCATCATCAGAATTCCTGCTACCGGCGACACGTCTCCAAGACGGTGCACCTGGTACTTCGCTACTTCAAGCACCGGCATGCGTGAAAACGTGTGCATCATCATCCGGTATCGCTCTAAGAACACGGTAGCGGCTTCTCTGCAGTGCAGATCCTTCGCCCCTGCGCCACGCCCTGCCAGCACCAGGCTCGTCGCCATCCGTTTCACATCCCACTCGAACGGCGCCACAATCGTCTCGTCAAAATCGTTGATGTCGAATACCAGCCGTCCATCCGGCGCAGCAAACGCCCCCAGATTTCGCACATGCGCATCACCGCATAGCTGATTGCAGATCCCTGTGTTCCCCATCATCGACAGGTCATACGCCATCACCGGCACGGCTCCGCGAAAGTATCCAAACGGCGACGCCGCCATCAAATCGTTCTTCATCACCACCAGCGACGGCACCCGTCCCCGCGTCGACGCCTGCAGCAACTTCAGCGGACTCTCCCGCCGCATCTTCGCCGTCCACGTCTTGTGATGCAGACGCTTCATCTGCTTTCGCCGTTCCTGTCCAAAGACAAATCGTTCCTTCGTGCTCACTCGCTGCGTTCCGTCCATTGATCCTCCAGCTACCCTGCAACCAGAAGTCTAGTCCACCCTTAGCAAATAACCGACACCTGCCATCCCCTTGATGTATTCTTGCCCGCATACGCGCAGAGTACCCATCAGGTCCTTACGAGGTTTTACAACTCCCATGTCCCGTGTTCGAACAGCCGAGATCCCCAGAGTTGAGCCTCTCCTCGTGCTCGCCGTCATCGTCCTCATTCTTTACTTCGCGCGCGAACTCCTCATCCCGCTTACCTTTGCACTCACCCTGTCGTTCCTGCTTGCCCCCGCAGTCGCCCGCCTCGAAGCCCGCCGCGTCCCTCGTGTCCTCGCCGTCGCAACCATCGGCATCCTTGCCTTCCTCAGCATTTTCAGCGTCGGCTATGTTGTCTCCCGCCAGCTTCTCAACGTAGCGCGCACGCTTCCCGCCTACCGCCTCAACATCCAGCACAGGATGGCCACCGTCCACTCCCCGGCTGAGCAATCGCTTGAAAAAGCCTTCACTGCGGTCGAAGACATCAGCGGCGACATCGCCCCCTCCGCTCCCACAACCCTCTCGCAAACTCCCTTGCAGGTTCAGCCGGTCCGCGTCATCGACCCCGACCGCACCCAGCTGCAAACCACCGCCGAGCTGCTGATGCGCTTTCTGCGCCCCATCGGAACCGTCGGCGTCGTCATCGTCTTCACCATCTACCTCCTGATGAAGCGCGAGGATCTGCGCCACCGCATCCTCCTCCTCGCCGGTATGGGCCGCATCAACCTTATGACCCAGGCCCTGCAAGAGGCTGCGACCCGCATCAGCCAATATCTCCTCTTTCAACTAGCCGTCAACGCAGCCTACGGCATCCTCTTCGGCTCGGGGCTCTATCTCATCGGTGTGCCCGACGCCACGCTCTGGGGCGTCCTCGCCGGCATCCTCCGCATCGTCCCTTACGTCGGCACCGCCACCAGCCTCGCTCTTCCGCTCATCGTCTCCGTCGCCATCTCCACCACCTGGTGGCCGCCCATTCTCATCGTCGGCCTCTTCCTCGCGCTCGAGCTCACCGCGACCAACTTCGTCGAACCCTGGCTCTACAGCACCCGCACCGGCATCTCATCCCTCGCACTGCTCGCCATGGCCATCTTCTGGGCGCTCCTCTGGGGATGGCCGGGCCTCATCCTCTCTACGCCGCTCACCGTCTGCATCGTCGTCATGGGCCGTCACGTCCCGCAGCTATCCTTCCTCCACACCCTCCTCGGCACCGACGCCGAGCTCTCCTCGGAAGCCCTCTTCTACGAGCGGCTCCTCGCCATGGACCAGCGCGAAGCACGCGCCGTCGCCAACCGCTTCCTCGAAGGCAAACCTCTCGTCGAGCTCTACGACTCCGTCCTGATCCCAGCTCTCGCCCTCGTCGAACAAGACCGCCACCAGGGCAACCTCGACGACAAGCGCTCCGACTTCTTCTTTCTCACCATCGGCGAGATCGTCGCCGAACTTACCGAATACCGCCAAAAAGAGCCCGCAAACTCCATCCCTGCGACCACCACACGCCCATCACGACCAGTCGAAGACTTCGCCATCGTCTGCATCTCGGTCAGCGATCAGGCAGATGAACTCAGCACCCAAATGCTCGTCCAGCTTATGGAGCGCGCCTCCCATCAAACCCTCCTTCTCTCCGCCGCCTCCGTCTCCGGCGAGATCCTCGACTCCCTCGCCACCGAGCCAACTACCGTCATCTTCATCTCGGCGCTCCCTCCTTTTGCTTTCTCTCAGGCTCGCTCCATCTGCCAGCGCATCCGTACGCACCTGCCTAACAACCGCATCATCGTCGGCCTCTGGAACTACGCCAACGACCTCGACCAGACCGCCGAGCAATCCATTGAGCGCTTCGGCAGCGGCAAACCCAACGTCGTCGTCAACTCCCTCGACCAGGCCCTTCAACAGGTCACTCAATGGCACTACCAACAATCCAGCCAGTACATGCGCTTTTAACCCGTAATTACTCAATCCTCACGAATCCAAACTCGCGTGACAGAAAACTCTTCGACCCTACAGGATCAGGATCCACCAGCGTTCTCCTCTGGGCAACGCTACTTCGTGCTGCTGTCACCGATCCTGCTCATCTCCGCAGGCCACGTTACGGCTCGCGTATTTTCCTCCTCAATAGGAGCCTGGGCCTGGATTCCATTGCAGCTGGTGTACTGGTTCGGGATGATTGCGGTTCTCTATTCCGTCAACGGCCTGTCAAACATCTTCGCCGCGTATAGGAGGAACTCTGGATGGAGATCATGGTCGTCAGGCATCCTCATCGGCCTGATTCCCTGGCCGATCCTGCTCCTTCACCTAAATCTGCTCCATTCCCCACTTCTTATCGCCTGCTGGCTTACTCTGGCCCTCATCAATCCCTTCATCGAAGAGTCCTATTGGCGCGGCCTCTTCGGTGAAGTCACCTCGCGATGGCCCACTTGGGCAGCACTTCTTTACCCAACGCTGTTCTTTGCAGCTGCCCATCCACTGCAATGGGGAGTCTTCTCCATTGGCATGAGAAACTGGCAGATGATTGTCGCACTCCTCATCATGGGAATCGTGTGGAGCGCGACCTATCGGCAGACACGCAGTCTGCGTTCAAACACCCTCTCTCACATGCTGGTCGATCTCGGAAACATGAGCGTCTGGGTCTTCCTCAACCTCTACATTCCGCCCACACACTATTAATCGCGAAGCCCATCGAGAAATAAGACAGCCCTGAAATCAAAAAGAGGCCAGGCATTTGAGCCTGACCTCTTTACGCAGATAGGTACTTCTTAGTTGACCGCCAGCCGCTGCCGCTCTACACCATCCAGAGCAACCCAAAGCGCCTTCGCCGCACGCTCGCCAGCAGCCAGCACTGCTTCCTCATCCTCAGGAGCACCAGCGAGTTGCTTATCAATCAACTCCCGCCAGACACTCGCATGCGCAACATCCGCCGTCTGATGCAGCGTGAAGTAACGCGCCGCGGCACCCTCGGTCCCATAGTGCTTGGCCAACCCTTCAGCTTTGGCCGTAGCAATCGCCGGAACCTTCGACTCATACGCATACAGCGCCGCCATTGCAGCCGAAGCCTTCTCCTCCTGCATCAACTCACGAAACGTCGTCATCAGCGCCGTCATCTCCGGCTGTACCGCGTGGCCTTCAACCTCACCGCGCGAAGCACCCATCCCCGCTGCAAAATCCATCCAGAGATCGCTATGCGGACGAGCCGTCGCCGCATCCACTCCCTCTTCCTCGGCGAGATTGCGCAACACCTCACGCCGCATCTCTCCATCCGGCAGGCGCGAGTGCAGCGCACTCAGATAAGTCGGAAACGCCGATACATGGTGCCAGTACTCCGCTGCATACTCCCGCAGATCCTCCCGCGTCAGCTCACCCTTCGACCACGCCTGATAAAACGGGTGCTGCAACAGGTTGAACGGCGCAACGCGCTCCTCGAAACGGCTCCAGAACCCAGCATTGATCGACATAGTAAAAGCTCCATTCAAAAAAAATCTGCGCGGCGAAACCACTCACAGCGATACATCGAGTGTATCGCGCAACGCTCTCGCTGTCTGTCTCCACAATCAACACTCTTCTGCGAAATCATCTCATTCAGCTCGCAGAGCTTCCATCGGACTCAGCGATGCCGCACGCCGTGCAGGAATCACGGCCGCAGCCACAGCGATCAGAACAACTCCTGCCACCGTGATCACAACCGACTCAGGATCGAAGCTACTAATCCCAAACAACAGCCCACGCAATCCACGTGCGGCCGCAAAAGCCAACGCACCACCACCAATCACCCCAGACAAAACCGGCAATGCCGTCTGATGAGCCACCAGCCGCACAACATCCCAGCGTGTCGCCCCCACAGCGATGCGAAGCCCGATCTCTCGCGTCCGCTGTGCAACCGAGTAAGACAGCACCCCATACATCCCGATACCAGCCAGCATCAGCCCCAGCAGAGCAAACACATTCAGCAGAATCGCCGTCACCCTCTGCCGCGCTATCGAATCCGACAGCACCTCGTCCATCGTCTGCACATGGTAGACCGGCTGCGTCGCGTCGATCTCACGCATTGCCGCACGCACCTCAGCCACCACGCTCTGCGGATCGATACTCGTTCGCACCAGCAACACCGCGTGCGTACCAAATCCCGGCAGGTAGATCACCGGCTGCGCGTCGGAAGCAACTCCCAACTCCCGCGCGTTTGAAACGACGCCAAAGATCGGAATATTCTCCGGCTTAGGGTCCAGCACCCCGAGGATCAGACTGGAATCCACTGGATCTCTGCCTCGAAGATATCGATCCGCGAACGCCTGATTGACGACCAGGAAACTGGTTGTCTTCTCCACATCCTTTTCCTCAAACGTACGGCCCTCTTTCACAGCAAGGCCCATCGTCCTGAAGTAACTTGGACTCACAGTTCGAAACTGTGTGATGGGAAACGTCCCAGTGGCCGGAGCAGGTTCACCCGCTACTAAAAATCGTGTCAACGTGTGAGAGTCCTTCAGCGGAATCTGTGTCGTGCTCGCAACCGACAACACGCCCGGCGCACGCCCGATCTTCCCCAGAAGCTGTTCATAGAGCCGATTCGTTGCCGGCGTCTCATCTTCATATCTCGGCTCAGGAAGTGCTACCTCAAAACTCAAAAGGTGATCCGTGCGAAATCCTGGATCAACCGCAGCAAGCCTCTGAAAACTACGCAGCAACAGCGCCCCGACAAACAGCACCACCACCGCGAAGGCGATCTCCACCGCCATCAACACGCCTTTGCTCGACTGTCCGGTGCTGCTTCTATCTCCTGGGCGAAGCGCGTCCACCAGCTCGCGTGGTCTCTTCAATACCGGCAGCAAACCAAACACCACCGCCATCAGCGTGCAGACCGCAAACGTCACCAGCAGAACCGGCATGTTCAATCCGATCGACTGAATCAATCCATGGTCCACCCCCGCAGTATGTGAGAGCGCAACTCGCAGCAACGGCAGCATCAGTGCAGCAAAGACCGTTCCCAGTCCACCCCCAAGCAGGCAAAGAATCAACGTCAGCCCCAGCGACTGCCCGAACAACCGTCGCCCACTCGCCCCAAGCACCTGTCGAATCGCCATCTGACGACGGTCCGTTGCAGCCCTCACCTGCAGCAGGTTCGCCACGTTCGCGCACGCAATCAACAACACCAGCATCACCGCACCCATCAGGCTCAGCATCGCAGGACGCAGCGCGCCTACAAGTTGATCACGCAAAGGATGCAGCACCACTCCGATAGGACCATTCGTGGCCGGGTATTGAAGCGCCAACCCTCGAGCCACCGTGCGCATATCCGCCGACGCCTCCTCGATCGACACACCCGGCCGAAGCCTCCCCAGCACGTTGACGATATGCCACCTTCGAGACTCCTGTTCTTCCTTTCCCAGCAGCGAAAGCGGCAGCCACACCTCGCCGTTCGCCGGTAGCGTCGAACCCTGCGCCAGAACGCCAATCACTGTGTACGCAGCCCCGTTCAAATCGACAGTCCGCCCCAGCACAGCCGGATCGCGGTCGAAGTATCGTTGCCACGCCTCCGAGCTCAGCACCGCAACATGGTTGTTCCCCGCCGTATCATCCTGTTCAACTAACGTCCGCCCCAGTTCAGCGTTCGCACCCAGCAGAGAAAAGAAATTCCCCGAAGCCAGCACCTGTTGAACCTGCGCCGCGCGTCCATCCACCACCATCGATGCGGTCCCGGGAGAGACGGCAGAATAAGCCGCGATCTGCTCAAAGCTCTTCTGTTGCACCTTCCAGTCCCGATAGTCTGCGAACGTCACCTCGGAGCCGCCCACGATCTGCGGGTGTGTCTCGAAGATCGACACAATTCGGTCCGCCCCCTGAAACGGCAGCGATCGAACTAGCAGCGTATAAACCGCGCTGAAGATTGCGGCGTTAGCCCCTATGCCCAAAGCCAGTGTCAGTACAGCCGCAACCGTGAATCCCGGCGCTCTGCGCAACTGCCGCATCGCATAGCGAACATCCTGGAGCAAAGTTCCCATGGGGTGCCCATCCTGTAGCAGAGTAGACGGTTCACTCAAGCCACAGTTACTCAAAATAGCGCAGGAAAATCATCAACAGGTCGCCCGCGTCATCCCGTGTGTCTTAACTCCCGATCCGCTCCAGCATCTCCCGCACCGTCAACCCCAACACCGGATGCACCATCCCCGGCGCAATCTCCGCCAGCGGCTCCAGCACAAACCTGCGCCCCTGCATCTCCGGGTGCGGCAGCACCAACTCATCGGTATTTATCACAACATGGCGTCCATCGGAACCGATGTAGAACAACAGATCAAGGTCGATCACACGCGGCCCCTTCGCCACCGTAGCTGAACGATCCCGTCCCATCGTCCGCTCCACCACCAGAAGCTCTCGCAGCAAAACAACCGGCGCCAACTCAGTCTCTAGCAACAGCGCCGCATTCAGAAATCTAGGCTGATCCAAAAATCCCACCGGCTCCGTATCGAAAAACGAGGAGACTGTCGTCACCTCACCTAACGGACGAATCAACCGCACGGCCTCTTCCAGGTTCGCCTCGCGGTCGCCAAACTCAGAGTCGAGATTCGATCCCAACGCGATTGCTGCTACAGCTTTCACGCCGCCCTCGCTCGAAGACCGCGCATAGCAGCCACGCAAATCACCACATTGTCACCACAGTCCACCACCAGCGAACCACGCATTTGCACCACGAAATCACAACGCCGTGGCTGGTTGCAGCTGGCCCATCGCCCGTCCTGGCTCAGCGATCTCGTCATACCCATGCGCCAGCTCCCACGCCGACCTGTCCCGCATAAGTCGTTGTACAAGAGCAGTATGCATCGCGTGTCCTGCCCGCTCGGCCACCACCCGACCCTGAATCCGCCGCCCTGCCAGCGCGAGATCCCCAATCAAATCCAGTACTTTATGCCGAACAAACTCGTCCTCAAAGCGAAGTGGCCCATTTTCAACACCTTGCCGCGAAAGAATAATAGCGCTCTCGTCCGAAACCCCACGAATCAGCCCCATATCCCGCAACATCGCTTCATCTTCTTTAAATCCAAAGGTGCGTGCCGGAGCAATTAATTTGACATAATCTCCGGTCGCCAAGTCTCCTTTAAACGTCTCATAACCAATGGGTTGCGGGAAGTCAATGGTGTACTGAATCCGGTAACCAGATCCCGGATAGACCCCGATAAATTTGGATCCCTCCCGAACCTCAACGTCTTTCAGAATTTTTAAATATTCCCGCTTTCGCCGCTGTGGCTTTAGTCCAACAGAATGAAACGCTTGAACATAAGGAAGAGAGCTTCCATCCAGGATTGGCACTTCAAGGTTATTCACTTCAACGATAACGTTATCCACGCCAAAGCCAATAAGAGCGGAAAGCAGATGTTCTGTCGTAGAGATCAAAACGCTTTGACGCATCAAGCTCGTCGCATAACTGACTTTTGCAACGTTCCGACCGATTGCCGCAATCTCAAAGTTGTCTAAGTCTGTGCGACGAAAGACGATACCAGATCCAGCCGGTGCAGGCACCAATCTCATCAGCACAGGTGCCCCGCTATGTAAGCCGATGCCGCTGAACTCTATCTCCGAACGAATTGTCTGCTCAAAGTGAGCTTCCAGGGCCACGAATCGGCGTCTCCGACAAATCCACTATTGAGATTACAGTCGAAAGCTGCATGGCCACTGTGGCAAATAAGCCACATTCTCAGCTAGCAACTGACTACTTTTTTCCTCAGGAACTCCCTAAACTAATCCCTTTGATTGCTATAACATCCACCCATGGACGTCGCAGCAATCCTCAACGTCGTAGAAGAGCAAAAGGGGTGGCTACAAGATACCCTCCGGGATCTCGTGCAGCAAGAGTCTCCAAGTGAAGACCCACAGGCAGTTAACGCAGCCGTCGCCTTAGTCAAGTCTTGGGCCCAAGAGATGCAGGCCCGAGCGAAACGCCACAAACAGCGTGGATTTGGGGATGTTCTGGAGCTTCGCTTCGGACCTTCCAGGTCCAACCAAAAACCCGTCCTCCTCCTGGGCCATCTCGACACGGTCTGGTCAGTCGGTACGCTGAGAACGATGCCTTGGCGAGAATCTGAAGGCAGGTTCTGGGGGCCAGGTGTGCTGGATATGAAGGCCGGTATCATCATGGCGCTGACAGCTCTCAACACCTTGCAACTGTTGAAGTTAGCTCGCCCCGTGATCCTCTTGCTGAATAGCGATGAGGAGGTTGGAAGTACTATTTCGCGGCCAATTACGGAGAAACTGGCCAAAGAGTCGTCTGCTGTGCTCGTCCTGGAGCCGGCACAGGGGTTAGCGTATAAGACTGCTAGAAAGGGTGTAGGCCAATATAATGTGCAAGTTACAGGAGTGGGAGCGCACAGTGGAGTGGACTTCGAGCGTGGCCATTCGGCGATTCTTGAGCTCGCAAAACTCGTCCAAGCCATCTCCGGATTCACTGATTTGAAGCGCAAGTTGACGGTGAATTGTGGTGTGATTGCTGGTGGAACACGGTCAAATGTCGTCCCTTCCCACGCCTCGACAGAGGTCGACGTTCGGATCGCCAAGGCGAGCGACGCAGCTTACGTCGACAAACTTTTTCGCCGTCTCAAAGTCTCAGACCCGCTCTGCAAACTCACCATCACCGGCGGGATCAACCGGCCACCTATGGAGCGAAAGCCCGGAACGGTGGCACTCTTCAAAAAAGCTAGATCTCTTGCGGCGGAGCTCGGTTTCGCCCTTCAGGAAGCGTCAACTGGCGGTGGCTCCGATGGAAATTTCACCGCCGCCCTTGGTTTGCCAACGCTCGATGGAATGGGAGCTGTAGGCGATGGAGCCCACGCAGCACACGAGTCAGTCGTCATCGAACATCTCGTTCCGCGAACAGCTCTGCTCGCCGCGATGATAGCGAGCATCGAGTAATACACCACCGATAAAGCAGCCTCGAGCTAGGCCTTCTCTACGGCTGATGCGCCATCGGATTGAGCCTGAGCCAGAAGAGCAATTGTTCGAGAGATAGGCAGGCCAACGACGTTGAAGTAGCAACCTTCAATCCGCGGAATCCATCGAGCAGCGTAGCCCTGGATCGCATAGGCCCCCGCTTTATCGAGTGGTTCGCCGCTGGAGATGTATCGCCCAATCTCCGAGTCGGTGATGACATTGAACGTCACCTGGGTAATGTCAAGATCCCTCACCGTCTTCTTCGCCGTAATTGCTGCAATGCCTGTCAGCACCGCATGGGTGCGACCACTTAGCAACTCCAGCATGCGACGCGCATCAGCGCTGTCGTCCGGTTTGCCCAGAATGTGGCCTTCGACAACAACGCACGTATCGGCCCCTAGAACGACCAGCGGATCATCGGGAGTATCTGAAGATTTATGCGCGTTCCAAACAGCCTGAGCCTTCTCTTCAGCCAGCCGTTGAACATAAGCAGCGGCAGCCTCATTCGGCAACAGATCTTCGTTGAGGTTAGCCGCCTCAGCGGTAAAGGTAAGACCGGCCTGCGCGAGAAGCTCGTGGCGGCGTGGCGAAGCAGAGGCAAGGATAAGCATCACCCTCTGAGAGTATCGGCACATCCGTCGTTGTGCAAAATCTTCTGCATCAAGGCCGAACCCATCGCGCAACAAGATGGAACTTCACTCTGCACTGAACTCATCTACCGTAACCTTCGCCTGCATGGTGTGGGAAGCCCCCGAAGCGAGTGTAATCGCATCCACACCAGCGTTAACGGTCTCAATCGCGACGAACTTGCGCCACTCGTTCGGGTCCATATCAGCTAACTTTGCCGCTCCTACCTCCCACGGATTCCACACAACTGTAGTGTTAGAGCCGGTTTTTGCAACCGCAATCCGACGTTTGCCCTCAGAATCATTCAGCGCGCAAGTCTCAGTCGTGTTCAGATATACGCGATCTGTTGGGCCGGTAATAGCGATGTCGCCTTGCTGCTTGCTCTGGAGATTCTCTACCTTGTCGAGATAGCTAACTCCCTCCAAGCCCGTAATTGCAATCTTGCTGATATCAGCGACGGCATAGTAAGTATGCAGCGCCTCCTCAAAGAGAAGCGGAGTGGCCGCATCGTTGGCCACTGTCAGCTGCATCGTCAAGCTACGTCCGATGGTGAGCTGATAAGCAAGACGGAAATGATCAAACCCAAGGCCACGGCTGAGATCGTTAGGGCCCAGCGTGAAGCTAAGGTGCAGATCATCTCCGGCCAGTGCCGCGAAGACAAGTGTCCAATCTTGAATCCGCGCAAAACCATGCGACGGCCCTGTCTTTCCATCGTGACGGGTAGCAAACCACGGAAACGAAATTGGCACTCCTCCGCGAATCGCCTTCCCCGATACGAATTCAGCCTTGCGGCTAGTAAAGATCACGGGCTTATGGCCTGCAGGCTGCCATGCGGTCAGATGTGCTCCCTGAAGATAGACGGTCGCAGTAGCATGCGGAGTCGTGATCTCGGCATAGATAAGACCACTCGCAGTTGCTTGAAACACGAGTGCGCCTGGCAAACCAAAGTTTTCGTTTAGTTGATTGATATCCATATTTCCTTTGTCGTCGCTATTGAGTTGTGGTTTCCGGCAACTAGATCTGTGAGTAAGAAGTTGGGCTCAAGATAAGATTCGAAATGTTGCTCACGATCTCTTCGAAGTTGTAGCGGGGCGAGTTCTTCAACTTGGTCCACTCAGGATCCGTCCTGAATTTATTCCACTTCACATCCATGTCCGCCAGATCCGCGAAGCTCAGCATATAAGTGAGGTTCGGCATGCGCGGACCGATAAGCGTGTCGCTGTAAAAGACCTGTGCGAACCCTGCACGTTGAAAGATGTCGAACTCGCCGTGGTGAAACATCTCAACTTTGCGAGTATGTGCGTGGCTGCTGGGGCTCTCATAGGTCCGCAGTTGAAACATTCTCTTGCCGTGTTCTGCCGTGGCGGGCGGTGGAGTTAACTTCGGCCAACCTTCGAACGCAATATGAAGTGAGCTTTCGATTCGTTGAAATGCTGGCGCCGTCGCAGGTGCATTCCAGAAAGGCTCGGCAGCCTTCATAAACTGCTCGTCATGCACCAGCTGCAGTTCAGCCGAAACAAGTGTCTCGAGTTTCGAACATGGCAGCAGAAGATACAGCGTCGGTGTCTCCGGCCCAATGTCTAGATGGAAAGCCCCCACAGGCGCGATGCCCATTCGGTTCAACGCAGGGATCAATGCATCCGATATGTAACTTAGGGTGAGCTTAATCTGCGGTCCGGTTTGCAGGTGGTATCGGCGAAGCTCGTAATATTCACGCGGCTTGCTCGAAGGAGCCTGCCCGGTTGCCTGATTCGCAAATGCGAGGGCCGAAGTTGCAAGAGATGCGGTCAAGAAATCACGCCTTTCCATTGAGCCTCCATATCAATCAAACGACCAGCGCCCACTACCTTGTGTCGCCGTTAAGAATACAGCTTTCGCACTCTGCGCTGTGGAGAGGGAAGCGGATCACTTTACTCCCGAGACTGACTGCGGCGGCCCTTTCATCAGTTCGATGAAAAGCTTGTTGAAACGCGGCAAATCAACGTCTGTCTGAACATGTACGAGTTGCAAATCGAGTTGCGGTTTGTTGGCCGCAGTCCAGGATAGTGTGTCTCCGTAGGACGGACCTCGCGTCAGGTCCACATCGACATAGAGCTTCTCTTCTTTAGTGATGATCGCAGGATCGAGCCACGCAGCAGCCACGAGTTCGTCCCACAGGTAGTAGAACTCACCGGTATAAGCCGCTAAATATTTGGCCGCGGGGTTTGGCGACTGAGCAATCTCATCGAGCATCACCTTGGTAAATGCTGTCTTGATCGATATATCGACTGTCGTCAGGTCGATGCGTGGCCAGTGGGCGCGCAGCGTAATGTGCGCTGCCTCGGGGTCGAACCAGAAGTTGAACTCGTGCCGCGGATTATTCGCAAACTCTGGGTCTGCCGTCTGCGGACTTAAACTGCCACCCATAATCACGATGCCCTGCGTAAGCTCGGCGAAGTGCGGATCTATCGAAATTGCGAGCGCTATATTCGTCAGAGGCCCCGCAGCGTAGACCGTGACCTGATGAGGATGCGCGTGCACCTGGCGGATGAGAAAGTGCGCTGCGTCCTCAGTCAAAGGCTTGATGGTCGGTTCGCCTTCTTCCATCTTCGGCACAACGTAAGGGCCATGGTAAGGCTGACGGCTTGTCTTCGCGGCGAGATCTCCCCACGCGCCATACCAAGGAAAGGTCTCGTAGAGTTGTTGCTGAATCTTCGACTCTTCCTGAGTTTTGACAAGGGGGAAGATCGCTCCCGGCACCACTGGCACATCCGTGCGATGGATGAGTTCAAGCATACGCAGCGTGTGCTGCACCTCCTCCGGCTCCCACGCGTCGCCGCTCACCATGGTGATGCCAAGCACTTCGGCCTGCGGAGACTGCAGCAGTACCATCATCGCCATCTGGTTAGAGCCGCCAGGGCCGGAGCCGTCCTGATCGATCACGACCATTCGTTTGGGCTGAGCATTTGAAAGCTGCGAGATCACGGCGCAAAAAAGCACTACGAGACACAAAGATATTTTTCGAGTCATGGTCAGCACAGATTACCAGTCATTCGGAATAGGAACTGCCGTTTATGCTTGAAATAACATGCGCCAACTCCCACTCTGTCTGCTACTCCCCTTCGCTCTTCTTTTCTTTACCTCTCGCGCCGCCTCTGCGATCGAGGTGAAGGTCTCCGCACAGGCGTTGGAACGCACTCTCCGCGCACAGCTCTTCAACGGACCGCAAGGACGTTACTACATCCGCGGCGACGCTAATTCGGCTTGCTACGTCTACGCAGAATCACCCCACGTCACTTTTGTGCAGGATCGCATCGTCGTCCATGTTCACGCGAAATCGAAGCTCGGTACTTCAGTCCGAGGCACATGCCTGGGCGTCTCGCTCACTACCGATACGGATGTCTCGCTTATCCCTGAAGCCGAAGAGGAGAGTATTGGCTTTCGCGACGCGCGAATCGAGCGGCTCAGCGAATCGCGGGAGCTGAACTTTATTCTCGCGCCCTTTCTGAGCCACAAGGTCCCTGCACAGATGAAGGTGAACGCCGCCGTGCTGATGCGTCAGCTCCTCAGCCGCTCAACCGAAACCACCGGCTACGCCCTCTCACTCGACTCGCTGAAGCTCCATTCCCTGCTAGTCGAAGGTGAGTCGCTGGTGATGGACGCCGACGCGAATCTCAAAGTCAACTAAACTCCGATCGGCTACTACTGCGGAGTCGCAGGAGCAGGGGATGCGTCGGGAGCTGGCAGGGGCCGTCGAACGTCCACTGCCCCCGGAGTAGGTGTAGCTCCAGTCATCGTTGTAGGCTCCCCGGGGATCACCTCGACCGCAGCATCTTTGGGTGTCTTGAAGCGTCCATCTGTCAGATAAGCCACCACAAAACCTGCGGCAACCTCAGGATTCAAGATCGCAATCGGTACAACATATTTCTTTGACTTAACGACCGCCTCTAATACTCCGTCGATCGGGTGGCTGCGTTTAATACTGCCTGGAACTTGCGGAATCATAAAGGTTGAAAACTGAAGCTCAGGATGCTGGTCGGCATACTTGGTCAACGAGCGCGCCACCTGTTTCGGCGTTGTGATTCCCAGGTCGGAAAAAATATTGCGATGCACGCTGTGCGGATAGTAGACGTCGAGAAGGGTGCGCGAGAAATCCGCGCAGTTGTGAAACAACAGATTGAAGTGCCCAACGTTTCGGCTATCGTTGAAGCGATTCATGAACTCCTCATCTTCAGCCGCG